>JACCDV010468993.1_pt1 | contig 77436 bp, 68 predicted proteins | sample 7446131 | NCBI WGS metagenome assembly JACCDV01 (sample SAMN15323448, study PRJNA562643) | freshwater metagenome | isolation source: river surface water | place: USA:Blue River Watershed | collected 2017-08-17
AAAAAGTCAGAATTCAAATCAACGACACCCATCCATCTCTGGCTATTGTTGAGCTTATTCATCTTTTGATGCACCATCATGAGATGTCCTTCGAAGAAGCAATTGATGTCACTAAAACAGTTACAAGTTATACAAACCACACTGTATTAAAAGAAGCACTTGAAGAGTGGAATGTAGAAAGAATGAAACACCTTCTTCCAAGGCAATATGAAATTATTACCAGACTCAATCAAGAATTGATAAGCCAAGTGAGAAAAAAATTTCCAAATAATTCTCATAAAGAAGAGGCGCTTTCGATTATCAAAGGGGACCAAATTAAGATGGCTCACCTTTGTATTTTCGGATCTCACAAAGTCAATGGCGTAGCCAAACTTCACTCTGAACTTTTAAAAGATTACGTCTTTAAAGACTTTTATGAGATGTATCCTGAGCGTTTTATCAATATAACAAACGGTGTCACTCAACGCAGGTGGTTACTTTCCTGCAACCCTTTACTTGCGAGTTTTATTTCGGAAAAGATAGGATTTGATTGGATTACAGATTTTTCTCAAATTTCTAAATTCGCTCAATTTTCTACTGATCCCTCAGTGCAAGAGCGGATTATTGAAATCAAAAAGCAAAATAAAAAAAGACTTATAGAAGAAATTTCTCCTCTTTTATACGAACGGCATAAAAATCAATTCGACTCTAATTTTACCCCCTTTTTAGGAGTTGAAGCGCTATATGATGTTCAAATTAAGCGAATTCATGAATATAAACGGCAGTTTATGAATGCTCTACATGCATTGATTTTATTTCAAGAAGTGCTTTCTTCAAATCAACCAAGAGATGTAAAAAGGATGATTATCTTCTCTGGCAAAGCTGCCCCGGGTTATGAGTTAGCTAAAAGTGTAATCACATTTATTTATTGCTTAGCCCGAGCTATAGAAAGACACCCAATAGCAAGAACACATCTCAAGATCGCCTACATAGAGAACTATAATGTCTCAAAAGCAGAGGTGATCATCCCTGCGGCTGATTTATCGGAACAAATTTCTACTGCAAGTACTGAAGCATCCGGTACAGGGAATATGAAACTGGCTATCAACGGAGCGCTTACTATCGGGACAAATGATGGTGCAAATATTGAAATGAAAGAGGCGATCGGGGAGAATTTTTGGCCTTTTGCATTCGGGGCTTCTGCTCAAGAAAACATTGAAATGGGTAAAAATCACACCTACCATGTTCATTCCTTATTTAACGAGCACCCATTTATAAAAAAAGCGGTCGATACACTCGTAGATGGTTCACTTACAGAAAATGATGATGAAAAAAAAGCGCTGAGATTCCTCCATCAAAGTTTGATTGAAGGCGTCTATGGAAGTCCCCCAGATCGCTATTTTGTCTTAAATGATCTTTTTGACTATTACCAAACTCAAAAAAAAGTGGAAAAGTTATATCAAAATCAACAACTTTGGGCAGAGATAGTCATTAAAAATATTGCCCATATGGGAAATTTCTCTACAGATCGCTCTATTGATGAATACGCTAAAAAAATATGGCACTTAGAAAAAGTGCCTGTTGACCTGAATGAAATTATCAAAATCAGACAAGATTACACAGAGTTAGACCGATGCAGAGTCACTTAATAGCCAACTTGCCACTTGTCTAACATTTTTTTATAATCTCTGGAAGCTTTACTGTCTTCAATGCCAAAATTAAATAGCTCTAAGATTTTGGCATTTTCCCCTTTTTTAACGATCAATCTCAGCCCACTATCCCCTATCGGCTCACCGACAATTTTGAGTAGACCCGCATAGAGATCTTTGACATAGCTTACAGCTGGGACAACACCAATCAACACTCCATCAACTTCTCCGTTAGCTAGCCCCAAAAGGGCTTGCGCTGCTGACTGATAGTAATGGGGCAATATATTCATTTGAGTTTGAACATAGAAATCTTCTTGAGAAAATTGAATACAACCGATATATCCGTCTTTAAATTCTTTAATATCTGAGATCTTAGCTTTTTCAGGAACGACAAGCACAGGGCCTGTTTTTAACCAAACATCGCTAAAGTCAAAATGTTTTTCATTTTCAGGCGTTTTAGGAATTGGGGAAATCGCCGCATCATATTTACCTAATTTTAACCCTTCAATAAGATTATCCCAACTCATATACACTTTAATGAAGTTTAAAGAAGTCTCTGTCATAAATAGTAAAAGATCATCTAAAAAGCCTAAGACATAATTTTGTTTCCCTTCCAAAGCGAGAGGGAAAAAAGAGGGATCAATCCCAAGAGTATAGTAATTTTTAAATTTACTATCGGAATTACAACCATACAACAACAGTGTCAAGCTGATGAGTATCCCCATCGATAAACGAGTGATCTTTGCTTTAAAGAGCTTTATCATAGCGATCTTCCCTGAGCAAATTCTTAATTTTACTTTGGATATTGAGTAAGATTTTTTTATCTTGTGAATCTAAATTTTTATGATGAAATTCTAGATGATTCAAAATTTTGTCAATTTTTTTAAAAGCTGAAAACATAGGACTTTTAGTTCTGCGCAGATCCTCTTTGTGAAGGGGAATTTTAGTTTGAATTTCCAAAAGGATTTCATCGCTTTTTTCCATGTATGATGACAAGATAATCTCTTTTTTTTGTTCAATATCCCCTTTTCTAGAAGCTAAAATATAACTTGCCTTTAGGGGCATCTTTTTGAGTTTTTCTCGAAGATCCTCTTCTTGGATCGCAATATAAAACTCATAAAACGCTAAAGCATTGTACGCTGTTTTTTCTGAAGAAAACGTTTTTTTTATCCAAGAAGTAAAAAGAGGTTTTGCCATTTTATATGAAGCGAAAATTTTTTTTGCTTCATTAATTTTTTCCCCGATTAAAAGCACTCCTTGCTTTTGAACGGAGGAACACTCATAAGAAAGGGTTATCAGCTGATCGACATCTCGTTTGAGGTGATCAATCTCTTCAACATCATCATCGAGTAGTGGGATCAGTTGTTCAAAAAACCCTTTTTTTTCTTCCTGAGAAATAGGCTTCATTGAAAAAAACTCTTGGATAGCGTTAATCGGCCTCAAAGGCCCTTTAATAGCTGGTTCTTTTTTAACGATATTTCTAATCAAATCAGTTGCACTTCTCATATTGATGCTCCAATTAACTGTTTTGAATGAAGTCGATCCAATATCTCTTTAGCTAAATCGATAAAATCCTGACTGGCTCTAGATCCTTTTGCTAGATCAAATGTAGAGCTTCCTTGAAGGATTGCTCTTGACACTAAGATATCTTTTCTAATTTTCGATTGAAAAAGCTTCCCTTCAAGTGCTGTCTGAATCGCATCGATATAATTTTGATTAGTGGATAATCGATCATCCCAGAATGAAAGAATGACCCCTAATATTTCAATTGGATGGTGCTCTTTGATTTGCAGATGAATTTCTTTCAAGCGATTTAACGCCATCAGGCTATAAGGTTCTGCAACGGCGCAAATAAGAGAATAATCGGCGGCAAATAGAGAGCTTTGGGTCAACCACCCTAAACTTGGAGGGGTATCTATAAAAATATAGTCGTAATCTAGTTGTGCAATTTTTCGTTTTAGTCTTTCATGACCATAATAATCGCTTGCTATTGGGGAACGAGATTCTATCCCATCTAAACTGGCGTTTCCAGGGATGATATGACAAAGCGGCTCACAAGTTACTTGGATCACTTCTTTAATCTCTTTTTTACCTGTTAAAACATCGCTGATCGAAGGCTCAACATCCATTCCCAATCCTAAGCCAAAAGTTAAATTGGCTTGAGCATCCAAATCTATCAATAAGATTTTTTTTTGGTGAAATTTTGCCATCGCCATCCCTAGGTGTAGGCAAGTCGATGTTTTGGCAGTTCCGCCTTTGAAACTACAAAAACTGATCGTTTTCATTATTTTTTAAAACTCTCATTTTCTCTTTTTTATTTAAGAATAGCCTCTTGTCAAGACTGACTTACTTTTGTTATGGTAAAAGACTTAAATTTAAAAAACCATCCCATGCGTAGTTATTCAATAAAAAATTATCTGCTCTCCCTTTTTTTTAAGCTCTTCTCATTTTTTTGCCCAAAGCAAAAAAAACCTCAATCTATCGATCGTATTGGAATATTTTCTACAACAGGCTTAGGAGATTCTCTATGGGCGAGCCCAGCTTTGGAAGTTTTAAAACTCAAATACCCAAAATCGAAAATCACCTTTTTAACATCAGCCGTAGGGAAAGAAGCCTTGCTTTATCACCCTATGATCGATGAAACGATCGTATTTTCCCTTTTTTCATTTTTTGCCCTTTTCAAAGAGCTCAAGAAAAAAAAGTTCGATGCTATTATTATTTTTCATGCATCGCAAAGAAAAATATTTGCTTTGGCAAAATTTTTAAATCCCTATTATCTCATCGGAACATCTGGCAGATCGAAAGATCTCGATTTTATTTTTTCCCATCTAGTCCCGTCTCATCGAGATGAACATGAAATTATCAGAAGGCTGAATTTAACTCAGGTTCTAGGGTGTGAAATGCCGCTTCAGCCTAAAATCAAAATTTTCATTCAAGAGCATGAGCGCAAAGAAGCCGCTTTTTTCTTAAAAACTCATGGAATCAATTCCGATGATACTTTAGTGGCTATCCATCCTGGATCTAAAGACCTTTTTAAACGTTGGCCTAAAGAGTATTATGAAAAAGTGCTTTCCCAGCTCGACAATAAAAAAGAGATCAAAATCATTATCTCTGGATCATGGAGTGAAGCACAATTAGTGAAATCTATAGCAAGAGAATTTCCTCAAGCACTTCCTCTTTACGGTCAAATTTCATTGCGCTGCCTGATGGCTATTTTTGAAAAATTATCCCTTTTGATCACCAATGACACAGGTCCGATGCATATCGGGTTTGCACTTGAAATTCCGACGATTGCCCTTTTTTCCCCAACTCATCCAATATATTGTGGCCCCTATCATGCAAAAAATGCGATTATTGAGTATGCTAATCGCTGTTGCCATCCCTGTTTGCACAAAAAATGCAGAGAGCCTTTTTGTATGAGGCAAATCAGTCAAGAAATTGTCACTAAACAAGCTTTGACTATTTTAAACTGTTGAGATGACAAGAATTTTTAATCGTTAGATCAATAAATTCTTTACTAAAAAATTCGAAAACCTCCTAGGATACAAATTCAAGATACGATCATAATTAGGTACTCCAATGCGAAAGCGATTTAAACAATTATCTTTATTAATTATTTTGATCTTTCTCACCGCGTGCGAAAAACACCAATCTGTTATTACTGGTGTCGATGAGCGAGAAGCCAACTTAATTGTTGTATTTTTAGACAGTAAAGGCATACAAGCCAAAAAGATTGTCCAAGCAAGCTCTGGTATGGGCGGTGAAAATTCAGCCCCAAAATTTTCAATTGAGGTCCCCCCTAAAGATGCAGTGATGGCGATGGCCTTCCTCAATCAAAACGGGCTTCCAAGAAAACAAGGGATTACCCTGCTTGAGCTTTTTGCCAAATCAGGTTTGATGTCTTCCGATCAAGAGAATACCATCCGCTATCAAGCTGGATTAGAGCAACAAATAGTCAATACGATTATGATGATCGATGGCGTCATCGATTCAACAGTTCAAATTTCATTTCCTCCTCAAGATCAAACTGGTATAGGAACACAACAGAGAATAACAGCCTCCGTTTATGTAAAACATCAAGGGGTAGTCGATGATCCCAACTCCCATCTTGAAACAAAAATTAAACGTTTAGTATCAGGGGCGATCAATGGTCTTGATATCAATGACGTGACAGTTGTTTCTGATCGCTCTCGTTATACCGATATCAACCCTGTCGACTTCAAAGAAGTCAATCCAGAATCAAAAGAGTACATTAATATCTGGTCGATGGCGATGACGCGTGAATCAATCTCTAAATTTAGGCTAGTCTTTTTTTCTCTGACAATTTTTGTATTTCTCTTTGCGACACTCTGTTCATGGCTTTTATGGAAACTTTATCCGATTATCAAAAAAAATGGATTCAAAGAGCTTTTTAAAACTCAACCTTTGATATCGGAAAAAAAACTTGAAGAGAGTGCTGAAGAATCATGAACTTCGAAAAATTATCCGATATTAGCTTCAAATCCCTGTTGGGGGGTCTTTCTGAATCAAAGCATCGGGAATTAATTGAATTTTTAACTCCAAAAGAAAAAGAAAATCTTAAAAAGGCTCCGCAAGTACAATTACAAGATCTATTGGATAACTCCATTCATGCTTTTATCGATCACATCCACCCGAGTTGGATTGAGTTTATTTTAAGCAAATATTCCATCCAAGACAAACGATTACTCATTCAAGCTTTTGAACAACAAAAAGAAAAGGTTTGCGAAAAATTAAACCTCACAGAAGTAGGGCTTCAACTTTCATCCGTAGCCGTCCAGTTCATCCGCAATCTTGTTTATCAAGATCTTTTATCATTAAAAGATCAAGTTTTGCCCGTTTATACCCTTAAAAAAGAAAATTTTTATTCCCTTCTTGAGCTCAATCAAAACACCATCCATGATATCATCATCGGAATGGGTTTTTTTGATCTCAAAGAGGAGCTTAAAAATCTGATCGATAAAGATAAAATCAAGCAGTTGAAAGAGGCGTTTGAAGAAAAGCATTTTGACTTTTTGAAAAGTATCAATCAAAAACCAAAAGATTTAGTATTTACTCCCATAGGGATTCAAAATTGGGATGGGAATCAAACTGAATTAAGAGAACTTCTTAAATCTAGAGGGTTAAATAGGCTTGCGAAAATTATCAGTACATCAAGCGTTTCTTTCTATTGGCACTTAAGCTTAATTTTTAGTATTGACGACGCTAAAATTTTAAAAAAATTGATGGTAAAAACAATCGATCCAAAAATATCTTTAGCTCTTATCCATCAACTAGAAGAATCGATCACCTTTTTTACGCAATATCATGGAGTTTAAAATATGTATTTATTTTCCCTCATAAAATCGGGTGATGTCCATCTCCATAAGAAAGAAAAAATTATTCCGCATGAAGAATACGCCACCCTTCACGATATTGAATCGCTGATCAAGCTAGCGCAAGAAGATGTCAAGCAATATAAAGAAGAAGTGAAACAAGAATGCGAACTGATTAAACAACAAGCTTTTGATGCTGGTTATGCCGAAGGCCTAAAACAGCTGCATGAAAAACTGATTTTGCTTGAGGATCAAACTCGTGAACTTCGAATTGAGACACAACAACAGCTTCTGCCGCTTGTGTTAAAAGCAGCAAAAAAAATTGTTGGGGAACAACTGAAACTCCATCCTGAGACAATCATCTCAATCGTTCAGCAAATCATCAAACCTGTCATCACTCATCATCATGTAAAACTTTATCTCAACAAAAAAGATAAAGAGCTGATTGAAAGAGAAAAGCCAGCGATCAAATCGCTTTTTGAAAGATTGGAAAGTTTTAGCCTTGAAGAAAATAATGACCTTGAACCAGGTTCATGTATTATTGAAACTGAAAATGGGATCATCAATGCTTCACTTGAAAATCAATGGAGAGCTATGGAAGCAGCTTTTCAAGCTTTTTCAAAAAAACAAATTTAAAGGACTTAAGGAGAATTTGCTTGTACAGATTTTTATTTCTACTTCTCACCTTAGCTCCTCATCTGATCTTTTCAGAGGAAGACCTAGGTCCGATGGCGGGCTCCCCTTCGATTACAGTTAAAATCGCAGCGATTGCTTTACTATCTTTGTTACCATTTATGGTGATGTTGATGACTTCTTTTTTAAAGATTGTGATCGTTTTCTCACTTTTGAGGAATGCGATTGGGGTTCAACAATCGCCACCGAACCAAGCGATCAACGGGATGGCTCTTATTATGAGTATTTATGTCATGTTCCCAACTGGTGTTGCGATGTACGATAAAGCCAAAGAGTATATTCAAACTCAAAGCCCTCAAGCACTTTTCTCTCCTGAAGCTGCTTTTTATGTTGTCAATGTCATCGACAAGGCTAAAGAGCCTCTCAAAGATTTTTTGAAGCGAAACACTGCCGTTAAAAATACGCGTTACTTTTATCAACTCGCCTACAAAAAATTTCCAGAAGGTTATCGCGACCAAATCGCTATGGATGATTTTATCATCTTAGTTCCAGCTTACATCACCTCACAAATCAAAGCTGCTTTTGAAGTGGGGGTTTTAATTTATCTGCCTTTTTTTGTAATCGATCTTGTGACATCGAATATTTTACTTGCGATGGGGATGATGATGTTATCTCCTTTGACTATAGCATTACCTTTAAAACTCCTTTTAATAGTCATGATCGATGGATGGACCATGATTGTTCAAGGGCTTGTATTGTCTTTTAGGTGAGGAATCAGGATGTATCAATCTGAAATTTATCAGTTAAGTTATCAATCTTTATATCTGATTTTGTTACTTTCAGGTCCTCCGATATTGATTAGTATGATTTTAGGATTATTGGTTGCTATCTTTCAAGCTGCCACGCAAATTCAGGAGCAAACATTATCATTTACAGTAAAACTTGTAGCGGTCATTTTGTGTTTGATGTTTATGGGAGGGATGCTGAGCTCCCAAATCATGCAGTTTTCTCAAGTCATATTTAACAACTTTTGGAAATGGAACTCTTAGACTTACCGATCCCTCAGAATGAATTTCTCAATACGCTTTTAAGTTATCCAAACTTAAGTCCACTTACTTTGCTGATTTGTTTTTCTTTATGTTTTATGCGATTTGCGCCGATTGTCGCTTTAGCTCCTTTTATGGGAGCTAAAGTTTTACCGGTACCCGCGCGAGTAGGTTTTGCAATTTTTTTATCATTAGTTTTTCTTCCACAGGCACTTACAACTTACTCTAACAGCTTAACTTTAAGTTTTAATCTAACAGGATACTATCTAAAAGAAATTGCCGTGGGATTTGTGATAGCCTATTTAGTATCGGTGCCATTTTTTATAGCTCAATCTTCAGGGATTATCATCGACTTTATGCGAGGATCTTCCCAATTGATGGCGCAAGACCCTACTCTTCAAAACCAAGTCTCATCTATAGGTATACTTTATAACTACATATTGATTTATATGTTTTTTCAATTAGATGGAATGTTGTTATTTTTAGATGGGCTACAAAGTTCTTTTGAACTGATCCCTTTAGATCAGATGGTCCCATCGAAATTCTTTTTATTGAATCAAGATCCTTGGTTATTTTTAAGCACAATCATGGGGAAAATTTTTGCTTTATCGATTCAACTTGCGGGTCCTTGTATTTTAGCGATATTGATGGCGGAATTTTTTTTAGGGATAGCAAATCGTTTAGCTCCACAAGTCCAAATTGCCTTTTTGGGGATGTCTTTAAAATCGCTGATGGGGTTATTTGTACTATGGCTGGGATGGTCATTTATCTTAAAAAACGTAATACGGGAATCTTTAGACTTTTTAAAATCAATCAATTTTGTAATTGATCAATTAATAAAAATCTCCCAAGGTAATTAATTTTTTATTTCCCAATAATTTAACTAATGTGATACGGGTCAAATTAACGAATATTAATCTATTGGATTATTATTAATTAACTAACCGCGATCAACAATGATTGTGTTTATTTTGACTTTAAAGGGAGATTGAAAGTCATGGACTATAGTATCAAAAACATCCTGCAAGTAGCAGGGATCATCTGCTCAAGTTTAGCTTTTGCAGATTCTTCAACGTACTCTTCGGATGATCAAGGAACAGCAACTTCTTCGATGCCATCTACAGATATTACACCTCCAGCTGGATTTGCAGCTCAACAAGGGATGGGTTTTTCACTTTACGCAGATTTCATCTATTATCAAGCAAGACAAACTGGTTTAGCTTTTGCTTACTCACAAGGTGGAGACAGTTACCAAGGAAATTATTATTTCCCAGGTTTTAGTTTTCAACCAGGTTTTACAGTTGGCGGATCGATTGATTTAGGTCATGACAACTGGGATCTCGATGCTAATTACACTTGGTTCAACGGCTCAGGAACTAAAACACATGCTTCATTGTCTTCAGCTGAAGCGATGTTAAACCCTGTTTATGATGTTACATCAGTTATAGATCCAAGCGATACCCCTCTCTACAGAGCTGATGGCGTTTGGAATTTTGTTTATAATGTCGCTAACCTTCAATTAGGGCGAAATTACTATATCAGCCAATACTTGATGTTAAGACCTTATTTCGGAATTAGCGGTGCATGGAACCATCAAAATACGCTTGTTCACTATGTCTATGGTGCAGATGAGGAACTTACAACAGGTACTTTTGATTCTCAGAATCTAACACAACACTACTGGGGTGTAGGATTCAGCACAGGTTTAAATACTGCATGGTGTTTTGATGAAAATTGGTCTGTTTATGCCAACTTAGGGATCATGAACTTATGGTCTAGATATTCTGGTAAGACAAAAGAGACTTATTACGACATCGCAGATGGTGATATTGACTTCTTAGTTCCAACTATTGCACAAAACATCAACAGCGTTCAGTATGGACTACAAAATGTTGTGGACTTAGGAATGGGCTTAAGATGGTATCTTCCTTTCGATGACAATACTATGGGATTTACAATTCAAGCTGGTTGGGATCAACAAGTTTGGATCAACCAAAATAGTCTCAATGGAAATGTTCAAGGTGGAAACCTTTCAATCCAAGGTTTCGATTTAAGATTTAAGTTCGATTTCTAATTTCTCCTAAGGAAATTCATAGACCTTATTTCTTCCCGGATCTCATCTAAAGATCCGGGATTTCTTATTTTATCACCGCTGATTAAAAAAAATATTTCACCAAATTTATTCTTTAAGTTAATTTCCAAATCAGTGAGCTGTTGATTCACTGTATGGAGAACTTATGTATCTAAAATTACTTGTTCAGACTACTTATTTGATTTTAATGCTCTTTCCTTTGAAACTAGTAAATGCTCAGGATGCAATCACCACTCCAAGCGGATTTGTGTCAGGAAATGGGCTTGGTGGCTCAATTTATGCCGACTTCCTTTATTTAGAAGCATCTCAGAGTAATTTAGGCTTTGTAAAATCAGGCATCGCCAATGCAATCGCCTCTCCAACAACTCAAGGGCAGACAACTTATCCAAGTTTTCAATATCAGCCTGGTTTCAAAATCGGGATTGCAAGTCAACTCGGTCATGACAACTGGGATATTGATTTCAATTACACATGGTTAAATGGGACATCTTTGCCTAATTCAGTATATGCTTCTTACGATACATCGACACTTAGAGCAGGTCCTACGATCTATAGCCCATCGCTTACGGATGATTTTCAGCTGGTTCAATCGGATGGAATTTGGTATTTCATCTACAATTTATCCAATTTAAATATCGGAAGAAATTACTTAATTAGCCCAAACTTAACACTTCATCCCCACTTTGGAATTACAACGGCATGGAATCACCAAGCCCACTCCATTCACTATTTATATGAAAATTTAGATGCTGTTGATACTCCCGCCTATTTCATTTCTGAAGAGATCAAACAAAAGTTCATAGGCACAGGTTTTAACTATGGAATAAATGTTGGCTGGTTGTTGAACACAATGTGGTCATTTTACGGCGATTTTAATCTCTTCAATCTCTTTTCTAAATATGATATTGATCAAAAGGAAACTCAATATCCTTACACCATTGAAACTGAAGTCACAGATTACCTCGATCCTACTGTCAATTTCAACGTATCAAAATTGATTTATGCGATTCAAAATATTATAGACATACAAATTGGTGTTAGATGGTCAATGCGATTTTTTGATAACAAAATCGGGACTACAGTTCAGATTGGATGGGATCAACAAATTTGGATCGATCACGGATTATACTCTCATGTACCTGGAAATTTATCACTTCAAGGATTGGATTTTAAATTTAAATTCGATTTTTAAATTAAACCCTTTTTTATTTTTTGCCATAGAGCAACTCTCAGCGAATTTTCCTCAAAAATCTTCTAATTACAAAAAAGATTTGAAAAAATTCTCTCAGAACATCTATACAACTAATTAAACGATATTTCTTAATTTTCCATTTTTTTTATGGAAAAAAATTGCTACAAGAAAATCCGCTCTACAAATCTGATCAAAAAGGAGAAGGAAAAGTAATGAACGGTAAATTAAACAAAATCCTGCCATTAACAGGTCTTTTCTGCGGAAGCTTAGTATTCTCACCAGTTTTTGCTGACATGAATTCTGATTCTACAGGGACATCATCAAGTTCATCAAATGCTTCATACAGCGAAATAACTCCTCCAGCAGGCTTTGCCGCTGCTCAAGGAATTGGTTTCTCTGTTTATGCAGATTTTATTTATTGCCAAGCAACTCAAGCGAATTTGGGATTTGCTGAATCAGGTGTATATAACACCACAACAACACCAACATTGATTTCACAAGGCCAAGTGTACTATCCAGATTTTAAATTCCAACCTGGATTTAAAGTAGGAGTCTCTGCAGACCTCGGGCATGATAATTGGGATTTAGATCTAAACTATACTTGGTTTAATGGATCAGCTCATAGAAGATCTGTTTCACAAGTTCCTGCAGATTCAAATTTGACAACACTTTTCCCAACATACACAAGTTTAGATCCAGATCAAGTTTTATCAAAAGCAAACGGAAATTGGTCTTTTATATATAACCTTGTTAATTTCGATTTAGGAAGAAACTATTATATCAGCCAATACTTGACTTTAAGACCATATTTTGGATTAAGCGGTTCTTGGAATCATCAAGGAACATTAATTCATTACTACATGTACGATGAGAGCGCACCAGACGCTTCAAACTTTCTTTCACTTAACTACACTCAACAATATTGGGGTGTAGGGTTCGATACTGGTTTAAATACAGCTTGGTGCTTTAATGAAAATTGGTCGATCTATGGTGATTTTAGCGTCATGAACCTTTGGTCTCGCTATAGCACAAATCAAAAAGAAGTAGCTTACGATTGGGATGAAGTTACAGCAACTGTCGATATGCTCAATCCAACTGTTAGCTACAACACAAATGGCGTTCAATACGGACTCCAAAATGTTGTAGACATCGAGATGGGTATTCGCTGGGGAATGAGATTTGACAATGACAACATGGGCTTCATGATTCAAGTAGGTTGGGATCAACAAGTTTGGATCAACCACGCTCAGTACGCAGCACAAGCAAGCAACCTTTCAGTTCAAGGTTTAGATGTCAAATTGAAGTTTGACTTCTAATCCAAAGAATAAGAAGTTTTACTTTTTATTTTGAACCGGATCAACAAAATGATCCGGTTTTTTTTTGTCTGATATCAAAAACTTACGAAATTTCATCTGATGAATTTTTCTTTTCCCTACATTCTTTCATAGAGCTCTTAAGATGAAATTTCATCAAATATTACTTATTCACAAAAAAGATTTGAAAAAATTCAATCCAACAATCTATACAAGTACTTAAAAGCATTTTGAAATAATTCCATTTTTTTTATGGAAATCAAGTTATAAAAATCCGCTCGTAAAATCTGACCAAAAAGGAGTAAGAAAAGTAATGAACGGTAAATTAAACAAAATCCTGCCACTTGCAGGTCTTTTCTGCGGTAGCATAGCATTCGCATCAATTTTTGCAGATGCTGATACGAATACATCATCACAAACAACCACAATGAAAGAAATCACTCCTCCAGCTGGATTCGCTTCTCAACAAGGGATTGGATTTTCAGTTTACGGCGATTTCATCTATTGGGAAGCAAGACAAGCTAACACCCAGTTTGCTACTTTATTTCCAACTATAGCCACTACCAGCATCAGTTCTGCCTATAATGTTTACTTCCCAGGTTTTAAATATAAGCCAGGATTCAAAGTAGGGATTGACTTCGATCTTGGACATGACAATTGGGATTTAGAAGCTCGATACACTTGGTTAAACGGCTCTGATGGAACAACTGTGATCACAGCTGACCCAGACAGTACTAATGTTGCTATCCAACGTTTGATCCCATCTTATAGACCAGAAACAGCTGGAGAAAATGTTAATAAAGCTTCTGGCAAATGGGATCTTCATTATAACTTAATCAACCTAGACTTAGGTCGTGATTATTATATTAGTCAATTTTTAACTCTTAGACCCTACTTTGGATTAGCTGGTGCTTGGAATAACCAAAAAGAAAGAGTTGAGTATACTTATATTGATGACAATAGTGTCGCCGTATCAATCGACAAATTCAATATAAAACAAAATTATTGGGGTATTGGTTTTGACACTGGTTTAAACACTAACTGGTTCATCGATAAAAACTGGTCAATTTATGGAAACTTCGGTTACATGAACCTCTGGTCAAAATATCGCAACCAAACTTCAGAAAAAGATTATGCACTAGCTGCGGACTTTGTTGAAACAGGGGCTGCTCCTACTGTTTATCAAAACTTTCAAGCTATCCAATATGGATTCCAAAATGTCTTAGATTTAGGACTTGGACTTCAATGGTGTATGACATTTGATGAAGACACGATGGGGATGTCAATCCAACTCGGTTGGGAACAACAAGTTTGGCTTAACCATGCTCAGTACACAGAAAGTTCAAGCAACCTTTCTCTACAAGGTTTTAACGCTCAACTTAGATTAGATTTCTAATCACAATACCTATTTCCTCTTTGAAAACCGGATAGAAATATCCGGTTTTTTTTTATTAAAATTTTTTGTCTTTATTCCTTTCTCAATGAGAAATCATCAAATTTAATATATTAATCAAATTTGATTTGAAAAAAATGCCAGATCAATCTTATACATAAAAGTAAACTTAACAAATTGTGCTCTTTAACCCTAAATGGAGAACATCATGAAATCTCTTTTTAAAATACTTGGATTAGCAAGTGTTTCTTTAATTGCTGCAGCACACGCTGATGCAAATACTCAATCAACCTCACAAACCCAAATGCAAATGATCACTCCAAGCGCAGGACCAAGAGTTGAAAATGCGATGGATGGTGTTATCACTGCTGATTTCATCTATTTAGATGCTACTCAAACAGGTTTAGACTACGCTAGAAATTTTATCACTGCTGCTTCAGCTGGAACAACAGTAGAAAATGCGGGGAAAATTTACTATCCTCATTACAAATTTGATCCAGGATTCAGAATCGGTTTAGGCCTTGATCTTGCTCATGATGCATGGGATATTATGGCTAACTACACTTGGTTCCATACAGGCACTCACACTACAAGAGATACATTCCCAGAAGTTGATGGAAATTCAACGATCGGGGCTAGTGCCGGTTATCTAACCCCTGAAGCTACAACTCCTGTATATAGCGGTGGATCTGACTGGAGATTGAAACTCGATACTATTGACGTCGACCTCGGAAGAAATTACTTTATCAGCCAATACCTTGCGTTAAGACCTTTCTTTGGTGCTAAAGCTGCTTGGAATAGACAGCAATTTGACTCTTATGTAGATACTTCTACATCCTCAACAACTGGCCTGATGTACAATTACCAGCAACAGACGGCGTTTGAAATTGGTATCAGAACTGGTTTCAATACTAGCTGGCAGTTTACAAGAAACTGGAACATCTACGGAAACGCAGCGTTCAACTTACTCAGCGCTCATCAAAAAACTCATTACAAAGTGACTTTCCAAGCTAATGAAACTGACACTAACGTCATCCAAAATATCAATTTCGATCAGTATACTATTCAACCTGTTATTGAACTTGGTATGGGATTCGGCTATGAGTGTTTCTTCTTCGATGATAGCTATCATTTTGCAGTTTCTGCAGGTTGGGAATTCCAATACTGGAATAACAACAACCGATTTGGTAACAACATATTAGAAAATGCCAGCACAGCTTATACGAATTTTTTAAGATTCGGCGATCTTTCTATCCAAGGATTTGATCTTAAGTTTAGATTAGACTTCTAATCTAAACTCTTAAAAAGTTTTGATCAAAAAAACCTAACTTGAAAAAGTTAGGTTTTTTTTTACCTGAATCTATTTCTATTTTTTTTATAGCTTGATCATCTAAATAGCGTTAATTTTCGTTTCAAGGGCATATTTAGAAAGAAAAACTCATTCAGCTACCATCTTTTAATATGAGAAAAATCCCTTCTTTCTGCTATCTAGAATATTTTTATTGATTTATTAACAAAGGCCCAAAATATGCAACCCCTCATTAAATACCTCATTACCTGTATTGGAGCTTCTTCAATTCTTTTAGCTGAAACCAAAGGCATTACACCCATAGCTGGTCCACGTGTTGAAAACGGCGCTGATGTTTTCATCACAGCTGATTTTATCTTCTGGGAAGCAAATCAAGCAGGATTTCCTTATGTCTACAGCACACCACTCATGGGAACATCTGCCGGAAAAATTCACTACCCTAACTTTCACTTTGATCCTGGATTTCAAGTAGGATTAGGTTTAGAACTTGGACATGACGGTTGGGACACTTATGTCAACTACACATGGTTCCATCCTCAATCAAGAGAAGATACTTTTTTAGATAACTCTAACAGAATCTATGAGCAAGCAGGATTGGAAAATTCAGCTTGGTTTTACGACCAGGGAAAGATGGTTTTCGATTTTAAACTCGATGTAATCGATTTTGAAATCGGCAGAAATTATTATGTCAGTGAACACCTAGCTATACGCCCATTTATGGGGTTAAAATTCGCATGGAATCGTGAAGATGCAAAACAGTATTTTAACGATATTTCCAACGCCTATTTCATTGAAACAACACAAAAAGCATTTGATGCTGGGATGAGGTTAGGATTAGATTCCCGCTTCAAAATAAATGACAACTGGTCGATATACGGAAACAGCGCTTTTTCCACTTTAGCCAGCAATTGTAAAGGACATACACAAGCAACTGAGACAACAGCTGAACCAAATTTAGTTTTAACCAATTTAAAAAATAAAAATGTCGTCATTCAACCAGTTTTAGAACTTTCTTTAGGGATTGCATGGGATATTTGGTCCGACGATCAAGAATATCATCTAGGCGTCTCTGCCGGATACGATTTTCAATATTGGAACAGCAACTTATATACAGTCGTTCCTTTAATTGATCCAACAGTCCCTACAATTTCTAATACCCTTCAGAAAAAAGGGGATTTATCGATTCAAGGATTAAATATACGATTCAGATTTGATTTTTAAATAGCAAAAAAGCCTGATATTTAATCAGGCTTTTTTCTCTTTTTATTGCAGAAAACTTCATTTCAATTTAAAACAAAAATAAAATTAAAAATGTGTTGTTATGAAGCTTCAGCTGAAATTCTTGAGTTTAACTTGTGGTGTTTTTACACTTTTCGCTCAAGCTCCAACGCACCCCGTCTTACCTAATTCCCCCAATGTATTAGGCTCTAACTGGTCCCTTTCTCTCCAAGGGAACTTTTTATATTGGATTGCATCAGAACAAGGCTTGGATTTCGCACAAATTTACCGCTCGGAAGCATCAGCTATCGAAGTATCAGCTCCGAATCATTTTGATCCGGGGTATAAAGTCTCTATAGGTATCTATCCGAATTTCGATGGAGCTGACTTGACATTGCGGTATAGCTGGTTTCAGCAGCCTGCAAGAACCTCTAGTTTTAAAGTAGATCCTGATGTCACATGTGTAGACAACCCTGATCATAAAATATGCAATATCACTTCTCAAGATGTCGGGAAAATATTGGCGCAACTTTACGATATTTCGGGCTCTATAAAAAGCGCTAAAGCTAGTTGGAGCTATCATCTAAATGAAGGGGAGATAGAACTCGGTAAAAGATATAAGCTCAGCAGGTTTTTTCGTATGAGGCCTTATATGGGTTTGAAGGCCCTCTGGCAAGAACAAAGTTTCTATCAATATTACTCTATAGACCTATTTGATTTAGATGAGCTTTTAACATCTTTTATCAGTCACTCTAACCAAACTAGCTTTGGAATAGGTCCTAGAATTGGATTTGATATCAAGTATCGTTTTTATAAAAAATTTGGAATTTTTGCCAATGCCAGCTATTCAGTTTTATCGACTAGATTTTCTAATACGATGAAGCAATATCTAGATTTTCTGTTGGAATTTGACGATGTCATCAATGATATCAGAAAAAAAGTCAGCACAACCCAGCCTCTTTTTGAAATTCTATTAGGTTTAGATTTCGATCATTATTTAGCAGATGATCAGGTTCATATAGGCTTATTTTTTGGATGGGAATTTAAATATTTCAATCACAACAACTTTTTTCAAACCAATGCCGAAAGAATTCGATCGGGAGACCTGTCGATTCAAGGGGTTAATTTCAAATTACAACTTGATTTCTAGAGCATCTTTTTTGCTTGATGAATAGCTTCGATCAAGCGCTCAATATCGCTCTGATCATTATAAATTCCTATAGAAATACGGCAGACGTGTGTTAACCCAAATTTTCTAAGTAAGGGTTGAGCGCACAAATGCCCTGTTCTAATAGCGATTCCTTTAAAATCTAAAAATGTAGCTAGGTCTAGGGGGTGGACACCTTCGATAACGAACGATTGGATCCCAATTTTTTGATTAGATGTACCTATCAACTGCATCCCATGGATCCCATTTAGTCCATCTTTTAAATGATTAAAAAGAGTGTTCTCATGCGCCTTTATTTCGGGAATAGAAAACTGATTTAGATATTTTAAAACAGCACCAAAAGCTATGACATCGGCTATATTTGGGGTTCCGGCTTCAAATTTATGAGGAGGTTTTTGATAGGTTGTCATTTCAAATGAGACTGTTTCAATCATATCTCCTCCTCCATGAAAAGGGGTCATCTTCTCAAGGAGTTCACTCTTACCATACAAGATCCCAAGACCTGTTGGCCCATAGATTTTATGGGCGGAACACGCAAAAAAATCACAACCTAATTTTTTTAGATCTAATTCAATATGAAACGGAGCTTGAGCTCCATCGATTACGACAAGTGAACGATTTTCTTTAGCGAGGCGAATTAACTTTTCAACAGGGAAAAGCGTGCCTAAAACGTTAGAAATGATTGCGACGGAAACAAGTTTTACATCAGAAGTTAATAGTTGAGAAAAAGATTCAAAATCCCACTCCCCTTTATCTGTGATTTTAAAGACTTTAAGCTTCAGATTTTTCCTTTGAGCTAAAAGCTGCCAAGGGACGATATTGGAGTGGTGTTCAGCTTCAGAAATTAAAATTGCGTCCCCTGGTTTAAAAAAATTTTCAAGGGAATACGCTATCAAATTTATCGATTCAGTTGTCCCCCGAGTGAAAATAATTTCATCTTTAGAAACATGGAATAACTCTCCAATCATCGCTTTAGTTTCATAAAATAAAGAAGTTGCTAAAAGCGCTTCTTGATATACAGCGCGATTGATAGTAGCATATTCTTGATCATAAAAAGTGCGCAATCGATCGGTCAAACATAAAGGTTTTAAAGCTGTTGCTGCAGTATCTAAATAAACCCAGTTGGGTTTATGTTTGAAAATCGGAAAATCAAGTTTTAAATTTCGCACAACCGTCTCTTTAAAATATGATTCATATCTTGGTACATCTCCTGTTTAATCCCCTCATCTTCGATGAGATCGATAAATTCTTTGAAGAAGCTTTTTATCAGCATCATCTTAGCTTCTTGTACGCCAATACCTCTCGTCTGTAGATAAAATAATTCATCATCATCGAGCTGAGCGAATGTCGCACCATGGGAGGCTTTGACATCATCTGCTAAAATTTGCAAATTAGGTTTGCTGAAGTTTGCTGCCTTATCTGAAAGGACTAAATTTTGATTTAGCTGATAAGCTTGCGTATGTTGAGCTTTCGAATCGACAAAAATTTTGCCTTCAAAACTTGTCCGAGAACGATCAAAACTCATGTTTTTGATGTGTTGATAAGAAGTTGTTTCCTCGTCGAGATGTTGAAGTTCAGCTATGAAATGAGCTTGATGATTTTCGTTTGTGATATTTAAACCATACAATTTAGCTTCAGAGTATATTTCTTTAAGCTTAACAGAAAAATCTCCTCGAAAAAGCTTTGGTGTAAAGTTCACTTGCTTCAGCTCAAAATAGCCATGCTCTTTCACTTCTACAAAAGCTTGATGTAATCCTAAAGTATTAGGCTGAGATTTTTCAATTAACTTCAAAACTCCGTATTTTTCTACATGAATATGGGTTAAAAGATTGAATGCGATATTGGGTTTAAGTGGCTGATGCAACAAATAGAAAGTAGCTTTAGCATGCTGAGCCAAGTGAATATGAATCCTGAAAGATAAATTAGATTCTTTATTTTCTGTAAGATAGTTGACAATATGAATTGGGCTTTCGATGATTTGATCTTTATTTACCCTAATAAAAATCCCGTCGCTATCAAGTGCATAGTTAAAAGAAACAAATGGATTTTTTGAATTGCTCAATGTTTCAAGCCCAATTTTGTTGGTTAACGGAGCAAAGAGGCCATTATCTGAAAGTTTTTCAATAGAACAGGGTGCATCGGAAAGATTTTCTTGAAAGATGCCGTCTATGAAGACTAATGTATTCTCTTTTCTTTCGATCTGAATAGCGGGTTGATCAAAAATCCCTTGCGATATCAAAGCTTCATGAAAAGGCTTTAATATCACATAATCAAATCCATTAGATTTAGCCTGTGGCATTTGCACCTTGCTAAAGGCTGAGTTAGCTTGCATCTGAAGAGTTTTTTGCCCTTTTTTTGTTTTTGGACTACTCATCAATCTAGTTAGAGATTGAATGAGCTGATCAGAATTTAAATCCATAACCGTCCTTACGCAATTAAGCTTTTATATTGAGAATGGATTCATAGCCTGATTTTTCAACTTCTAAAGCGAGCTCTTTTCCACCAGAAGCAACTATTTTTCCATCCACCATGATATGCACGAAATCTGGCTTTACTAAATCAAGTAAGCGTTGATAATGGGTAATCAGAACAACTGCATTATCTTTATTTGCAAACTGATTGATTCCTTGCGCTACGATTTTCAAAGCGTCGACATCTAATCCAGAATCTGTTTCATCTAAAATAGCGACTTTTGGGTTGAGTAAAAAAAGTTGTAAAATTTCATTTCGTTTTTTTTCACCACCTGAAAATCCTGTATTGAGTCCTCTTTTTAAAAACTCCTGTTTCATTTGTAAATCTTTTAAAAGAGTTTCGATTCTGAGTTCAAACTGCTCTTTAGAGATTTCTTGCCCTCTTAGCTTTTGGTGTGCTTGATAAGTAGCAAAAAGAAAATCTTCATTTGAAACGCCCGGAACCTCCATCGGATATTGAAACCCTATAAAAAGACCTAATAAAGACCTTTCTTCAGGGGCTAAGGTGTTGATTTCATTCTCTAAAAGATTCACCTTTCCACCAGTAATTTCGTAACTTGGGTGACCTGCTAAGACTTTAGAAAGTGTCGATTTACCTGCCCCATTTGGACCCATGATCGCATGGATTTCACCTGAATTGACTTTAAGGTTGATTCCTTTGAGGATCGGCTGTTCCTCGATATCAGCTGTTAAATTGTCGATATTTAATAAACAGTTTTCCACTATTACCCCACTGAGTTTTCAAGTTTAAGCGTTAATAATTTTTCTGCTTCTTTAGCAAATTCTAAAGGAAGCTTTTGAAATACATCTTTACAATACCCATTGACTATCATGTTGATTGCATCCTCTTTAGATAACCCACGCGATTGAAGATAGAAAATTAGATCTTCGCTGATCTTAGAGGTAGAAGCTTCATGTTCAAGTGTTGCGTTAGGATGATAAGTTTCAATATATGGGAATGTATTGGCAGAGCATCTATTTCCAACAAGCATAGAATCGCACTGAGTATAGTTTCTTGCTCCTTGAGCTTTAGGTCCCACGTGCACAAGCCCACGGTAAGTATTTGATGAACGATCAGCGGATATCCCTTTAGAAACTATTGTAGATTTTGTATTTTTACCTATATGAAGCATTTTCGTTCCTGTGTCTGCCTGCATGAATCCGGAGGTTAAAGCAACGGAATAAAACTCCCCTATCGAATGATCTCCTTGTAAAATACAGCTTGGATATTTCCAAGTGATAGCAGCACCAGCTTCAACTTGAATCCAGCTCACTTTAGAATGATCTCCCTGACAACGGGCTCTTTTTGTTACAAAATTATAAATTCCACCTTTTCCTGTGATCGGATCTCCAGCATACCAATTTTGAACTGTTGAATATTTAATTTCAGATCTTTCTTTAGCGATGAGCTCTACAATTGCAGCATGAAGTTGATTCTCATCATAAGATGGAGCAGTACAACCTTCTAAATAACTTACATAAGCATCATCTTCAACGATGATCAACGTTCTTTCAAATTGCCCTGTATCTCTTTCATTGATTCTAAAGTAAGTTGATAATTCCACTGGGCATTTGACACCTTTGGGAACATACACGAATGAACCATCTGAAAAAACAGCAGAATTCAAAGCAGCAAAATAGTTATCCGTAATAGGGACAACAGACCCTAAATATTTTTCCACAAGATCTGGGTAACGCTGAACCGCCTCTGAAATCGAACAGAGGACGACGCCTGCATCTTTTAAAGATTGGTGAAAAGTAGTACCAATCGAAACTGAGTCAAAAACAACATCAACAGCAACATTAGCTAATCTTTTCTGCTCATCTAAGGGAATTCCTAACTTTTCAAATGTTTTTAAAATTTCAGGATCAAGTTCATCTAAACTTTCTAAACTTTGTTTTTTTTTAGGCTCGCTGTAGTAACAAATATTTTGTAAATCAATAGGAGGATAATTAAGATGCGCCCAATTAGGTGGAGTCATTTCTTGAAGCGCTTTAAACGCTTTTAATCGAAATTGAAGTAAAAATTCAGGTTCATTTTTTTTATTTGAAATTTTTCTAACGGTATCTTCTGTTAATCCTTTAGTAAATTTCTCAGCTTCTAGAGGCGTTGTAAATCCAAAAGGGTATTGCTTTCGATCATCTATGAGCTGCTGTGTAGACATCTTATTACCTATTCTTTTTCTATTAAAATGTTATCAACGATATTGAGTTTACCTCTGATAACACTTAAATCCAAATGTGAAATCTTACTTTCTAAACAGTTATCGACATTTTTCTCTATTTCTTGATCACCGCGAGAATATTTTTGAATCCTACTATGAAAAAGTTGCGCCAAAGAGCAATTAGTTTCTAATAATTCATTTATAGATTCAGGTTGATCTGTCTCGAGAAAATAATGAACATAAGATACATCTTTACCTTCAGGTTTAATCTCAAAAGAATAGAAATGGCTTTTCATTTGATCGTTTAAATTGAATCTGAGAACTTTACGCCCTTTAACAGACAAGAATGATTTAAATCTTATCGGGTCAAAGTTCTCATTAATTTCAGTTTCCGAATTACAATTTAATCGAATTGAAGGCTGCCCCAACGAATAAGTATTCATTTTGATCTCAGCGGGATCTGTTACATCAAAAATGAGTGAACGAGTGCTATAACTACTCTCTTTAGAATTTAAAATTGTAAAACCGATCACTTGATTGACCTTTTCACAACTCGTTTTAAATTCGCAATCCAATATTTTAGGCAATTCGATGCGTGGATTCTGCCGACTAAGCGGACTTTGAGAAACTTCTTGAGGATTATGTACCGCAATCGATAACTGAGGATTATTAAACTGAGGGGGTTGATATTGACAATGGTTCAATAAAACCTTCTTTGTATAATCTTGAGTCTTCTCTAAAAGTGAAAAAAACTCCTTTTCAGCTTCTTCTTTTGTTGCTCTTGAAACGCTTGTTTGATACGCAACAAAAGGAAGACCACTAGTCAAGTTTTTTAAGACCTCGCTTATGTAACTAAAATTATGCCTATTGCTCTGACTCCAAGCTTTTTTGTAATCATCAACCAATTGAGCAAAATACTTCTTCGCTAAAACAGCAGTATCCTCAATCTTTTTGAAAGAGTTTGAAATCTTCTTTTGGAAAGAATCAACGCAAATAAAAAATTGATTTTTTATGTAATCTATTCTGAACATAGTAAAAACTCATTAAAAAAAAGGTATTATAATTCAGAAATGCAAATTAAGTCAAAATTAAGAGTGTTGAAATAGATATTTTTCTGCAGCAATCAAATCTTCTTGGTAATCAATCCCGATCGATTCAAAAGAAGTTTCTATCACCTTGATTTTCAAATTGTTATACAAAAACGTCAATTGTTCAAGCTTTTCAATAATTTCATATTCACAAGGTTGAAAATGCTCTATTGCATCCAAGCTGGCATCTTTATAAAGATAGAGGCCAATATGCTTAAAATAAGGATATTGTGAACGAGTATTCCCATCCCTTTCAAACGGGATGATCGCCCTAGAAAAATACATCGCTTCGTGGTCTTTATTAGAGACCACTTTTACAATGTTAGCTTTAGAAGCTTCTTCAACCGATATTTTTTTCTTTAAAGTAAAAACATCTGATTTTTCATCAACTGAAGCGATAAGCGCACGGACCATTTCTACTTCTAATAATGGTTCATCAGCCTGCCAGTTGAGCCAAAGATCAAATGATTTTTTGATCTTCTTCCTTAAACTAATAAGCCTCATAGTCCCTGAAGGGCACTCTTCTTCAGTCATCACCCATTTTCCACCGAATGTTTCAATCAGTTTAGCTGTCTTTTCATTATCGATTGCAAAATAAATCTCATCGAAACATTGGGTCATTTGAGCTTTTTCATACACCCACTGTAAAATTGGCTTACCGGCCAAAAATTTCAAAACTTTTTCAGGAAAGCGCGATGAATTTAACCGAGCTGGGATCACACAAACAATAGATGGGTAAGGATGCATAATATGAAGGCCATTTTTTATTGACACCATTTTAAATTATCTGTGCAAAAAGATATAGCTGATATGTCGTTTTGGAGTTTTCTCTTTGCGATAGGAGTAAAAAAAGTCACTATTTTCAGCATTGCAATCTAGGCAAGGCGTAATATTTTCTTTTGGGATCCCAGATTGCAGCAATTCATCTATCGCCATCTTTTTCAAATCAAAATGATGATAATCATCGCCATAATCCCAAAGATGTTTAGGGAATTCTTTTTCATAATGAATAAATTCCGCATGTCGTTGACAAAGGGAAAAACTCATAATTGCAAAAATATTTTTCGGACTAGAATGATATCTTTTTTTCATCCCTTCAATAACAGATGTATAGATCGATAATATTTGCCCTCGAAATCCAGCATGTGCAATTGCTATTACTTCATTAATTGGGTCATAAAAAAAAACTACCTGGCAGTCAGCATGAAAGCTCAAAAGCGCTATCTTTTTCCTATTTGTGATGATGGCATCAAACCCTTGAAAAGGCAGTTTTGGAATATCATCTAAAAACAAAACTGCATTTTTATGAATTTGATCAGAGTAAGCTAAAGCAGTTATGTGCATCTTATCTTTTAAAAACGTTTCAAATCGATGCCAGCTTTCATCTTTAGGCAGAGGTAAATGAGGATGTTTTAAAAAAGTACCGAAAGAAACCGTTTCAAAATCCTTAGAATAAAGATATTCAGGAATTTCGTTGTAGTTTTGCACAGAATCCTCCATCGAGATACTCTAAATCTGGTAAAATCAATTTAGAAGATTTCAACGTAAAATTGCTATTGGCGCTTATAAAGCTATTGACGATATCATCATTTTCTTCTTTGAGAATAGAACAGGTTAAATAAAAAATTTCTCCGTTAGGATTCAGTAAATCTTTAGCTGAATCTAACAGTTTGCTTTGAGTATTTTTTAACTCTTCAATTGATGATGAATCTAAGCGAAACTTCGCTTCTGGCTTTTTATGTAAAACACCAGAGTTAGAGCAAGGAGCATCGATAATAATCAAATCAAATTTTTGTTTAATTTGGATATTGGTTCCATCTTGATTTAAAGTGACAGCTTGAATGTGATATTTTCTCAAATTTTCTGACAACTTTACGATTCTTTCTTTTGAGATTTCATTAGCAAAAAGTTGACATGATGGGAAAAGAATATGACTTAAGATCAACTTCCCTCCAGGAGCGGAACATAAATCAAGCAACGATTTAGGATGGGAATCAACACTTAAAAACTCCATTAAAATACCTGGAGTTGGATTTTGAATATAGGCTGTTTTAGCTTCAAAAAGTGAGATCGATTTCTGATCTTTTTTTAGAGGGAAATATTTCAATATAGAAGTATTCCCGATTTCTTTTGTATCTTGAGGGAGCAAAGAAGCATCTAAAGCAAGATAGGTCATTTTAGGACGTTGGATTGAAGCCTCTAAAATCTTAAGGGACTGATCTGGATAAAGAACTTTAATCTTTTCGATATAATTTTTAGGCAAAGAATAAAACTCTTCTTCCGATAAACTATTTTGAATATCCCTAATGGGAAGAATAGTTGTGAGTTTTCTTAAGATATTATTGATGAACCCTGACTGATAAGGACAATATTTTTTAGAAAGCTCAACTGATTCGAAAACAACTGCATAAATAGGCACTTTATCCATAAATACAAGCTGATAAACGGCCATTTTAAGCAAAAGTTTTGCATCTATTTTTAATTTAATTTTCTGATCTTTTAGAAAATTCTTTAAGATTGCATCCAGCGTATAAAACCGCCTTACGACTCCAAAGGCTATCTCTTGTGACAACTGCAAATCGATATTTTCAATTTTTTTGCTTGTCCTTATTTGCTGAAAAGAGTCGGCCAAAAAAGTCCCATCTTTCCAAAAAGCTTTTAAAGCATACAAACAGCCTTCTCTAGCGGAATGAATGAGCATCTTTTTTTTAATTTTCACAAAGTTCCCCTTTCAGATTATTATGGGGCACTATTAAGTCATATTTTAAAGGTTTTGTAAAGAACCTTTTCTCACTGATTATTGACTATTTTTGCTACAAGCGCTTTTCTTTTTTGATGTAGTTGGACTTGGAGCAGATTGAGGAGATGAAGGTGTCGTTTGACTTAGGGGTGACAGTTTAGGCATCGCTTGCATTCCTCTACAATTTTTTAAAGTCATTTCAACTGCCATATCGTTAGTCATGCCAGTTGTTTTATTCATCGATGATGAAGAAATATATGACATCGCTTGAGCTCTTTGATCGGGTCCAAAGCATGAACAAAATAATGCTTGATGCATAGCGCTTAAGCTACTTGCAAAACTTTGTTCTTGAGGAGTAAGATTTTGGCAACTTTGCTGTAAAAGCGGAGCTTGCATTTGCTGCTGGGCTTCAGATGATTGAGCTTGGCTTCCATTTTTTATTTGGTCAGTAAAACCAGTTATCATTATAAGTGACAAAATTAAACTCAATAATTTCATAAAACCCCGTTTTATTATTTAATTTTTCTATTCCCATAATTGAAAAAAAATTACAACAAAATTAAGGAATTATTTTTATGCGTTATCAACCTATTATAGGATCTCTTGGCTATATCTTATCTAAAGATAAACAAAGTGTCTTGATGGTCCATCGCTTATTTAAAGAAGATGATGATCATCTGGGTAAATACAATGGTCTAGGAGGTAAAATGGAAAAAGATGAAGATATTGCGACTTGTATGATTCGAGAAATCAAAGAAGAAGCAGCCATCGATGTAAAAAAAATGATCTTGAGAGGCACCGTAAATTGGACTAACTTTGGAAAACATGGGGAAGATTGGTTAGGTTTTATCTTCTTAATTACCGAATATGAAGGAACACCCTTAGAAAAATCACCAGAAGGTCCTTTAGAATGGATCCCGCTTAAATCACTTTTGAAACTTCCGATGTGGGAAGGTGATCGCTATTTTTTACCTCTAATTTTTGATGAAGATCCCAGATTATTTCATGGGTTGATGCCTTATAAACATCAGAAACCTCAAAGCTGGACATTTTCAAGAATTTAACTAATCTTACGACTAACACCATAGGCTTTCCCAAGGGCTGACCATAAAAAAAAAGCCACCTTAACTGTTGCTAAGGTGGCCAAAAAAAAATGAGGCAAAATTCGGATGAATTTGAGACTTGATGGATTTGAACCATCGACCCTCTCATTAAAAGTGAGATGCTCTACCACTGAGCTAAAGTCTCAAAGATGACCCCAAGGGGATTCGAACCCCTGTTGCCAGAATGAAAATCTGATGTCCTAGACCGGGCTAGACGATGGGGCCTCAAAATTATGGCATAAATATAGCTCGATGGTAGATTTTTTTGCAATATCAAATTGAAAGAATCTCTTTTTCTTTTTGCGCAAGCCTGTCATCGATATCTTTACATGCCTTGTCAGTTGCTTCTTGAACCTGTTTTTCTAATTTTTTAAATTGATCCTCAGCTAAAATTCCATCTGATTTTTGTTTTTTAGCCGTTTCATTTGCTTTTCTTCTGATCTCACGAACAACAACTTTGGCATCTTCAGCACGTTTTTTTGCTGTTTTAACGATTTCTTTTCTGACTTCTTCTGAAAGAGGTGGAACTGGAATGCGGATATTATGCCCATCGACAATTGCTTGAAGATTTAAATTAGCTTTTTCAATCCCCTTAGCAATCATACCCGCAGTACTGGGATCAAAAGGGGTAATCATCAGCTGTCGTGCTTCAGCTACTGAGATATTCCCCAATTTTTTTAATTGCATCATAGAGCCGTAACACTCCACCATAACATCTTCTAACATCCCAGGATGCGCTCTTCCGCTACGCAATGTTTTTAACTCTTTATCAAAATGCTCTAGAGATGCTTGCATTTTGGCTTTTGTATCTTTGATGATATCCATAAATTAATCTCCTGTAACTAGTGTTCCACCCTTCTTCAAGCAAATTGCATCAAGTAAGGCTTGGCGTGAATAAAAATTGACAACATGAACTGGTATTTTATTATCTCGACATAGTGCAATAGCCGCACCATCCATAACAGACAGATTATTCGACAGAACATCTTCGTATGAAATTTTAGTGAACATTTTAGCTTCTAAATTTAATTTAGGATCTTTATCAAATATCCCATCAACTTTGGTGGCTTTAATTAAAACTTCTGCATTAATCTCACTGGCTCTTAAAGCGGCAGCTGTGTCAGTTGTAAAATAAGGATTGCCAGTTCCTCCAACAAAAATAACAACCTGATTTTGCTCGAGATATTCGATTGTAGTCGACCATCGATAAGGTTCTATAAAAGGTCCAAAAGAAAGTGCACTCAACACTTTAGATTTAATTCCAAGTTTTCTCATAGATTGAGAAAGGGCAAGGCCATTGATCAAGGTCGAAATCATTCCGATCTGATCTGCTGAAGTTCTTTCAAAACCAAAAGCCTTAGCTTGTTGCCCGCGAAAAAAATTTCCCCCGCCAATTACAACCCCTATTTGCACTTTTAAATCATGCAGAGTTTGAATAGAAGATGCAATATATTCACAAGCTTTGTGATCGAGCCCAAATGGTTGAGATCCAGATAAAGACTCTCCTGATAACTTAAGGAGAATTCTCTGGTATTGAGGACGATATTCCATAAGTTCTCCAACATTTGATGATTAGAGAGAAAATAGGCGTAAAATTATACGCCTATTTGCCAACGATAAAATCTTACTATAGCAAGACTTTTTCCATGTTTTTTTCCAGCTTCTTCAACAATTTGTTGAACCGTGTGTGAATTGTCACGCACGTACTTTTGCCGATTTAAGCAAACCTGCTCATAAAATGCATTTACTTTAGCTTGAACAATTTTATCTTGGATTTGCTTAGGCTTATCAATTACCTGACTTTTTGCAATCTCAGATTCTTTTTCAATCACATCTTGAGGCACATCTTCTGCATTTAAATATTCAGGAGCTTCTGCTGCAATGTGCATTGCAATTGCTTTTGCTAATTCTTGCTGGTGAGAGTCCCCTTTAATTTCTACTAAAGTTAAAATCTTACCGCCCATATGAGAATAGACGCCAAAAGAACTGTCTTTAGTTTTCTCAATTAAAGCTACTTTAGAAATTTTGATGTTTTCCCCTAAACTTTGCACTTGCTCAGCTCGGTATTCATCAACTGTAATTCCCGCATGATGCGAACATTTCAAAGCTAAAAGTTGCTCTAAAGAGTGAACCTTCATTTTCAAACCATCAGTTAAAACATTTTGAACAAATGCTTTGAATCGCTCATTCTGCACTACAAAATCAGTCTCCGCTTTTACTTCAAGCAAGAAAATATGATGCGCATCTTCTAAAGAAACAATAACCCCTTCATTCGTGTCTCTTGATTCTTTTTTTACAGCTGATGCCATCCCTGTTCTTCTCAAAATATCGATAGCTTCGTTGATATCCCCTTTGGCTGCTTCTAGGGCCTCTTTACATTTGCCCATTCCTACGCCAGTTCGCTCTCTAAGCTCTTTAACGAGTTGCGGCGTCACTAAACTCATGCTTTTGCCTCCTCTTGAGACTCTTCAGCACCTTCTTTTTTAGCTCTTGGTTTTCTTGGACCTCTAGGAGCCATTTTCCCTCTTGGCTGAGCGACCGCTTCCTCTTTGTCTTCTCTAACTAAAGCTAAATTCAGTTCTTTTTTCTTCTCTTTGATCGCATTTGTCAAAGCTTGCAAAATAAGCTTAATGCTTTTCAAAGCATCGTCGTTACAAGCTATGATATGATCGATTGGATCTGGATCACAGTTGGTATCGACTAAAGCCATAACCGGTATGCCTAACTTTTTTGCTTCTGCAACAGCAATATGCTCTTTGCTCGGATCAACAACAACGACAAGTCCAGGAACTTTTCTCATTGTTCTAACACCACAAAGGTTCTTATTGAGTTTTTCATGCTCTTTTGTCAGCTCAGATAGCTCTTTTTTTGTTAATCCCTCTCCACCAGAAGCGATTTTTTTCTCAATCGTCTCAAGCTTTTTTACCGAGCGACGAATCGTCGATAAATTCGTTAACATTCCACCTAACCATCTTTCACTAACATAAAACTCACCACAGTCTTCAGAACAATCTCTAACGACTTCTTTAGCTTGCTTTTTTGTCCCAACGAATAAGATGCTCTTATGGCTGGCAATGACATCCTCAACAACGCTAACAGCATTTCTTACCTGCTGAATTGTTTTTGACAAGTCAATAATGTAAATCCCGTTAAGCTCTTTGTAGATATAGCATTTCATTTTTGGATTCCAACGATTGCGCTGATGCCCAAAATGCGCCCCTGATTCAAGTAAATCCTTGATCGTAATTTGAATTTCTTTTTGTGCAGTTCCCAAGTGTATAACCTCTGAGTTAATAATTGACCGCCACTTTGCGGTTCGGGGTGTTTTTGTTAAAGACCTAAATATCTCAAGAAGTATAAATCATTATTTATTTAAAAAAAACGTCTTGAGAAATGAAACTTTGAGTAAAAAAATACCAAATAACCCTATTTAATCTCAAGCTGATGAAGCAGAACAGGATTAAAATTAGACTTATATAGCTTAAATGAGAAGAAATATAGGAAATTAGCGCCTGAACAGAATCGAACTGTCACGAATAGCTTGGAAGGCTATGGTTCTACCATTGAACTACAGGCGCTCAAATGATTCATTGAAATATGCATAGAGATTGACATAGTCTAGGTTTTTTTGCAAAGATAAATTTCAATTCAATCCCGATTAAAAATTATGGTCCCAAGAGATTTTTCCGATAAGGTCAACCGCGTTTTACTCTTAATCCTATTTTTATTCATAGGTCTTGGATTCCGCTGTTTTCAATTAGCCGTTTTTCAGCATGATCAATATTTAGAAAGCTCTAAGAGGCCAAAACGAAAAACCACTATTGAGCAAGCTGAAAGGGGCTTAATCTGCGATCGCAACGGTCAATTTCTAGCTATAAACGTGATGAGCTACCAAGCTCAAATTAGCTATGATGATATTAGGAAGCTCCCCAGAACTAAATACATTTTGAAAGATGGTATTTTTAAAAAAATTCCTTTTCGATCTGAATATATTAAAAACCTCTCCATTTTTTTAGCTAAGCACCTTCAAGTTGATCCATTGGATTTAGAGGATTTCATCCATGGGAAAGCTTCCCTTTTCCCTAATCAACACTTTACTGTTAAAGAGGATCTCAGTGAGCCGCTTTATAGATTTTTGCGCAGTCAAGAAAAAGATTGGCCTGGATTAAAACTGTCAATTAAACCTAGGCGGTTTTATCCAAATGGAAAACTTGGGTCCCATATTATCGGCTATATGGGGATGATCCATCAAAGGGAGTATGATCGAATCAAAACAGAACTTTTAAATTTAAGTGAAGCAATTGATGCATTAGAACGGGGAGTGCCGAAGCCATTACCGATGGGATTTGAAAATTTTGCTGAATTAAAAGAGCGATACTATCAATTAAAAGATAAAGCCTACCAAATCAGCAGCCTCATTGGCAAAGCTGGAATTGAAGGGAGATTTGATGAATCGTTGAGAGGTATATTCGGCAAGAAAAAAATCGAAGTAGATATTATGGGACGGGAAAAAAGGGTTCTTCCCGACTCGATCAATCCGAAACCGGGAGACACCCTTTGCCTTTCCATCGACAAAGATTTGCAATTAGCAGCAGAAACACTTTTGACCCTGAATGAAGAAAAACGGGATAATCGCTTTAGAGTAGCGGGTAAATCTCATCAACTAGTACAAGGGCCTTGGATTAAAGGAGGGGCTATTGTCGCTATGGACCCTAAAAGCGGACAACTTTTAGCTTTAGCATCTTATCCCAGATTTGATCCCAACGATTTTCTGAAAATAGATCAAGCCAACTTTGATAACGTCACAAAATGGTTAGAGTTACCCTCCTATTTTTCCAAATTATGGGAAGGGGAGCTCCCTTTAGAAAAGGAACTATTCGACCCAGTAACAAAACAATTTTTTCAACATACCAAAAAGCTGACATTCGATTTTTTCTTAGATACAATTTTATCTAATCAGTCAAAAGTAAAAAAACAACTTTTATCAATCCAAACAATCCAGCAAGCGATTTCTATCTTAAAAGTCGTAGAAGAGATCCACTCTATGCTCAATCAATGCCCCCCTGCACTTTGGATCGATTTCTTATATTCAGATGCACAAACCACCCTTTTGCACTTCAAAGGGATAGATTCTTTAAGCAGAAATTACTTTTTGGATCTTTTTTTAGAAAATCAACCAAAAATTGAATTACTCAAAGAAAAACTCTCTTGCTTATCTTCGATTTCTCATAATGGGGATAAACTTTTATTTATCGATTTATTACGCCTCTTTATCCCTGCAGAATTCACCCATATTGAAATTCCCGCTCAACTGTCGAAATTATCGATTGCAGATTGGTTTGATCTCAATCAACAGCTTTTGCAATTAGAAAATAATTTAAAAAAATCCATGAAAGTTTGGTTTCATCAATTATCTTTTCGAACTTGGAGAGAAGAAAATTTTAAAGAATTTTTAAAAGAAAAAAGAAAAATAGAAAGATTAGAAAAAAAATCGCAAAAACCTTATCTCGATTACCTCGAAGAACAAGAAAAAATCCAATTTAAAATCTTCTATACTCAAAATAGAGTGCCATTTTTAGAAGCTATTTTAAACATAGGAAAAGCACAAAATGCTCCTCAGTACCAAAACAAATTGATCGAATTCAATAAAATGTATGTCAAGTCTCAGCCCCATCCGAAGCTTTCAATCTTTATAGAAACAATTAGTTCTATTCAAGAGGAGCTTAGACCGATTCTTTTAAAATCACCAAAAAAACTCAAAGAATTATCTGAACCACTTTATGGAATTTATCGATTGAAAGGCCCAAAAGGGGCCCTAAGACTTAAAGACCTAGCCCATCATTTTTATCCAACGACAGGCTATGGTTACAGCCGATCTTATGCTTATCAAGAAGCTGCACCGCAAGGTTCTATTTTCAAAATCATCACAGCCTATGAGGGATTGAAACAACATTTTCTTAAAAACCAATCGGCATCCAATTTTGATATAAGCCCGATCACAATCACAGATAACTCTGACGGAAAAATTACAGATGAAAGTGGTCAGGTTCTAGGATTCTTTCAAGACGGAAAAAAAATTAATCGCTTTTATAAAGGAGGAAAACTTCCAAGAAGCAGTAAACGATGCGGTAAGATCTCCATCAAAGATGCTCTTGAAATGTCATCCAATCTTTATTTTTCGATTCTTGCTGCTGACGGGCTCAAAAGCCCGATAGATTTAACAAAAGCAGCAAAATTGCTCGGTTACGGGACAAAAACAGGGCTAGATCTTCCGGGAGAAATTTCAGGGATTGTTCCTTACGATGTTTTGTCTAATCGAACTGGATTATATGCTCTTTCAATCGGTCAACACTCATTAGTTGTTTCTCCTTTACAAACGGCAAAAATGTTTTCAGCTATTGTTAATGGAGGCTACCTTTTAAAACCTGAAATCCTTCATTCAAAAATTAAAATGATCCCAAAAGATCAAAAAGATTCAGACACTTATTCACTTTATCATCAAGCTATCGGTTTGAAGTCCCAATTATTTGAAGAAACAAAGAAAAAAACTTACCTTGAATCTAAAGAAATTCAGGGGAAAACTATTTTAAAAAAGCTTTTCTTCCCTTATGAAATCCAAACAGTTCTTTATGATGGGTTGAAAAGAGTAATGAGCGGAGAAAGAGGAACGGCTCGACCGCAGACAATCTTATTCAACTCTAAAGAACAAAAAGAGCGTTACTTGGAAGCCTCTAGTAAAATGGTAGGAAAAACAGCATCTGCTGAAATTGTCTACCATCCTTTTTTAGATCATGATCTCAATCCAATCCTCTGTAAACATATTTGGTTTGCTTCTGCGGCCTACACTCAAAGTCAAAATCAAAAAAAACTGATCGATAAAGAACCAGAAATCGTCATTATTGTTTATTTACGCTATGGGGATTACGGCAAAGAAGCTGCCGTACTAGCGTCAGAACTTTATCATGAATATCTAAAATTGAAAAAAAGATGATTTAATAAAATAAACCTCTTTTTGTTTATTCAATATTGTTTCAATCTGATCCAAAGAAAGAGCCCCTTTTTGGATACCTACAATTGGGAAAAGCTCTATATCGGAAAGTTCAAATTCATTCTCGTTTTTTATAAAAGTAAACTGATCTTGAGACAAAAAATGTCTTCCTTTTGCTATTAAAATTTTCTTAGCTTGAATCTTTTTAAAAGAAGATAGATTTTTTTCCTTTAATCCCATCCGTTTAATCAACAAAGAAGAAGGAAACCAACCTTTAGAAGCAGCTTGGATATAAGCCATTCCTATGATGAATAAAGCGATCAAGAAGCTCAACGCTAAAGAGATAAAAATTTTCAACATCCCCAAAGGAAAATCAGTCGATTTAGGTGCAGAGAGGATAGACCCAAAAAAGTTCTCGGTATCTAAATCGATCTTCTTTACCAAAATTTTTCGTTCGATCTCTTTTTTAGTCTGAGCAAGTGCAATAGCATGCTCTAATTTTTTTAATAAAATTTGATAATCCAATTTTAATTCAGTTAATTGAGCATCGATCGATTTGATCTCCTCCTTAATCTCTTGAATCGTCAAATTTTTCATTTTAATTTCAAAAGTTAAGGCTTCGAAATATCGCTCCGCTGTATAATAGATCTCTTTTTCAACCAATTCATAAATTGCTTGATTGATTAAAAAAAGTTCATTTTTTAAATCTGAAATTCTATCTCGATAAGTTGCATTCAAAAAAGCTACTTCATCAGAAATTTTTACCTCTAATTCTTTAACCTCTTTTAATTGATCCTCTTTTTCTGAGTAAGCAAGATCTTTTTTTATTTTTTCTAAGCTTCTTTTTTGATCAAAAAGGGCATTGAGGCCTGGAAAATTTTGATATTGGATGTAACTTGAGAATTCCATTTTTCTTTTGATTTGCTCTAAAATTTGGACCTCTTCACATAAAGCCTCTAAATTTTTTTGTTTAGATTTTTTTAATTCTTCCAAAGAAGCTAAAGATTCTTTTAAATAAACATTTTCACCATCTGATTGAAGTTTTGAAAGCTGTTCTTTTTTTTTCATCAATTCGTAATATTGACGCGATATCTCATTTTTAAAAGGGGCAATTTTTTTTTCATTTTTCAAATACAAAAGTTCATCTAGAACAAGCAGCTCTTCTTTCAGTTTTTTTTGCAATCCAGCTTTCATTTCTAAAATTTGTTGAATCTGTCTTTCTTCAATATTTAAACTCTCTTTTAGAGCTCCATACTCTTGGTTTATCGCTAAATTTCGATCCATTTCTTCAAGGGTAAAAAGCTCTTTTTGAATAGCTTCTCTTTTTAAAGACTCCGCTTTCATCTGAGCTTTTTTTATCAAAATTTCTAAACAATTTTCACCTTGTTTTTGAATAGGATGAAAAAATGAAAAACGCAAAATATTTTTCGCATTTTTATCATATCTAATTTTCAAACGTTGATTAAATTTTTTAAGCGCCTTTTCCATAGGCACGATTACAAAAGAGTCCCAGTAAAAGTGCTCTTTTGGATAATTTTTAACATAAAATTGGGCATCTCCAATACGAACTTTCTCATCGATAGAATATTTTTTTCTTTCCCCATTAAAGTTGATCTCAAAATATTGACTACCCAATCCCCTGATAGAAAAATATAAATTTCTATATCCTTTATAATGACAACTTTCGAATTGATAGGGTTGAAAGAGTTCTTTTTTTAAAAGAATCAAAAAATAGCCTTGTAAAGAGGCTTTTAATTGACTAAAAGCTGAGCGATCTTCCCGAATTTGTAAAGCCGCATTAGAAATAGTTTCTTCCTTGATAGTACGAGCAAAAAAAAATGGCTCGATAGAAAGAGCCTCCTGTACCTTTTCATTGATCTGATTAGGTAGAGCAATCGCTTCATAAGCTCCGCTTGATTTTTTTTTGAGCAGATATTCCGCTTCAATATGATAATTCATCGGAATAGCTAATTGTAAAAGCCAAATTACAACTGCGACAATCGGAAAAAAGCAAAAAAATATTTTTCTTTTTTCTCTAAACCATAATCTGATCATCAAATCTGGTTGAATGTCTTGCTCTTTAAGGGATGATAACACCTTGAATACCTCGATGAAAAAATTCGTATGCTGTTATCGTTGGCAAAAGCTGATTGATCAATCGATTCCACTCTGCTATAGGTGTTGCAGCAACATATAAAATATCTCCTTGCATTAATAGCAAGGCGTCATTTGGTGCCGTTAGAATTCGTCCATAATTTAGAGTATATATTTTAGGTTGGCTCATTCCTCCTCGAATAATTTGAATAAAAGTACGATCGGCAGATAGCTCCAATCCCCCTGATTTGGCAATCACTTCTTTGAGTGAAATTTTAGACTGATCCATCGGAACGACTCCCACTTTTCTAACTTCTCCAAGCACCATTACATTCGCTCTTCTCCAGTCTGCGATATAGATAAAATCCCCATGTTTTAAAGGAATATCTTCATCAGGTTGATGATCGATCATTAATTTTTCAAAATCAACTTTCAAAACTTTTCCGTCTCGTTTGAGATATGAATTATATAAAGAGACCTCTTTTGGGAAATTTAACATGGATAAAATCTGATAAAGCGTTTGATTTTTCTCTAAGATAGGAAAAGAGGAATTGATGATGCCTGCAATTTCAACTCGATTAAAGAGGCGGTCTTTTAATAAAATAGCAGCTGATGCTTCAGGAAATTCATGCGCAATCAAACTCAAAATTTTTTCTTTTACTTGCTCTAGCGTTAATCCTTGAATTGTGATTGTCCCTAAATAAGGAATGGTCAGTTTATCTTCTATACATACAAGCTGATTGCTATCGCTTAAGGTTTTTAATGCATCAATCCAAGGATGAGGGAAAAGATTATAGATATAAATTGAAAATATATCCCCATTAGAAACCTTGATTTCTTGACGGGTTTCAAAACTCGCTTTTTCCCATTCAAAATTCAATAGCTTTGCTATTCCTTTTTTTCCTTGATTGATGAGAAGTGAATCTTTAAAAAATTCTTCTTGGTGATAAGTCATCCTATTTCCCATCGGGCGATGGGAACACCCAGACGCTATCAAAATTAAAGAAAAAATTAAGAAATGACGCATATTTTTTTTGTATTTAATCATTACATCAGACGTTTGTGGTTGGATTTTAATGCATTTAAAATTATCGGCAACCAAAATGGGAAAATTGTTTTTTATTTTTTAGCGCAGTATTAAAATCTTATGGTAAATGGATGAAAGATGAAGTGATATGCAACAAAAAAGAATTTTTATTACAGGAATCTTAGGATTTATTGGTTTTCATACGGCAACAGCGCTTCAAAAAGAAGGTAAAAATGTTACTGGGATCGATAACTGTAATGATTATTATGATCGCAGATGGAAATTTTTACGATTTCTAGAATTAAAAAAAGCAGGGATAACGGTTCAAATTATTGATATCGCCCAATTAGAACATCTCAAAAATGCCATCGATGAATTCAATCCCGATCAAATTATTCACTTGGCAGCTCAAGCTGGAGTAAGATATAGCTTAGAAAACCCATCATCTTATATAAACTCAAACTGTATTGGTTTTTACAATCTTTTAGAATGTATTAAAATTAAAAAAACAGCGCTTATTTACGCTTCTTCATCTTCAGTATATGGCCTTAATAAGAAAATTCCGTTTTCAGAAAATGATATTACAGATCATCCCATGAGCCTTTATGCAGCAACAAAAAAAAGCAACGAACTTTTTGCCCATTCTTACCATTTAAATTATCAAATTCCAATGATTGGATTGAGATTTTTTACTGTATTTGGGCCTTTTGGCCGCCCCGACATGGCTTATTTTTTCTTTACAGAAAAAATATTAGAAGAAAAGCCGATCACTCTTTTTAATAATGGCGCTTTAAAGAGGGATTTCACCTTCATCGATGATATTATTTTAGGAATTAAAGGGGCCATGCAATTCCCTGTTAATTACGGGATCTTTAATCTCGGCAATCATCACCCCCGCTCTGTTAAAGAATTAGTCAATCACATTGAAAGTAGAGTTGGGAAAAAAGCCATTGTCGAAAATCTAAAAGCCCCTTCATCAGAAGTTGATATCACTTTTGCCGATATCAGCAAAAGCCAAGCTTTGTTGAACTATCACCCTCAAACTCAATTTGAAAAAGGCCTCGACCTTTTTATCGATTGGTATCTAGGAATCAAAGATCATCTTCCTCATCTAGAAACAATGAAAAAATTGCATCCGGAATTTTTTCTATCAAATCTGAGGCCATAAGGCTATAACTTGTTTTTTCTAGAGCGGTTATTTCCCCTGCTTTTTGATGCAGATAAACAGCTAGGCATATGGCTTGTAAAGTATCCATTTTTTGTGCAATAAAACTTGCCACCATCCCTGTCAAAACATCTCCACTACCAGCTGTTGCCATCCCAGGATCTCCCCCATAAATAAATAATTTAGGGTGGTTAGGAGAAAAAACTACTGTTGGGAGCCCTTTCAAAACTAAATAATGAGGCGCATCGTGAATCAACTCCTCAATTTTTTTAAAAAGTTTTAAATCATTAATTTTAGGGCATACTTTTAAAAACTCTGTACACTCTCGATGATGAGGTGTAATTACAACATCTTGATCGATTGATTTTAAAACTTTCTTCGATAGCCAGCCGATTGCATCAGCATCGACAACAAGGGGACTGTTTAAGAATTTTAAAAGACAGCGGAAAATCCATTTTGAAATTAGAGTTTTTTTAGTTCCAGGCCCAGCAAAAAAAACATCCGCCTTTTTCATAAGCCTTTTCGCTTTTTCAATAGAGAAAATCATCAGTTCAGGGACTAAAAGAGGAAGTTTTTGATAATGAATAAATTTTACGATGCCAGCCCCTGATTTTAGAGCTGCCAATCCAGTTAAATTTAAAGTTCCGCTCATCCCTTGACTTCCACACCACCCCACCAAAGATCCGGCTTGATATTTATGTCTTTTTCTTTGTATTTCAGGAAGATTCAAATCCTCTTTTGAAACCAAATATCCTTCGATTTGATCTTCGATCATATCAAAAGAAATAATCCCTAGATCAATTGAAACAAGCTTTCCGACATAATTAGGTGCTTGATCGATAAAAAACCCTAATCTAGGAAATTCAATATAATAAGTTTCTTGGGCTATTAATGCATGAGGATCAGCTCCGAAATCCCCGGACACTCCTGAAGGTGCGTCAAGTGCCAGAATTGGATGATTAAGTTGATTGATCGCATCAAATATTTGACCTATTCTTTCATCGATTGCCCCTTTTAACCCACTTCCGAACACTCCATCTATTAAAATGGCTTCTTCGATCAAAAAAAATGTTTCGAGATCAATTTTTTCCCCTCGAGCTTGATAAAACTTTTCTTTTTGATCTTCAAAAATGGAAGAACCCCTCTCAAAAAATTCTAATGAAAAAACCTGAATCCCCGCTTTGATCAAATGCCTGCCTACATTGAAGGCATCTGCACCGTTATTTCCCTTTCCTACAAGCAGTACGATAATAGGCGGTTCTTCATAGTTAGAAAGAAATTTGATAATTTTTTCTAAAAATAGCAAACTCACTTGATCTACAGCATGTAAAATTTTTTCCTGTGTTGTTAAAACAGTTTTTTCAAATTTGCTATAAGTAGAACTTGTAATTACAGGCTTTGAAAATTGCATTTCTTTCTCTAACTAGAGGGTTTCTTCTTTAATTTCTCTTTTAAGCAATCCTTTTACTGCATCAAGCGGATCTAATCCTTCATAGATGATGGCGAATATTGCATCGGAAATCGGGACTGCGATATCAGCTTTTTTTCCCATTTGGCAAGCTGAAACACAAGTATACTCCCCTTCGACAACCATTCCTATTTTTTGTTTTGCAATCTCTTTAGGAACACCTTCTGCTAACAATTTTCCAAATTTATAATTCCTTGATAGCGAAGATAAACTAGTAACACACAAATCCCCCAATCCCGAAAGTCCATTCAAGGTGTCTGTTTTTGCCCCTTTAACAATCGAAAGCTTTCTCATTTCGTGGAGCCCTCTTGTAATTAAAGCAGCTTTAGAATTTTGACCGAATCCTAATCCATCGACAATTCCGCTTGCAATCGCGATGATATTTTTCATAGCGCCGCCAAATGCAACTCCGTTGAGATCTTGATTGGGATAAACTCTAAAAAACTGATTGGTAAATAGATCTTTTATCTCATGGGATAATTCAATGGAATAAGCGGACGAGACTACAGATGTTGGCATTTTTTGCAGAACTTCTTCAGCAAGCGAAGGACCACTTAGACACCCTATTTTTGATTGGAAATCTTTTCCAACAATATCCAAAACAACTTCGGGAAGCAAAAGAAGACTATTTTGCTCAATCCCTTTTGAAGTGAGGATAAACGGAATTTCTAATGGGTGTATTTTCAAAATTCTATCTAAAACGGGTCGGATACCCTTAGAAGTGACAGACTCAATAATATAATCTTGATGAATAACAGCTTCTTTTAAATCTGATGTCAGTTTGATATTGGGTTCTAATCGAAATCCTAGAAATTTAGGATGTTCGTTATTGGCTTTGATTTGTTCAATCAGAAAAGGGTCTTGTGCCCAAAGTGTTACTTCATGGCCATTTGAAGCGAGTAAATTCGCCAAACAATACCCCCAAGCTCCTGCTCCTAAATAACCGATTCTTTTTTTCATAGTTGCTCTTTGTAACGATAAACCGCTTTGACAGACTCAATCCCATAAGGGCCTAGTTTGTCTTTTAATGGACAAAAATATTTTTTTCTACAGGTATTCAATACACCAAACTTTTTTGCTTCAACAAATGGGTCAAAAATAAATTTTTCAAATTTGATAATCTCGATTTCCTCTTCCTTTCCTAAGGAAAAAATTTTTCCCTTTTTTTTTGCTAGGTTCCAATTCAATTGTTTTTCTGCAGCTAAAACTAAAAAATCGATTGAGATCGCAAATAATCCTGAATACCCTAAACTGGGCGGAAGGGAATTCAATTGTCCGTACTCAACTACCATCAGTTGCCCATTATGCTGTAAAAGAGTCCCTATTTTTTCCTCTTGGCGCTTTTCAATACCGCGAACAACTAAATCATACCCTTCTTGAATCAAATTCATCAGCTCAAAATCTTGAGGTTCAGCTAGAAAATTATCAATCGGACAGACATTGATCACCTCAATACCGAGATCTTTCCATTTTTGAAAAACTAAGCTTTTAAAAAAAGCTTGGAAAAAGGCCCCATTGCCTGCTGGAGATAAAAAAAGTTCTTTTTTCGAATTGAGTACCCATTTTTTATTCGATGCCATCACGGGGATAACAGGCTGCTTGAAAAAATCGATATGGCTTGGATTTAAATCAAAATAATGATGATGTTCAAAAAACATACGAGTTGCTTTATCATTATCTTCTGAAGTCATGATAGCTAAATATCCGAAATCTGAATTGAGTTTTTTAGCTAAAATCGAAAATAAACTATGTCCAAGATGTAGTTCAAAGCACCCTTTAGGCAAATCATACCCAAGACGAGATCCTTGTCCCCCGGCTAAAATCACACAGCCAAAAGGACGACTAAGAGGCTTTGAATTTCCCCCTTTCAATGGTTGCACTGGTATATAATCCTCAAAAAGTCGAGTTTCATCTCTATCTAAGGCATTCATCTGTTCTTGAAATAGCTCTTCAGAATAGATTTGAAGCTGACACTTTAATTTAGCTATTTGATCAGGGGATAAAAACTGCATTTCTTCTTTAAAAGAATTCATCACAAAACCTTTAATACGCGCTCGACGGCAAGGTTTTTCAACTCTTTTTCTATTAGCGGCGTATGTTTTAACAGAGGATTAGGGGAAACAACATTGTGCTTTAAAATTCCCTGATTAGGATCTGACCAAAGTGAGATCACTTTTAAATCAATCGGGTTGTCGAAATAATAAATCATCGATAAAATTCCTGAGTCAGGCGCTATTAAGGTGTGGCATTCGCCTAATATCATCTCTATGACTTGTTTTAAATTGAGTTCCCCTCTCAAATCTTCCACTTGCAATGACAAAAACGCGTCATCTTTCTTCAAACCGATTAAAATCGGAACGATTCCTTGGGCGTTCATTTTTTGGATGAGTGCTTGAAACGACACCTTAGGCCAGTTTTTCTCATAGCCATAAAATTGACCTGTTTCACTTTGGACATGGATAGCAATTTTAGATTTTGATGCTGGCTTAAATGCTTTTCCTAAACTCATTTTAGGTTGGATATTTCCCAATTGATCGAAAAGCCAATCAGTAGGATTAGCATTTTCTATGATGACATCATACTGATTTAATAAATCTGAGGGGATAACATAGGGGATCCCTCTTTTCATTTCTTCATCAACTGTAACGTTACAGTCAGATAAAAATTCGAATCCATGTTTTAAATCTTCCCTTGTAAGATACGTGATATTAACTTGGGGAATCATCTCTTTGATCCTCAAATTTAAACCAAAAAGCCCAAGAGGGATATCCCCTAGCCCTCGATTCCATATAATTAAAAAAGATCTTTTGTTTTTTAATCTCCAGATCAAAAGCTTTAATCGAAATAAGTAGGGATATATCGGTTTGATAACTTTTTTCAAAAGACCCATATTTAATCGATCATTTTTTTAATTTCATTAAAAACTAACTCAGGTGTAATTCTCTTCATACACCGAAAATCAATCGGGCATATCCTTTTATAACACGGGGAACACCCCACTTGCTGCATCAAAACTTTACCATTTTCATAAGGGCCTGTTCTTTCTTTAGATGTAGATCCAAAAATCGCTAATACTTTACCACCTAAAGCTTCTGCAATATGCATCGGACCTGAATCATTTGTTAAAAATAGATCTAGACAAGTTACAAAACCCATGAGTTCCCGTATTGTCGTTTTTCCAGCCAAATTTAAAGTCAATTCTGGAAAATGGCGGCAAATTTCTTCGATGTAGAAAGCTTGAGTCATATCCCCAAAAAAAATAAATTGAGCTTTCTCTTTTTGATTTTTGAATTTATTCAAAAGTTGTATGAAATACTCTTTAGGCCAACATTTTGCTTGCCCATACGCTGCTCCAGGACATACCCCGATGATTTTTCTAGAAAAATCGATCCCATACCGTTTCAATTTAGATATCGCTTCCACTTTTTCTAAATCACTTAAGTAAAGTTTTGGCGCTATTTTTTGATTTTTTATCCCGATTAACTGCAAGAGATTCAAATACTCATCCACTTGATGAACCATCACATTTTTCGAAGGTTTATGTAACCCGTCAGTTAACAAAAAATTTCGTGGGAAATTTGTATAGCCAATTCTTTTTTTAACTGCTCCTTGAAAAAACCACCAAGCAGAAGAAAATGAATTTGTGAGAAGAATACCCAAATCATATTTGCCGTCTCGAATATTTTCCGTGACACTCCCCATCGCATTTCTTCTTAAAAATACAGGCTTAGATCTTTTGAAAGCGAAAATTTCGTCAATATAGGGATCTAGTTCTAAAAGAGTCGAAGCAGGGTATTGACACATCACTGTAAGTTGAGCATTTTGAAAATGCTTTTTTACAGCGGCAATAACTGGTGTTGCCATCACTATATCGCCAATCCAATTCGGCATTCTAAGGATAATATTTTGGTATGAATTTCTTGGTACCATTTCGATGACCATCCTGAATATTTTCATTTAAAGATATCTAAATTTTTAATATTTGAAGAAGAAAATTTCATTGTGCTCTAATCTAAAAAAAAGGGACCAATCAAATGAGCATTTATATTTTGGGTATCGACCCAGGCTCTAAAATTACTGGATATGGGATCATCAAAAAAATTGGGAACGCAATTGAATACGTCAACTGCGGGGTCATCAAAACTCAATCTAAAGATAAAGCTCTCATTTATTTTGAAATTTTCGACGCAATCGATCAATTGATTCATCAATATCCAATAAAAGAAGCCGCTTGTGAATCGCAATTTTTTTGTAAAAATGTCCAAGCGGCAATGACAATATCCAATGCCAAAACCTGCCTTTTTATAGCGTGTGGCAAAAGGAGCATCCCAGTTTTTGAATACCCCCCAAAAAAAGCTAAAATCGCCGTATCTGGGGATGGCTCAGCAAAAAAAGAGCAAGTGCAAAAAATGCTTCATTACCATCTTAACCTTCCTAAGGAATCAATCCCGTTGGACGCTTCTGATGCTTTATCCATCGCACTTTGCCATGCATTTCAATTAAGACCCGTACAGGTGAAATTATGATCGACTATATTAAAGGATCTGTTGCTGAACTCAGCGCAGAAATCATCGTTTTGGAAAATCAAGGAATCGGCTACAAAATCCACATCCCGGTCAATCTTTATTTGAAAGGACCCAAAGTTGGGGATCAAATCATCATCTACACTGTAGCTGTTTATCGAGAAGACTCCCAAAGGTTGTTCGGTTTCATGACAAGACAAGATCAAATTTATTTTGAAAAATTGCTTCAAGTTACGGGGATAGGACCCAAGCTCGCTTTATCATTAATTGGGCACCTCGAGGCTAAAGAACTAGAAAGAGCAATTACATCAAATGACTCCCTTTTTCTTTCCAAAATTCCAGGAATAGGGAAAAAAACAGCAGAACGTTTGATTTTAGAACTCAAAGACAAAATCAAAAGATCAAAAGATCACGATCAATCTATTGATTCAACAACACAAGATGCAATTGCAGCTTTGATGCATTTAGGATATCCGCAAAAAGAGGCTTACCTGTTGATTCAGAAGGCATTAAAGATCGATTCTTCATTAGATTTGGCGAATCTAATCAAAAAAGCTTTGCAACAAGCAGCTCTAGCTTAAAAATTTTTTGATTGTTTGTCAGATGAAACTATTTAGCTGAGCTGGTATAGTATTGGCTTTAAATTTCAATTTTTTTTTACCGATGCCCACTATGTTAGAACCTAAGACTATAGCTGCAATTGCCACTCCGATTGGGGAAGGTGGAGTTGCAATGATCAGAATCAGCGGGAAAAACGCTTTTCCGATTGCACAAACATTCTTTTCTAAAGATATCGATCAAATGAAAAGCCATTCTATATCTTATGGTAAAATTTTAGGCAAAGAGGGTGAAAGTTTAGATGATGTCATGTTAGCTAAATTTAAAAGTCCAAACTCCTTTACCGGAGAAGATACAATTGAGATCTATTGTCACGGCGGGCTTTTAATTCAAAAAAAAATCTTAAATCGAATTATAGAATCTGGGTGTTTACATGCCCTCCCTGGGGAATTTTCTTACCAAGCATTTATGAATGGGAAAATCGATCTCGCTCAAGCTGAAGCCATTCAGCAACTTATCGGGGCAAAAAATGAATATGCCCTAAAAGCAGCTGAAGAGCAACTACAGGGATCTCTTTCGAAAAAAATCGAGTCGTTGAGAGCGATTTTAATTGAGATTGCAGCTGTTATAGATGCTTGGGTGGACTATCCTGAAGAAGGTTTAGAATTCAAAAGTGAAAAAGAACTATTGGATGATTTAGAACAAACTTATTTTGAAATAGAACGTCTGAAAAATACTTTTTATGATGGAAGAAAGGTTTCTTTAGGGATTAAATTATGCCTTTTAGGAGCGCCAAATGCTGGTAAATCTTCTTTAATGAATGCGCTTTTGGGCTATGACCGCGCTATTGTAACTCCGATAGCAGGGACGACAAGAGATCTTTTGCAAGAAGATTTACAACTTTTTGGAATGAGCTTTAAATTAATTGACACGGCAGGGATTCGGGATACTGAAGAGATTGTGGAAAAAGAGGGCATCAAACGATCTAAATCGGCTGCAAATGAAGCTGATTTAATCTTATATGTCATCGATTCAACAAGTGCAATTTCAACTGAAGAAAAAACCTTTATTTCCTCTTTACCTCAGGATAAAACCATCATCATCTTGAATAAATCTGATTTAAACCATGATTGCTTATCCTATGAGAGCTATTGCCATGTCAAAGTATCAGCTAAATTTGGATATGGCATTGAGACGTTAAAAGAATGTATTGAATCGAAAATTTGGGCCTCAGGCTCTTACGATAAAGAGCAAATTTTGATAACAAAAGAAAGACATTTCGAAGCATTGAAAGATTGTCTTGAAAACTTAGAAAAAGTCATTTCAGGTTTAAAAAGTCATGTCTCATGTGAATTTATTTCATTTGATTTACGCATGAGCCTTAAAGCGTTAGGAGAAATTATCGGATTCGATCTTTCAGAATCGATCTTAGATTCAATCTTTTCTAAATTTTGTGTTGGGAAATGAAGCCAAAAGAAAAAATATCTTTTATTATTAAAACTTTAGACGATCTTTATCCCAATCCTGAAATCCCTCTTTTCCACCTAAATCCGTTTACGTTATTGGTCGCAGTTTTACTTTCAGCCCAATGTCAAGATGCAAGAGTAAACCTAGTAACTCCTCAGCTATTTAATTTAGCAAAAGATCCATATGAGATGTCAAAACTCGACGAATCTACTATTTATGAAATTATCAAATCATGTGGTCTTGCTCAGACTAAAAGCCGAGCCATCAAAAGTTTAAGCCTTGCCTTGATCGAAAAATTTAAAGGGGAAGTCCCAGACAATCTTGAAGCTTTAGAAACTTTAAATGGAGTAGGTCATAAAACAGCCAGTGTTGTTATGATCCAAGCTTTTAATCAACCGGCGTTTCCAGTGGACACACACATCCATCGATTAGCCCAAAGATGGAAGTTAACAAAAGGGGCTCATGTAGCTCAAACTGAAGCAGATTTGAAAAAAATTTTTCCGAAAGAAAAATGGGCTAAACTTCATCTTCAAATGATCTTTTTTGGCAGAGCCTTCTGCCCGGCAAGAGGTCATGTAGTTGAAAACTGTCCGATATGCTCAAAAATTCACTAAGGTTTCCCCCATTTTCCCTAAAGTTTCATATCCTAATTGAGTTTGGGTCAACATGATTTTATCGACATGAACGCCAAAATTTTGAAAAATTAATACTATGGACGACCCACCGAATTCAAAATAACCTTTTTCTTCCCCTTTTTTAAATGAATCCCCATGTGATTGATGAATTGATCCAACATGCGTAGCTCCAATTTCAACCATAAATATTTCTTTATAATAGGGATGATAGAGCTTTGTAACTGAACGTTTATTTTTTGATAAGAAAGAGCAATTTTTTTTTATAGCCATGGGATTAACAGAAAATAACGGCCCTTTGATGAGCCGCGTTTCACAGATTTCCGAATCGACAGGAAAATGAAACCGATGATAATCAACAGGAGCAAGGCGAATCATACAAACACAAGTTTTACTAGTCCAAGGAAGCTGTTCTAACCCCAAAAGTTCCTTTAGATTCAATTTTTCACCTTTGATATCTAAGTAACCGTGATGATCGAAATCATCATAAAACAAATATCTCCCATCTGCGGGCTTAATCATCGCCATAGGATCAAAATTGATCGGTCGAGAGGAGGGTTTGAGCTGACGAATAAAAAAATCATTAAAAGAATGAAAATCATTGGGATCTTTCAAAAATTCCGAGCTATCGACTTTGAATTTTTGGATAAACGGAATAATTTTTTTTTTAGAAATAGGCAGTTTTTGCAAAAAACCGTAGAGATAAGAGGAAAGAGGAAATTTTGCAATCGGCAAGAAAATCAACTCTTCGATCAGTTTGAAACGCTCTTTTTCTGGGTAAAGAAATTTCAAAAAGCCTTCTCCATAAACTTGTTCATCGACAAGGCATCCCTTAACAGGATCAAAAAACTGATACGCCATCTATTTCTCCAGAAAAATTGCCATTAACAACAACCTTTTAATGCATTATAATTCAAAAATTGGTTTAGTCGAAACTTTATTAAAAAATATCCGAGGCTTAAATATGTTTAAATTTATAAAAAAAATATTTGGTACGCAACAAACGCGCACAATTAAACGATATATGAAAATCGTTCAAGCGATTAATGCTCAAGAGATCGCTTATAAGAGCCTTTCGGATGAAGAATTAAAAGCTAAAACCATAGAATTTAAAGAACGGATACAACAAGGAGAAACTCTTGATTCTATCTTAGTTGAAGCGTTTGCAGTGGTAAAAAATACTTGCAGAAGGCTTGTTGGAACTGAAATCCACGTTTCCGGCTATGACCAAAAATGGGATATGATCCCTTATGACGTTCAACTTTTGGGTGGAATTGCACTTTTTAACGGATCAATTGCCGAGATGCAAACAGGCGAAGGGAAAACACTAACAGCCTCATTTCCCCTCTATTTAAGGGCCCTTACTGGGAAGCCGACTCATCTTGTGACTGTAAATGATTATCTCGCTGAAAGAGACTGCCAATGGGTTGGGGAAATTTTTAGATATCATCAGCTATCTGTTCAAGCTTTAACTGGAAAAACACCTGTCCATGAACGTAAAAAAGTGTATGAATCAGATATCGTTTATGGAACTGCTTCAGAATTTGGCTTTGATTATTTAAGAGACAATTCAATGGCTCAATCTAAGGATGAACAATGTCAAAGAGGGCACTATTTTGCTTTAATTGATGAGGTCGATTCAATCTTAATTGATGAAGCTAGAACCCCATTGATCATTTCTGGACCATCCCATCAAACTTTTCAAATGTATGCTGAACTGCAATCCCCTGTGCAAGAAATCGTCAAAAAACAACGCGATTTTTGCAACAAACTCGCTTCTGAATCATTTAAAACTCTTTCCGATCTCAATTTGATTGAAGAGCGACAAGAAGCGATTAAATGGACTAAAGATCTCGAAGAACAATCAAAATCAGCTTTACGCCAATTATGGGTTGTCTCCAAGGGGATGCCCAAGCACAAAATCGTCAAACGAATCAAAGAAAATCCAGACTTAAGAGTTAAATTAGAGCAGGTTGAAACATACTTTTATGCTGAGCCTAATCGAGAAGAAAAAGCGACGATGCTAGCGGAGCTTTTTATTGTTGTGGATGAAAGAAGCCACGATTTCGAATTGACTGACAAAGGGATCCATGCTTGGGAAGCCCTTAAAATGGGAACTTCTCAAGATGATTTTACCATGATTGATTTAGGACATGAATACGCTAAAATTGAAAACTCCCCTTTTTCTGATGAACAAAAAGTTGCTCAGAAAGTCCATTTAAGAGAGCAAGATGCCAAAAGAAAAGAGCGAGCCCATAATGTACGCCAACTTTTTAGAGCGCATCTCATGATGGAAAAAGATGTCGACTACATCGTTCATGAAAGAAAAATCATCATCATCGATGAAAATACTGGAAGACCACAACCTGGCAGAAGATTTTCAGATGGTTTACACCAAGCGATAGAAGCAAAAGAAAATCTCGAGATTCAACAAGAAACTCAAACCTATGCAACCATCACGCTTCAAAATTATTTTAGAATGTATGATACGTTAGCAGGGATGACTGGCACAGCGATGACTGAAGCATTTGAATTCAAAGAAATTTATAAACTCAATGTTTTAGAAATACCAACTCATAAAAAGTGTATTCGCGCCGATGCTAATGATGAAATTTACATGACAGAAAGAGAGAAATATCAGGCCATCTTAAAAGAAATTCAAGAAGTTCACAGCAAAGGACGCCCGATCTTAATTGGAACTGAGTCAGTCGATATTTCTGAAAAGCTTTCACGCATCTTAAAACAAGCCAAGCTCAATCATCATGTTTTGAATGCTAAACAAAACGACAAAGAAGCAGAAGTAATCGCTGAAGCTGGTCGGCATGGGGCAATTACAGTTTCTACCAATATGGCAGGTCGCGGTACAGATATTAAACTCGACGGAGAAGCTTTAAAAAGTGGCGGTTTACACGTCATAGGGACAACACGCCATCATTCTCGTCGTATCGATAGACAGCTAAGAGGCCGCTCTGCAAGAGGAGGGGATCCTGGGTCTTCTAAATTTTATGTCTCTTTTGAAGACTCGCTAATGCGTCTATTCGCTTCCCCCAACCTCACTCAATTTTTACAAAAATTTAGACCTCCGGAAGGGGAGCCTATTTCTGCACCGATATTAAATAAATCGATAGAAACGGCACAAAAAAGAATTGAACAAAGAAACTACAGCATGCGCAAGCATACCTTGGAGTATGACGATGTCATGAACAAACAAAGACAAGAAGTTTACGCTTTTAGAAATAGTTTACTTCATGATGAAGATATCTTTTCTCTCATTTTTTTTGATATTATCCATCCACTTTGTGAAACAATCGCAGAAAAACATTTCAATGGGAAAATCACCCAAGAAAGTTTAGAAAGTTATATCCAAATGATCACAATGCGATTTCCAATCCGCATTGACAATCGAGCGTTTATAGAAAAAGCAACCTCATTAAATAAAGTGATTTATCTAACGTTCAAAGAAATTTCTAATATTCTAAAGCGTAAATTAGAACTTCAAGCGCAGATGATCGCCCTTGTTCAAGAAGCTACAGGAAAACAAATCGAACCAAAAACCATCTTGCAAGATGTAATTCGCAATCTTTTAATCCGAATCGTAGATCGTAAATGGCAAGACCATCTTCTTTCAATCGATCATTTAAGAAATGAAGTTGGAATCCGTGCTGTGGGACAAAAAGATCCCCTTCAGGAATTCAAACAAGAAGCTTTCCATCTTTTTGCTGATTTTACAAATCAACTCAATTACGCCTTTTCCAATGGATTGTTTGGATTTGAAATGATGCTTCCGCAATCAGAAGAACTAAAAAAATCGATAGAAAGAGTCCAATCTTACAAAATTCCTAAGCGTTATTTAGATTTAGATTCAATCCAAGAAATCGAAAATCACTCTTCTTGATTTCTAAAGCTTAATTCGACTCAAATCGCTTCAGCGATTTGAGTCCGAACAAAATAAATGGAATAGAAAATAAGCAATAAAAATACCAAAACTTGCTTTTCCACTGTAACGTTACAAACCCATCCACTGAAAAAAATAAAAGCATCAATCCCAGCATCATGAACTGCCCACCAATTGATAAAAGCAAAATGATAATCAATTCTTTTTTTGCAAATTGATTTTCTACCGCTTGAATAGTCTCTCGATCAGATGGAAATTCTTGCGGTGTTGATTTTTCTTCAGCGAACGCCTCTTTTCTAGCTTCGCCAATCGATTGAGATAAATAAGGTGGGTTGTATAGAGAAGAAAGCCCCGAATTTTTTTCAGAAGATGCGTCTAACGTCGGATTGATTGCCCTCTCTTGCTGCTCAAATCCACAAAACGGGCAATGCTTCAGCTGATAAGGAATACTTCCTTCACACTGAGCACACAATTTTTTTTTATCTTTCTTGTCCATACGTAGAGGGGATGATTAAAACATCGATCTGAAATCTTTACTTATCAAGTTTTGAACAGATATACAAACAAAATCTTACAAAACATTACTTATTAAAGCGCAGAAACCCTTCAGGAAACAAGAGATTTCTTAATAGATACACTAAAAGAATGGTATTTTTTTTTCTAACCCAATAAAATGCACTTTTGATTAGAAGGAGAAGATCTATGTCAGCTTTAGAACGTTTTGATGCTGCAATCATCGGAGCAGGTCCTGGTGGGTATGTTGCGGCGATACGTCTTGCACAAAGTGGGTTACAAGTAGCCCTCATTGAAAAAGAAAATCTCGGCGGAGTTTGTTTAAATTGTGGTTGCATACCGACTAAAACTTTAATCAGCTCAAGTGACATCGTAAGCAAAATAAAAAAAGCAGATACTTTTGGGATTTCAGTTAAAGACTTAATCATCGATTACGCCAAAATGAAAGGTCGAAAAGACCAAGTAATTGAAAAAATTAGAAAAAGTTTAGAAGGTCTTCTCTTAGCAAATAAAATTAAAATTTTTCGTGGAAAAGCTGAATTTTTGAGCAATAACAGTCTAAAAGTTTATCAAGAAACTCCTATTATTATTGAAGCGAATTCCATTATCATCGCTACTGGATCAAAACCTCTAGATATTCCAGCTTTCCCTTGCGATCACGAAAGAATTTTCAACTCTACTTCAATTTTAGAGCAAACAACACTTCCTAAATCGCTTGTAGTTATCGGTGGCGGTTACATCGGATGTGAATTTGCCTCGTTATATTCCGAATTGGGGATAAAAGTGACAATTGTAGAAGCTTTGCCTATGATTATTTCAGCTCAAGGATCGACACTTTCGCAAGCACTGACAAAAAGATTTAAAAAAGTGGGCATTGACATAGAAACACAAGTACAAGTGCAAAAAATTGAAAAACACCCATCTCATCTTGAAGTGATTTTAAGTGACGGAAGAAAAATAGAGACTGAGCAAGCATTAGTTTCTATCGGTCGAATGATCGATACCAATGAGCTTAAATTAGCAAATGCAGGTCTTGGAACTGGCCCAAAAGGTGAAATTGTTGTTAATAGCAGAATGGAGACGAGCGTGAAAGGCATTTACGCCATCGGCGATGTCACAATGAAAGCGATGTTGGCTCATGTAGCTTCACATCAAGGCTTGGTGGCGGCAGATAATATCTTAGGAAACCAAACTATTATGCACTACCATGCTGTTCCTGCTGTCATCTTCACTCATCCTGAGATTGCTACTGTAGGATATACAGTGGATCAAGCGAAATCATTAGGCTACCAAGTGAAATCTGCGATGTTCCCGCTTCAGGCTTTGGGAAAAGCTCAAGCGATGGGAGAGCCTGAAGGATTTGCTGAAATCACATTTGAAACGACTTACCATCAAATTTTAGGGGCTCAAATTTTCGGTGCAGGCGCTTCTGATCTTATAGGAGAAATGACACTAGCTATTCAAAATGAGCTTACGCTGGAAAATATAGCGGAGACGATCCACGCCCATCCTACACTTGCCGAAGCTTGGCTAGAATCAGCTTTGATTGGGCTCGATACCCCAATCCATTTTCCCCCAAAAAAAGGGTAGTTTATGTTCGAAGAAGAAAAACCAAAGCTCAATCGACTTCCATTAATTCAAGATGATGGAATAGGCAGATTTCCAAAATGGTTACATCGTCCTTTGCCCAAAGGGGGACAAATTTTCAAAACAGAAAAAATTTTGAAAACTTACGGACTCAATACTGTCTGTGAAGAAGCAAAATGTCCTAACCGTTTTGAGTGTTATACTAAGAAAACAGCTACATTCCTTGTGATGGGAAAAGCTTGTACAAGAGCATGTGGATTTTGTGAGATTGATTTTTCAAAAAACCCTAAAGGCTTAGAAGCTGATGAGCCATACCGTGTAGCGATGTCGGTGAAAGAGCTCGGATTGAGACATGTTGTTATTACCATGGTTGCGCGAGATGATCAACCCGATGGGGGAGCTATGCATCTCAAAAAAATTATGCAAAAAGTAAAAGAGATCAATCCAGAAAGCACAATTGAGGTATTAACTTCTGATTTCATGGGGAATTTAGAGGCTCTACAATTAGTTTTGGAAGAAAAACCGATTGTTTTCAATCACAACATTGAAACAGTTAGAAGTTTAACCCCTAAGGTAAGGCATGTTGCGACCTATGATCGAACTCTTTTAATATTAAAAACCGCAAAAAACTCTAACTTGGTCAATTTTATAAAATCAGGATTGATGGTAGGCCTTGGCGAAGAAGAACACGAAGTTTATCAAACCCTCAACGATTTGAAAGATGCAGGTTGTGATATCGTTACCATAGGGCATTACCTGCAGCCCAGCACCCGTAAATTAGGGGTAAAATCATTTGTAACACCTGAACAATTTGAAGCTTATAAAATATATGGTGAAAAAATTGGGATCCAACATGTTTATTCAGGTCCTTTTGTCAGATCGAGTTACAATGCCGATCTGCTTACAAATATTGTTCTTCAAGGAGTAAATACATAGATGGATGAAAATTTTGGTCATATCCCATTACTAGATGCTGTTGATTTAGATATCTTGATGCATAAAGATGCGCATTTTAGCGGTAATTTCGATATTATGATCGACTATTATGAAAATGAAGGTGTAGGCGCTATGCCTGATTTTGAATTAGATAGGATTAAAGAACTTCAATCTATAGAGCAATCTTTAGGTCAATCTCTATCTAAAACCCTCTTACCATTACCAGCCATCCAGTTAGTAGAAAAAAGTAAAAAGCTTTATCAAACTTTAAAAAGCGCCTATGAAACCCCAGAGGCTGTATTGCCAGCAGCTATCTCTGATCTGATCTTATCTGAAGAAGAGTACCCAGAAAAAGAAATCGAAGCTATTTCTACATTTGGTTCAAAAGCTTTAGATCCGATGATCCAGATTTTAGAAAACCCCGATTATTACGATCCTCTTTTTCCTGGCTATGGCAGACTCCCTATTTTTGCTGCTATCGTATTAGAGCAACTCCAAGACCCAAAGGCGATACCTCATCTTTTTTCTGCGTTAGGGCAAGAAAATTTTTTTACTGATGACGCTATCATCAAAGCATTAGTCTCATTTGGCAATGATTCGAAGCAATTTCTTTTAAAAAGGCTAACACAAGAGCCATTTACCAAAGAAAACGTATATGCAATCACAGCTTTAACCACTCTTGATGATGATGAAGAAGTTGCAAAAATCGCTTTATCTCTTTTGGAAAGAAAAGAAGTTCAACGAAATGAGAATTTTCTCCGTTATCTCATTTTTGCATGCTCAGGATTGAAACATGAGACAGACCGTCTACTTTTTACCGAAATAAAAACTAGGATGCCGTCTCAAGGTCTCAAAAAAGAGTGTGAAGTGATCATCAAAAATTGGATGTAATTTTAAGCTGAATACACAGTCCAATTAGGGTCTTCTACTTCTTCATCTTGCGATACAATAACGTACTCAAAGATTTGATAGCTTGGGTATGGCATGTCTAAAATCATTTGGTCGAAGCTGATGTATTTAAGCGTATATCCGATCATAAATGGCTCCATTTATTGGATTAGAAATAGAAGTTCGCAACCTATTTTGCGAGCTTATGATTAACTTATCCATATTCTTTTCAAAGGATTAATTCAACGATTAAATTCCCCCTATTGACTCCTTAACAGGGATTACTTATAGGAAGAAATATTAATGAATTAAATAATTATCATGATGAATCAAGCAAATAAACCGCACTCGGCAGCAACTATTATTTTAGCAGGAGGACAAGGAACGCGTTTATTTCCTCTTACAGCGATGCGTTGCAAACCTGATGTGTCGTTTGGCGGGAGATATCGTCTTATAAATATTCCCATATCTAATTCAATTAACAGTGGAATTGATCAAATATTTGTGATCTCTCAATATTTTTCATCTCAACTCAACTATCACATCTCTCAAACCTTCTCTTTTCATCCTCTTTTCAGTCATCCGATACATTTTTTATATCCAGAAGAAAAAAAAGATGGTTCAGTTTTATATAATGGGACAGCTGATGCTATAAGAAAAAACATCGATCTATTTAAAACATTATCTATTGAATATTTCGTAATTTTATCGGGAGACCAGCTCTACTCTATGGATCTACAAGCGATGCTGGAATTTACCGTTAAGCAAGATGCAGAGCTTTGTATAGCCAGTTTACCTATAGACGAACAAAATGCAATGCGCATGGGGATTATGCAAGTAGACTGCGATCATACGATTAAAGATTTTTACGAAAAACCCAAAGAAAAAGCGATCTTAAATAAGTTTTGTCTTTCCTCTGAGTCTTTCAAAGAAAAAACCTATTTAGCTTCGATGGGAATCTATATTTTTAAAAAATCAAAACTTATAGAGCTTCTTGAAACTCATTCTGGTCTAGATTTCGGGAAAGACATCATCCCCTATCAAATTAAAACCGGCAAAAAAAGTTGTGCTTACACTTTTAACGGTTATTGGGAAGATATCGGAACAGTCGATTCATTTTTCAAGGCGAATTTAGCATTAATCAGCGGAAATCTCGGATTAGATCTTTATAACGATAATAAACCGATCTACGCTCAACCAAATCATTTTCCATCTGCTAGGATTGAATCCACTGTAGTTGAAAAAAGTATTATCTGTGAAGGTTCAATCGTAGAAGCTTCTAAAATTAAAAATTCGATGATAGGCCCAAGAATTCGAATCGGCAAGGGATGTGAAATAGAAAATTGTGTATTTTTAGGCAACCCGGTATCGACGCCTGTTTATCAATGGTCTTTGATGACCAAGACCATTGGAGAACATTCCCATTTAAAAGGGGTTATTTTAGACGAATATGCTCAAATCGGGAATCATGTCGAATTAATCAATCACAAAAACCTAGAGCATTATGATGGAGACGGGATTTTTATTCGGGATAAAATTATAATCATTTCATCGGGGACTAAAATCCCTGATGGTTATAAATTTAATCCCATCAATAATAATACCGATTAGCGACTCTTAGAAAAAAGGCTTCGTGCGTTAAAAATAATGAAAATTTGGGCTCTAGGCGATCCTCATCTTTCCTTGGGAATCGAAGGAAAAAAAATGGACATATTCGGAGAAAATTGGATCGATCACGCTCAACAAATGTATGATCATTGCCATCAGTTGATAGCAGATGAAGATGTGCTATTAATTCCCGGAGATATCTCATGGGCTTTAAAAACCCAAGATGCCCAAAAAGATTTAGATTTTATCGGATCACTCCCAGGAAAAAAAGTCATTTCAAAGGGAAACCACGACTATTGGTGGCCATCGACAAAAAAACTTAAATCTATTTTGCCTCAAGGGGTATTTTCTTCACAAAATGAAGTTATAAACATCGAAGATCTTTCAATCGTTGGAGTCAAACTCTGGGATAATCAAGAATTTAATTTTGATCAAATCATCAATTTCAAACCTAATCCCAAAAAAAATGAAAAATCTTCTCGTGATTTAGAAGAAAACGAACAAATTTTCATCAAAGAGCTTCTGCGTTTAGATCAAGCGCTTCAACTATTAGATCAAACAAAATACAAAATTTTAATGTGCCACTATCCCCCGATAGGCTGTGATATGCATGACTCTAGGGCCTCAAAACTCATTGATCACTATCAAGTAGACCTTTGCGTATTTGGTCATTTGCACAACGTAAAACCTTCCCCAAGATTATTCGGTAAAAAAAATCACACCACATACGTTTTAAGCTCTTGTGATTATCTCGGGTTTAAACCAGTTTTGATTAATCGATGAGTTGTTTGATCTCTACTAGAAGAGGATCTTCTTTAGATAATTTTTTATCTGGGTCTTTTTTAGAATGGGCCATAGAAATTAGTTGAACTTGATTGGACTTTTTATGATCTTCAATAGAATCGTAAAACTCTTTCAAAATGACTAAAAATTCTTGAGCGATCGTATAATTGGAAACAAACTTTAATCCAGAACGATAGAGATTTAAAAAAAGATCTACTAGTGAAACATCAATTAAAAGATCTAATACTTCTATCAAAAGCTCGATATCTTTTAATTCAATTACCTTTTCTGAAAATCGATGTACAAGTGAGGGAAATTGATCGATATCCATCTTAGAGAACACTTTCAACCTTAAAAACTCAAACCAAGCGCTCCTTTGAACATATGGCAAGAAGGCGTCTATTAGTTCTGAAGCGATCAATGTTGAGTCTTTTTCTATCAAGTCATAAACAAAATCATAGATGAAGTTTTCAATGTCATGAGCTAGATAAGGAGTAATACTACTAAAGACTAACTTAGGATCTCTTCCCCGGTCAACCTCTTCATCCAGGAGGTTTTCTAATTCAAAAAGATAGGAATTGATGATATCGTCGATATCTTCTTTTTGCCCATCATAAACTTCCATCCAAAGGTCAAGCTCGTCACAAAAAATAGAAATAGACCGACAATCTTTTCTATATCGTCTCCAAAGTTCAAAAAAACACAAATAAATTTTATCGCAAATTTCAGCTTCAAATTCATCTGGAGTAAGATATTCCGATAATGCTTCAGGGGTATCAAAATTTTTTGCTATCTCTTGAAAAGATTCAAGATCAAGAAATAAAGAAAGCGAGTTTAATCGAGCAAATATGGCATCATCTGTTAAGCTTCTATAGTCTTCAATTTGCCACTTTTCATAATGTCTAGCGGCTGGGTCCTCTAAAGAATTAAAGCGTAGGAGATTATAAAATGCTCTTCCCTGAAAATCCATCTGATTTATTTTCCTTAAGTGTAACTCTAAAAACTAGTACGAAGATTTTATTTATTTATAAATAAAAAGTCAAAATTTATTCAAAGTAGTTTTAATGATATTTTATAAAATTAAACGATCTTTTTTAATCATTGAAGTTCTTTTAGGCTTTTTTTTACTAGGAATTTTTATTGCCATTTTTCAAAATATCCCTAAACAAACATTCAGCCCTCTTATTGAGAAAGCTTTAGAAATTAAATTTCACCACCTTGGGGACGAAGCATTTTATCAATTTTTAAAATCGGCTCAAAAAGAGTCCCTTCCTAAGCAAAAAGAACAAATCCTTCAATTAGATCTCGATCCCGTAGAGATTAAAATCCCTTTTTTGTTTAAAGGGACATGCAAAAAAAGTTTATCTATTACCCTTAAAGAAATCAAGCTGGGACAGAACAAAGAGAACACCTTACTTTATTCCTGTAATTTTGAATTTTCAGTAAAAATAGGACAGCATCATCTTATGAAATTAATAAATTACAATTTCATTTCACAACAAGATTGTAATTAATTTTTTTAATTTGCATTTTAAAAGAAATGCACCTAGGAGCTGAGATGACCCATTTTAAACCTTTTATTAGTCCCAAAGATTCCCCTAAAGAATTTTCTTTAAGGGCCATTATTTTAGGTTCGCTGCTAGGAGCTCTTTTTGGAATCGGGAATGCCTATTTGGGATTAAAAGTTGGAACAACTGTTTCAGCATCAATCCCAGCAGCCGTTCTTTCTATGGCAATTTTCAAATTCTTTTTTAGAAAAGTTTCAATATTAGAAAACAATATGGTGCAAACGATAGCAGCTGTAGGCGAAGGGCTTGCTGCCGGTGTGATTTTTACGATTCCTGCTCTCTATATTTTAGGGGCGGCTCCATCTAATCAACATGTATTTCTTCTAGCCATTTTAGGTGGGGTTCTTGGCATCCTTTTTATGATCCCGATGCGAAGATATATCATCGTAAAAGAGCACGGAATTTTACCTTTCCCCGAAGGAACGGCTTGTGCCGAAATTTTAAAATCGGGCGAAAATATCGGCAACCATGGGCTTCAAGCTTTTTTTGGCATCTTGATAGGAGCAATATACAAAATAGGGATGTCAATTTTGTTTCTTTGGGATGAAGTCATCTCTTTTAATCTCAAACCTTTCTCTAAATCCTCTTTTGGGATCGATTGCACACCCTCGTTGCTTGGAGTAGGTTATATCATAGGGCCTAAAATTGCAGCACTCATGTTTGCAGGGGGACTTACAGGCTGGTATGTTTTCATCCCTTTAATTGAGATGCTCTCTTCCAATATTACGATTTTCCCCGCGGTAGTTCCTTTGAATACCCTGTCCCCTGATGAACTTTGGTCGAACTATATCCGATATATTGGCGCAGGCTGCGTAGCTTTCGGGGGGCTTTTATCATTAATCAAAATACTGCCTCTAGTTAAAAACACATTTGTTTTTGGATTCCAAGAACTTTTTGCACAGTTTGAACTTAAAGATATTAGAATAAGAACTGACCAAGATATTTCATTGAGATGGCTGATTTTAGGTTCCATTTTTGTTATCCTATTTTTATGGCTTTATCCGAATTTCCCCATGAATTTTTTAACCATCTTACTTTTAATCATCTTGGGTTATTTTTTTGTTGCAGTAACATCGATTACAGTCGGACTTGTAGGAAGCTCATCTAATCCAGTATCTGGGATGACAATTACAACTTTATTGATTACTTGTTTAATTTTTTTAGCTCTTGGTTGGACAGATAGGATCTACCTTATTTCGGCAATTACGATGAGTTGCGTGGCCAATGTTGCAATTGCCTTAGCAGCTACAACTTCACAAGATCTAAAAACTGGGTACTTGTTGGGAGCTACACCTAAATATCAACAAATTGGGGAAATCATCGGCTTGATTTTACCCAGTCTTCTAATCGGGGCAACTCTCTACTTACTTAATGAAGCTTACCAATTCGGGAGCCCAAATTTACCTGCACCTCAAGCTACTCTTATGGCTATGATTGCCAAAGGGGTGATTTTAAAAGAACTTCCGGTTGCTCTTTTTGGCATAGGAATCATTCAAGGGGTGATTTTATTTCTTCTTAGAGTTCCTGTATTACCTTTTGCAATCGGCCTTTATCTCCCTCTTTCACTGAGTTCTCCAATTATGTTTGGGGGTTTAATAGCTTATTTAGTGAATTTTTTTTCCAAACAAAAAGAAATTTCCCATCAGCGTGGGATATTAGTCTCATCAGGACTTGTAGCAGGAGATGCCTGTCTTGGCGTTGTAGCAGCTTTGCTTACTGTTTTAAAAATAATCGATCCTAATCATCCTATCTTACTTTCTACAACTTATAGTTTTCTTTTCTTTATTATTTTAGCTTTAGTCTTACTTAGCGTAAGCTTAATGAAAGAAAAAGTTAAAAAACACATAGAATAAAATGCACAAGAAGCTCAACTTTTCCTTAATTGAAGTGATAGTAGCTTTCTCTTTGGTAAGTATTGCCATCTCATTTTTATTTATTTCTCTTAAGAAATTTACCGTCCTTAATATGCAAGTTAATCGCTATCTCCCAAAAATCATCGAACAAGAAAAAGGTTATTTCTATCTCAAAAATCTCACTGAAAGAATCTTTATAGATAAAACCCATCCCATAAATTTCGTAGAAAATTCCGTTTTGTCGTTTTATTTTTATCCTTCAATTTTTGATGAGGAAGAAAAACTGATCTGTTATTTTGCAAAATGTATTTTTAGTGATGCCGCTTTAAAAGTTGAAGTTTATAAACCTCATCAAGATAAAATCGAGTTGTTATCATCAACAGTTTTAATCGATAAACTCCATGAGTTTCAGCTGATTAAAGATTCAAATCCAGAAGTTATCTTCATTCATTACACAACATGTGACGACGTAGGTTCTTGGACATTTTTCTTAGACCCTTATATAGTATTAAAAACTTAAGCCATCACTTTATGAATTTCATCCCATTTATCATAATTTTAACAACGGTAATTACTTTTTCTTCTTCTATTTTGATGCTTTCAATCAAAAGTCATTTGAATCAACTAATTGTAATTGAATCAGAGCTCACACTAGAAAATCGCAACTTTGACCAAGTTCAAGAAACAGCTTTTTATTACTTACCTGGTAAAATCAAGATTAAAAGGAAGTCTAACTATGAAAATCAACGATTAAATCAAGACCATTATGAAAGATCAAAATGTAATTTATGCTACTGCTTTTCCTCCCAAGAAGGGATGGATTTTCTAATCCGATGTTTTCAAAAGCTTTATTCTTCATTATTGACCGATCAAGAAGATGGGAAAAGATTAGCTTTTGCTTTGAAAGCTCAGTATCTCGACTTAAAAAAAAATCATCCTGAAATCACTTTAATTCATTTAAGCCCTTCTGAACCCGATTTAAAAAATTTGTATAAAAAAATGTTTCAAGGTTTTCAAGATGTCCCTCGATTTGAGAATCTATTTTTCGTGGATGAAGAAAGCCACCATAAACCTCTTTGCTTTCGATATGCAAAAATGCCTCTTTTTCAAATTGCACTTGGGGAAGAATTAAGTTCGAAATTCATTGAATTCGAAGAACTGGATTTTTCCACTGCTAAAAAAAAACTCACCAAAGAAGAATGTGTTCAATTTCTTACAGATCATGGGAAATCGAAAACCGAAATAGAGGCGCTGTTGCATCTTTTTACTTTTAAAGAACCAAAAAAAAGGGTCATTCATGTAGAAGCATGTGATCCAAAATTTGGCCTGCATCATCAAATGATTAAAAAGTTATAGGCTTTCCCCTAGAATACCAATAATTATTGCCATAATCATATACCAACTGATCGCCACTTTTAATCGGTTGAATAGCTAAAAAAATTTGATGATAAAAAGGAGTGATATAGGCCACATATGCTCGTATATTCCCTCTTTTAGAGTGATTGGCAAAGCGAAGCAAATTACCATGTTGAGCATCTATGCAATATGGAATCCCATTACAGTCTTGAATCGGATAACGGTACAGATAATCGCTTGAATTAAAATAATCTCGATGTTTAATTTCTCCGACATATTCCCCAATAAAATCCCCAGCTTGTAAATCGCACATAGCAAAAAGTCCATATCCCACTTCTAAAGAAATATGCTGGACATTCACAGAAACTACAAAGCCACTTAAAATCTGATTTTGAAATTTACACCCTAAATCTATAGCTTGTTTATCTATCGGTTCTTTTTGAATTTGAGTTACAACTTCTGCTACCATCTCTTGATTTTCAAAATAGATCTGATGATGGTATTTAAAAGAATGCAATTGAGCAATTTTTTCTAATGAGGTTGTTTCGGAGTTGATAAAATAACTTTTCCCCTCTTTTTTAAAAGTAAAATCTTGCTGCAATATTCCCTCTTTAGATCCTAATATCGGTCATCTTTTCTTTAAAAAAAATTTCAAACGTTGTTCCTTCAGCTAATTTAGAAGAGGCTTTAATAGTTGCGCCATGTTTTTCAATGATCGCTTGAACGATTGAAAGCCCTAGACCTGCTCCACCTAATTTTCTTGAACGATCTTGATTCACTCGATAAAATCTTTGAAAAATATAGGGCAAATGCTCTTCTGAAATCCCGAATCCTTTATCTTGAATTTTTAGCGTTACGCCTTCTTGTTTTTTTTCAACCACCATCGTAATTGAAGCTGGCTTAGCGGAATATTTAACTGCATTTTCTAATAAATTCAAAATAGCCTGTTCAAGCATATCAGGATCAAATGAAAGCATAATCTCTGAATGGCTAGTAAGCGTTTCAATACAGACATCAGGATGAAGAGCCACTAAAGTATAACTTACGCTTTCAATTAGTCCTATTAGATCAGAATCTCTTGGATTAATCCGTTTGGAATGATCAAGATCTGCTAGCAAAAGGAGATTTTTAACTAAATTATCCATTCTATGACAACTCCTCAAAATTTTATCGGTAAAATCGTTGAGCATAGCATCTGAAATTTCAGGTAAATCTTTAAGTGTTTCAGCAAACCCTTTAATGATTGTAATCGGAGTCCTTAGTTCATGAGAGGCATTAGCAACAAAATCTTTACCGATTTGATGAATCTTTTTTTGTTCTGACAACTCAAATGCCAAAATTACCCATCCATCAAGTTTTATTCTTTGAACAAGAAAATCATTTTCTAAAATCTTAATACATTTAGATTGTTGATGTTCTTGAGATGCAAATTGCTTTAAATGAGCATACTGAAATTTTTGAATATCAAAATGAGGAAATAACTGATCGATTTGAGAATTCTTATATGACAACCAAAACTCTGGATCAAAAACTAAGATCCCTTGTGGCATTTTTTGTAAAATTGCTTCAAATGGAACCTTTCTTTTCGAATGTTTGACCAGCTTATAGATCGAGTATCCAAGCAACCCACAGCTGAGGTGAGTTAAAATTAAACAAAGCGTAAAAAACAAAAAGACCTCACTTACCATATCGATTAGTCTTAAGTTTAACACCTAAAGATTGTTTTTTGGACCTAAAATTTTATAGATTTTCACTGGTTCTGAGAATCCTTTGAATTCTTGAGGTGGAAGAGCTTCTACAACAAATTTCTCAAAAACTGATGGAAATTGAAGTGTTCTCATCGTAATCAGTACCTCATTAGGTTTAGCAATACCGCAAAGTCTTGAGCATAAGTTAACATTAGAACCTAAAACAGTATAATTCAATCGATTTTCAGCACCCATATTACCCGCTAAGACTTCTCCGGTATGCACCCCGATCCCCATTTCTATTCTAGGAAGTTGTTTTGCCACTCTTTCTTGATTCCATTCCGCCAAAACTTTATGAATTTCCAAAGCACATTCAATGGCTTTGATAGGGGCATTTTCAATCATCAAAGGAGCCCCAAAAAGAGCCATGACTTCATCCCCGACATATTTATCGATAACTCCTTGGTATTTATCGACGCATTCAGAAACTTTTGTCATACAAGTATTCAACATTTTGATGACTTGTGAAGGCGTCATTTTTTCTGTTAATTTTGTAAAGCTCCTAATGTCGCAAAAAAGGACAGTTACAACTTTTTCTTCCCCACCTAGATGTACTTTTCCTTTTAAAATTTCTTGAGCAATCGAAGGAGAGACCACCTTATTCAAAACCCCCATTACCTTATCTTTTTCTTTTAAACCGACAATCATATCTTTAAAAGCATGATAAAGCGTATAGACTTCATCTTTCTTTTTCCTTTTTAGCTCAGGTAGCTCAATATGATGTAATTTACCAGCACCCAAAGAAGAACACGCCTCAGCAAGCAAGGAAATTGGGTAGGTGATATGTTTTACAATATTATTCAAGATGAATAGTACAATCACCAAGGCGATTAAAACGATTGAATGCATTTGGAGCGATATTTTTTCGATAAGGGCTTTTGAAGTCGTATTCAAAACAGTAATGAGAGCAAACTCTCTATCTTTTGGTGAAAGAATATAAAAATTCATATCCACATCGTCATAAGGCTTTAAAAGTAAGAAAAAGTAATCTTGCCCGCTATAATTTAAAAACCCTGAATTCATATTTGCAACTTTAGACGCTGGAAAAGCTAAGGGATCGACATCCATCTCCTTGCCATCTCCTGAAAATCCTGCTAGAACTTGACCACCCGACACAAAGAATGTCATGGCATTAGATGCTAAACTTAAATTTCTTAAGATTTCTCTAGCATCGATTGCTATCGTCAAAGCCCCTCTGCGGATATCTCCCTGAGAATCTGTGGATTTCATATCTAAAGTTCCACCAAAAAACAGCCTATCTTTTTGATCTTTCAATACAACAACAGAAACATTCCCATCGTTTCCGATTTTCCCTTGATATTTTCGCGTAGAGATATTGTATTGATCGAAGAGGACATCTTGACTGAATATCGCAATACCGCAATTTTCGTTTGATAAAGCTTGAGCAATACCTAAAGGAAAACCAGCACTAAATGGCTCGTGACCTAATAGACCAGATGCCAATAAAGAGCTAAATTCCCATATACTGGCTACCTGATCAAACCTTCTAGATAAATTATATGTATTGATAGAATCGATCGTATTATCTAATGGTTTTTCACAAAGAGTATTATGACTGTCAAGAAACTTTTTGATATAAGCTAATCGATTTTCTTTCGAAATTTGATTTACGAATGTAGGATTATTTTTTATATAATTTTGCGCATATTGTATTTTATCGATAGTGTCTTTCAATTTTGAATAATAGGTGGATGAATCTTGGAAAGAAACACCCTGCTCTTTCCAAGATTCGCTAATCTGATCAAATTTTTGGTAAACAGCCTCGACATCTAAATTTTGTATTGATTGAAGATCAAAAAGTAAAAAATAGCCGTCATGCTGGTCAGGACCTTTGCCCAAATTGATATCATCAATGATGCTGATGTAGCCCATCTCTTCATAATTATACGGGATGGCAACAAAAGGGCCGTTCCATTCATTTGAACCTGATTCTGTAGAGGTAATACAAAGGGTAAAATTCGAGTCGATATTGATCAATTTAGAATCTTTAGTAAATCCTTCATCGATGATGATCTGGGAAGTCAAAAATCCTTCATTGGTATTTTTTATTAAACTAATCCACTTTTCATGATTGACTAAAGTTGCTGTTCTCAACCAAGTACCAACTTTTACATTTTCTGCTAAAGGGGCAAATCGTTGATATAAAAGTGGCTGATTTTGGATTTTATCAAAAATCACCATGATTTTTTCTTTTTGAGCGTCAAGAGTATTCTTAATATAACGCTGGATATTCAATCTACGCGATTCATCCTGAGCAATGATGGTCTTTTCGAGCCGCTCTCCCTCTTTCATAAGGCTTTTCGAAGTCATAATTTCTTCTAAAGTTTGAGAAAGAACAAACCCAAAGAAAAAAAGCCCTCCGATCCATAAAAATACTTTAAGCCGCAAACTCATAAAAAATCCCCAAGTCAATTTTCACATACTGGATTTTAATTAGGGAATCTAGCTTTTTTTAACTAAAAATTTAAGCCTGTTAAGCTTTCAGGACCAGATTTGGTCATAAGGATGGTATTTTCTAATCTTATTCCACCGATTCTAGGATCGTAAAGACCGGGTTCGACAGTAAAAATCATATTTTCTTCTATCGGTAATTTTGAAGAAGGGTGATTCTTATAGAAAGGCGCTTCATGAATTTCGAGCCCAATTCCATGACCTAAGCTGTGTAAAAAAAGATGATCGACATGATATTTTTTAAAATGAGCGATAATTTTATGATTGAGATCTTCAAAAATCATGCCCAATTTCAGCTGATCCAAGATTAAATAATACCCTTCTTTTACAATGTCATAAAGCTGTTTCAATTCTTGAGAAGCTGTAGGTAAAAGAAAAGTTTTAGTCATATCGCCATGATACCCTTCATAAATTGCTCCAACATCCATTAAAATCACGTTAGAAGGTTTACCTTTTTTCTTTTCACTTCGATGATGCGGGATGGCGGCATGCTGATCAAATGCAAAAATTGGCTCAAAAGCAAAATTTTCAGCCCCTAATTGCAAAATATTTTGTTTGTACCGTTGAGATAACTCCCATTCCGATTCGTGTTGGTTCCAGTCGATCTGATCCAAACCTTTTCTTGTAATTTGACAAGCTTGTCTCATAGATCGAATTTCATCGTCATCTTTGATCATTCTTAACTTTTCAACAAGATCGCAAGAAATATAATTTTGCTCTGATCCAAAAAAAAGCTTAGAGACTAGCTCTTTACCGCGGTCATAACTGAGATCTTTTCCTGAAAATGCGAATTTTTTCCCTTTGATCTGTTTTTGGATAAACTCGATGATCGATGCCTCTTCATAAGGTAAGACTCGTATAGAAGGAATTAATTGAGCCTTTTCAAAATATCGACCATCGGCAAAAAATGTAACTTCATTTTCATGAACAAATAGAATCCCTTTAGAAGCCTGAAACTGGATCAAATATTTGAAATCCAAAGGATTTTCAGAATAAAAACAATCTATTCCGTATTTTTGCATGAGATTTTGAAGTCTATTGATTCTTTTCACTGAAATAATTTCTCCATCTGAGATTCCGATAATTCCAAAAATATTTTTTCTCCAAAAGGGGAATGCATTTTATCTTCAAAATGAATCAGCTCTTTCAAGGCTTGGTAAAGTTGATCCTGATTCATTTTTTCATTTGAGGATTTCATTCTTTTAGTCAATTTCTTTAAGAGTTTAATTTGTTGTGCTTCTTCATCGATATGATCAATTTCTTCAAGAAGAATATTCACCCAATCTTTAACTTCATCTTCTGCTATCCCTTCCAATAAGGCATCAACAGTAAAAATGCGTGGTCCCATTTGACTCATTGATACGCCAAAAAGCTCGAACCATTCAAGATTTTTTTCAATTTTTGAAACATCTTCCAAACTTAACTCCAACTGAACAGGAAATAGTAAATTTTGCATAGCGTGATTTTTTAAATCACCTTGAACGAGTTTTTTTAAGCTTTCAAAATGGATTTTTTGTTTTAAAGCTTTAGTATTGATGATTGTTATATTTTGAATAAGATCGATTTCTAAAAATGCTAAATTCTCAGTTTCTACGATTAAATAATCATAAATTCTTCCTAGAACTGGAACTTGATCAAAATCAAGAGAACTTGTCAGGTTAAAAGGAACTTCTGGGAGGCTAATTTTTTCGAAATCCCATTTAGGGGTTTCTTGAAAATGCACTGTAGAATATCGATTTTTAAAATCAGAAAAACTTGAATTTGAAGTTCTTGAATTGATCGAATTACTTTGATCGATCTCTATTTTGGATTCTTCTAATTTTTCTTTTGAAATCCCTAAAAGAGTCTTAATTACCCCTTTTTTCAGCTTTTCGTAGATTAAATTCCCCTCCTTTATTCGAACCTCTTTTTTTTGAGGATGAACATTGACATCTACATCTTGGCAAGGGATATCTAAGTGTAAAACGAAAGTGGGATAGCTCATAGAATCGATTCTTGTTCCATAGGCATTTTTTATTACTTGGCTAATGACTGGGGAAATCACCGCTCGACGATTTATAAATAAATGCTGACCTAACCGGTTAGCTCTAGTTTTTTTAAACGATCCTAAATAGCCTCTTACAGCAAGTTCTTGAAATTTTTCATCGATCCAAAAAGCTTCTTTTAAAAAATCTTGTTCTAAAGTTTCACCAATTGCTTTTTTGAGCTCTTCTGAAAAACTCCCCTCTTTTTTCCCTTGATGATGAAACACCAATTTATTAGAGGCAATGAGTTTGATTTCAATCTCTGGAAATCCAAGACAAATTTTAGTCACTGTTTTAATAATCTCAGATAGGGATTGAGAACTACTCTTCTGAAATGCTTTTCTAGCTGGAACGTTATAAAACAAACTTTTAACTTCTATAGTTGTTCCGTAATCATGAGCTGCAACTGTAATTTTTTCTTCAGGATAATTAGTAATTTTGTAACCAGAATCTGTTTCTTTAAGATCAATAGCCTTAGTAGATATAGAACATTCTGAAATCGAAGCAATTGATGCCAAAGCTTCACCTCTAAAGCCCATCGATTCTATTTTCCAGAGATCTTCTATGTTTTTGAGTTTGGAAGTCGTATGGCGTTTTAAACAAATTGACAAATCATCGTAATTAAATCCTACTCCATCATCTGAAATTTTAATTAAAGAGAATCCCCCATCAAGTACCTCTATCACAATTTTTTTAGCTTCCGCATCGATAGAATTTTCTACTAATTCTTTCACGACGGATGCGGGATTTTCTACAACTTCTCCAGCTGCAATCTGGTTAATTGTTTTAGGATCGAGTTGTATAATTTTTTTAGGCATGGGCTCTCTTAAATAAAAGAGCCGATTATACATTATGGATCTACCCATTTTCCATGATTTTTTATCAATTCGATCAGCTTGATTGCACCAACTTGTTGATCGATATCTCTTTCTATACAACTCTTACCGACATAAAGATCTATTTTACCTGGCTTTGATCCTACATAGCCAAAATCGGCATCCGCCATTTCCCCAGGCCCATTTACAATACATCCCATAACAGCGATTTTAACATCTTTAAGATGTTTGGTATATTTTTGAATTTCACGAGTTACAGTTTGAAGATCAAACAACGTTCTTCCGCAACTAGGGCATGAAATGAATTCGGTTTTACTACTTCTTTTTCTTGCTCCCTGAAGAATTGAAAACGCCAAACTTTCTTTAAAGTCTTTATCATCAAATCCATCGAAATAAATTCCATCAATTAAATCATCAATTAAAAGAGATCCGATTAAAGTTGATTTTTCTATTATCTCGAGTTCAGATGAATCAGCTACAGAAGCTCTTAATATAATAGGTTTACCATATCTTTTTTTCAGCTCTTTGATTGCTATTTTCAAATCAAAAAAATTGAAATCAAAAAGGTCGATCATAAGCAGATCTTCCAATTTAGGAAGTTGATTCATTTCTTGCATGGAAGAAAGCACGTGAATTTTTAATTTGGAGTCGTGCCGATCCATACTTCCAAATAGCGAATTCTGAGGATGCAGCACTACTTTTGATGTATCTAATGGATAATCAGCAACCAAAACATCTGCTTGAATTTTAGACAAATCTTCTTTTTTTTGGACTTGACTCCATACAGTGTAAGACTCCTTAAAAGGGGAAATGATCCTTTCAAAATTTTCTAATCTATCGCCATTCTGTTTATCAAATTTTTGATGCTGTTGAATAAAGCTCACAAGCTTTTTACAAGGGGCAATTTCATCCATCGGATCTTCCGTTAAAGACATGCGAATAGTATCCCCTATCCCTTCTAAAAGCAAAGTTCCGATACCAATAGAAGATTTCACACGCCCATCTAATCCGAATCCCGCCTCTGTTACTCCGAGATGAAGAGGATAATCAAACCCTTTTTCCTTCATCTCTTTAACTAAAAGCCTATACGAATCAACCATCACTTTGGTACTGGATGATTTCATCGAAATCACTAGGTCATGAAAATGATATTTCCTCGCAATCTCAACATATTCAAAACAACTTTGAATCATTCCTATTGGAGTATCTCCATAATAAGACATAATCCGATCTGATAAAGAGCCGTGGTTAACCCCTATTCTAATCGGTTTTTTTTGAGTTTTGCATTTTTCTATAAGCGGGAAGAATTTTTCTTCAATTTTCTCAATTTCTAAAGCATAACTGTTTTGATCGTATTCTTTTTTCGAAAAAATAGCCCTTTTATCGGCAAAATTACCAGGATTAATCCTAACTTTATCCACAAAATCGACAACGGTAATTGCAGCCTGAGGAAAAAAATGAATATCTGCGACAATAGGCAAAGAACACCTTAATTGGGATAATTTTGTTTTTATTCTTTCACAAGCGTATGCTTCTTTCATCCCTTGCACGGTCACTCTTACAATTTGAGCTCCAGCCTGCTCTAATTTTAGGATCTGATCAACCGTCAAATCTACTTCATGAGTCGGCGTTGTTGTCATCGATTGAATACAAATCGGGGAATTTCCCCCTATAATCACTTGCCCAATTTTCACTTCTCTAGTTTTAAAACGACGATTTGAATCCATAAATTTCACTCATAAAAACTAAATTTATCTTAACAAAGATTTCATTTTAAACAACTTCTTAACCACATCAACGGCTTTGATATATTTACTCAATCTTTATCTTAATTTTACTTTAAAAAAAAATGATTATAATACAGTTTATTAAAAATTATTTTAGGTGTTAGAAAGAAGATAACTAATTAATTTTTGTTTAGGCTTCACATGAAATGGTTATCTATTTTAATTGTCATGATTGGACTTATTGCATCTGCTGTTTTTGTAGATTACAAACATCCAGAACTTAAAATGAATCTTGCAGATCAATTAGCTCAAGAAAGTTTACACACTCTTGAAATTAGATACACCGCAGGGCAAATTATGGACGCCCATAGAAAAACATTACTCAAAACCGATGATCATCGCTACTTAAATCCTGATTTAAAATTCCATCCCTATCTCATGATGGATGTTAAATACACAACACCCACACAACAAACTGGAGAAGGCGTTATTCTTTGGGATCTTGTAGATGGTGAAATGGTAATTAACGAAAAAAATTGGGAAAAGACGCACGGTTTTGGGGATTGCATTAATTCCGGAATCGATAAAACCGAATTCAAAATCATCAATATTATCGCACAAAAGGGCGGGATCATCGATCGAGACTCCCTGACAAAAACCCTACAAGTTGAAAACGATATTTTAGACAATTGGCTTGAAAGTTGTCGCAAAAAAAAGCTCGTCGTCCAATCAGGAAACGGATACAGACTTCACATTGAAAAACCTAAAATTTACGTTCTACCAGAAACAAAAATAGAAGATCGACTTGTGACTAAAACAATTAAGCATGCTGAAAAACTCACGAGAAAATTTTCCGAAAATCAAATTAGAAGGATTGCTTATGCTGCATTCGGACAAGATTTTGTTATCCGCAGCTATAAAAAAGTATTCTTGCCAATTTGTACGATTGTAGTAGAAAACCCAGATGGATCTCTACATACAAGCTACTGGAACACCCTAAATGGGCAACAAATGCCGCAATACACCTTCTTCGAATAATCAGCCCCGTTCTCCATTTTAAAATAAAAGCCGGCATCTGCTTTTTTTTCTTTTACTTTTCATCTTGTATTGCTATAGTAGCTCTACCTTTTGAGGTCTATCCGCGGGGCTCGCGGGAAGTTACGCCTTTGGAGAGAGCATAAAACTTTGCCGTAACCATACGCTACAAAGCTGTTCTCTATGAATTAGGAACCCTAGACGCAAGAATAGGAAATCTCGTGATCATAATAGTCATGAGAATGAAGTCAATAAAATCATTTTTTATGATTGGAAAGATGGCTGAGCGGCCTAAGGCACATCCCTGCTAAGGATGAGTACCTCTAAACTGGTACCGAGGGTTCAAATCCCTCTCTTTCCGTACTTTTCTTAACGCTTTTACATTTTCACTACATTTTAATCTTAAACTCAGATCATCAACTACTGCTTGTATTCTAACGATATCGTTTGTAAACTGAACGAAATCGCGACGCAATCCCCTGACTTAATTCATGGGGAGGTTCAAATCGGACTGATATCTGAAAAAATTGGATCCAGAAGGCACCTAAGTATGGCTGAAAAAAAAACCAAAATCGTAAAATCTGCCCCAAACTCGAAAGAATCTGAAATGATGGTTTTAGGTTGTATGCTCACAAGCGTTAACGCTTTGAACATCGCCTCTGATTCTTTAGGGGAACATGACTTTTACTATGTCGAACATCAGAGTATTTTCAAATCTTTAAAAGAAGCTTACCTTCAAGATAAGCCTGCAGATATCCACCTTGTTGCAGAAGATTTGAAACGAAAGGAATTGTTAGAAAAAGTGGGCGGTGTAGGTTACATCACAACCTTAGCGCAATATGCGGGAACTTCAGCTTATATTGAAGAATATGTAGCCATCATTAGAAATAAATCAATTTTAAGGCAACTTATCCAAGCGGCTGAGCATATAGAAAAAAATGCTTTGGAAGAACAATCAGAGGTCAACTCCTTACTCGATGAAGCGCAAGGCCTTCTTTATAATATTTCTCAAACAGCTTCCAGCAAACAAGGGATCACATTAAAAGATCTTTTATCGGGATTAAAAGCAGATTCTAAGATGCCTTATTTAAAACTCCTTGAACAAAGACAAGAAGAGTTTTATTCAAAAGGGGAAAATGAGCCGTTAGTGACTGGATTACCCACTCACTTTGTAGACCTAGATAAAATGTTAAACGGATTAAATCCATCTAATTTGGTAATTTTAGCTGCAAGGCCTTCGATGGGTAAAACGGCATTTGCTATCAATATTGCAGAAAATGTCGCATTTAAATCTAAAGCTCCAGTTGCAGTATTTTCCCTTGAAATGACTGCCGATGAACTTTTACATAGAATGATCTGCTCTCAAGCAGAAGTAGAATCTGACAAAATCAGACTAGGCTCTTTAAATGGCATGGAATATCAAAGAATAGTATCTGCCGTCAATCATATGAAATCTCACCAAATTATCATCGATGATCAGCCGGGGCTCAAAATTACAGATTTGAGAGCGCGAGCACGACGATTAAAAGAAATTTACGATATTAAAATGGTTGTGATCGACTATATGCAGCTATTATCTGGGCCTAAGGCGTCCTATAATGCCGACAATAGACAAAATGAGATTTCAGAAATTTCGAGAATGCTAAAAAATCTCGCTCGTGAACTCAATATTCCGATTATTTGTTTATCTCAGCTCTCAAGAAAAGTAGAAGAACGCGCAGGGCATCGCCCGATGCTTTCAGACCTTAGGGAGTCGGGATGTCTTTCTAAGAACACCCTCATCAAAGACATCCATTCTGGAAAAACTTATTCTATAGAAGAACTTGCCGCAAGAACGATTCAAACCCCAATCGACATCATAGGAATGGATGAAAATTTCAACCTATCGCCTCAAAAGATGATTAAAGTTTTTTCTTCTGGGGAAAAACTGTTATACCGTCTAACCCTTAAATCGGGAAAATCAATTGAAGCAACGGCCAATCATCCATTTTTCAAAGTCGAAGGATGGACAAGACTTGATCAATTGAAAAAAGGGGATAAAATAGGAGTTCACAACCCAAAAGCTAAATCTTACAACGATTTCATACCTAAGGAAGTATGGCCTAAATTTATCGAGCCAGCTAAGAAATCATCAAATTCTACTTGGGAAGAGGTTCAAGCTACCCTTTCATTCAAAGAAGACCCCCATTATTTCACTCAACATGACATCAAAAAATCAGACTTGCGGAAGCTTGCAGAACTTTTTGATGATAAAAATATTTTTAACTTGTCGGAATCTTCAATCTATTTTGAAGAAATTTTATCTATAGAAGAACTACAAATAGAAAAGGTTTACGACGCAACAGTTGAAAAAGTACACAATTTTTTAGCTAATGACATCATTGTACATAACAGTATCGAGCAAGATGCCGATATCGTGATGTTTTTATTTAGACCTGAGTATTATAATGCTGCCCATAAACCCGGCCTTGCGGAAGTAATTGTGGCTAAAAATCGTCATGGCAAGGTAGGAAGCGTCAATTTAACCTACAGAAAGTCGATTGCACAATTCCAAAACTACACTCATTCGACACCAGAAGGATCTAACCAGGATGGGGATAATGCGTTTGCCGCATTTTCACCTTAGTTAATCCTTTACATATTCCAATAAAAGCGGTATGATTTTAAGCATTTATAAGTCTTATAAGACACTTTTTAAGTTTTTTCTGGAGAAAAAATGGCATCAGTAAAAAAGAAACGCAAGTTCAAAATCAATAAGCACAAGCGTAAAAAAAGAAGAAGAAGAGACAGACACAAAAAGAAATAAGCGTCTTCACGCGGTATTCTATACCGCGTGCTCTTCTTAAACCCCATATTTAAATAATTTCTAGTTCTTAATCTTATGTGGACTTACCCTAAAAAATTCGGTGTTATTGTTATCGGAGCTGGTCATGCTGGTTGTGAAGCTGCGCATGCAAGTGCGAAAATGGGTGTTAGCACACTTTTACTGACAATGACCCTTGATTCTGTTGCCAAAATGAGTTGTAATCCCGCTATTGGCGGTACTGCAAAAGGACATATGGTAAGAGAGATCGATGCTTTAGGTGGCATCATGGGTAAAATCGCCGATCGAACAGGAATTCAACTTCGAATGCTTAACGCGTCTAAAGGACCAGCTGTTTGGTCTCCACGCGCTCAATCAGACAAGTCTGCTTACAGCATCGAGATGAAAAAAGCATTAGAAGCTTTACCTCATCTTGAGATGAAACAAGGAACAATTGAAAGCTTTACCTATTCTAACAACAAGGTCTCTGGCGTCATCACCCAAGAAGGACTTTATTTTGAAGCAGAAACTGTTATTGTATGCTCAGGCACTTTTTTACGCGGAGTCATGCATATAGGGGAACAAACGATACCGGGAGGACGTGCTGGCGATAAGCCTTCTTATGGGATGTCACAGTCTCTTCAAGAGTTAGGTTTTGAACTTGGGAGACTTAAAACTGGGACACCACCTCGAATCCATCGTAGAAGTATTGATTTTTCTCTTATGGAAGAGCAACCGGGCGAACCCGATATCTATTTTTCTTATGATGAAAAAGTGCGTCTTTTACCTCAAGTTTCCTGTTATATTACTTATACAACTGAAGCAACTAAAGCTGTTGTATCCTCTAATTTAAATCGATCGGCCATGTACTCAGGAAAAATCCAATCTGTAGGACCTCGCTATTGTCCTTCGATTGAAGATAAAATGGTGAGATTTAGCGACAAAGAACGGCACCAGCTTTTCTTAGAACCAGAAGGAATCGACACACAAGAAATCTATGTTAATGGAATTTCAACATCTTTACCTATAGACGTTCAACACGCCATGCTTAAAACTGTGACAGGCCTTGAAAATGTCGAAATCATGCGGCCTGCATATGCAATCGAATACGATTACGTCAAAAGCGGACAACTTTTAGCTACCTTAGAAACTAAAAAAATCGAAGGCCTTTTCTTTGCTGGGCAAATTAATGGAACAACTGGATATGAAGAAGCTGCAAGCCAAGGTTTAATAGCAGGTATTAACGCAGCTTTAAAAATACAAAAAAAAGAACCATTTATACTAAAAAGATCAGAAGCCTATATCGGCGTAATGATCGAAGAAATTATTACGAAAGAGCTCAAAGAACCTTATCGGATGTTTACTTCAAGAGCTGAACACCGCCTTCTGTTAAGACAAGATAATGCTGACTTAAGATTAAGAGAATATGGCTATCAACTAGGGATGATTTCTGATGATCAATATCGAGCTTTGCTATTCAAGCGGGAATCAATTGCTGCGACAAAAGAAATTTTAAATACCACCAAAAAAGATTTCGATGGAAAACATCTTTCTTTATCTCAATATCTTCGACGCCCAGAAGTTTCCTATAAAGATTTGACTCAACTCTATCCTGAATTCGCTACAGATTTTGGAGCTGATATCAATTTACAAATCGAACTTGAATTAAAATATGAAGGATATATCCAAAGGCAGGAGAAAGAAATTTCTAAACTGGAAAATTTGGATGCTATTCGAATTCCACTTGGATTCGATTATTCTTTAATCAAAGGTTTGAGACGGGAAGCTCAAGACGCCTTAATTCGAATCCAACCCAACAACTTAGGAGTCGCATCCCGTATGATTGGGATCACTCCTGCTGACCTCTCCTGTGTCATGATTCATTTAAAAAAGCTTTCAACTTGTTGTACAATCCGATAGATTAAAAAAAAGATTTAGCATATTTCTGCTAAAGAAGTATGGTTTTTTAATTTATGCAACATTCAGAAGC
>JACCDV010096069.1_pt1 | contig 77365 bp, 67 predicted proteins | sample 7446131 | NCBI WGS metagenome assembly JACCDV01 (sample SAMN15323448, study PRJNA562643) | freshwater metagenome | isolation source: river surface water | place: USA:Blue River Watershed | collected 2017-08-17
ATTTGAACCATGTTTGTACAATAAATATATAGTTACAAAGATAACAAAAAAAAGGATGCTTGTTTATACTTAGATTAATACTTAAATTTAAAGTTCCAATTCATTTATGACAAGGTCAACCCTACTTTTCTTTTTGTGCATCATTTCTGTCCATTTAAGTGCCCAAAACTTAACTGGAAGATGGCAAGGAAGTTTTATTGCCAATGGGGATGCAGTGATCAATAATTTCACCTACGAACTGATCATTAAAGAAAATGAAAATCATCAAATTACAGCACAAACAATTACCAAAAGAGCAGACCAATTTTATGCAAGTGCCTTTGCTAAAGGCACCCATAGTATACGCACCCAATTAGTTCAAATTGAAGAAACAAGTTTTGAACAAATTAAAATTGCCAATGAACTTGAAGCATGTTTAATGTCCAATTTTTTGACTTATAAAAACATAAATGGCCATGAGATATTAGAAGGCAGTTATATGTCTACTGTTGTTAATGGTCAAAGGAATTGTGGAAGTGGCAAAGTGTTTTTAGAAAAAGTATCAAGCTTATTAACTGTAAATAATCCTAAGGTTGATACAAAAAATATAGATACCCAAAAAAAGAAGGCAATCATTGCTCAAAAAACAATTACAAATAATAAAACTGCGCCTTCTAAAAGTACAAAAATAGATGCGCCAAATACTGTATTGAATGCATCTATTTCAGCCAATAAAATACCGCCTTCTGTAGATAAGAAAAATATACAAGCCACTGTAAATTCAATCATAGAGACAGATACCGACGAAGTGGTTGTTGAAAATGAAGCCACCCCAACATCAACCACTACTCAAAATTCAATCCGGAATCAACCTATTAATCTGCCTTGGGTTTTAGTGGGTAGAGAAAATAAATTGGTAAAAAAAATCATTACAAATAGTAAAATGGTTAGTATCGATTTATTTGACAATGGCACCATTGACAACGATACAATCATTGTATTTGACAATAAAAAGTTATTGGTTAACAAGAAAAGATTAAGCTATAAAGCAATCCACCTTGAATTTAATTTTACTGAAAATTTAAGGGAACATGAAGTCATCATTGTAGCACATAATATGGGAACTGTACCTCCAAATACTGCCCTGCTTTTGTTTAAAGATGGGAAGAATAGACAGGAATATTTCATTACATCTACCAATAAAATCAATGCTAAAATATTGATCGTGTATGAGCCTCCTCCTTTGCAGGATTAGTTGACCTATTTCAATTCCTGTAAAACTTGCACTGGTGTAAAAATTAGATCCCCGCTGTTAATAAAAGGATTACTCGCTTTATTTTTTAATCCCATCCAATGGCTTTCCTCATTATCAGAGAAGATATAAATGGTTTGCTTTTGATAGCCAATCGCAGCCAGAAAATCTATCCATTGTAAGCTTAACATTTGCGCACCCTTAATACGTTCAGCTGGGTTGGATTCCATTAATATTGCAGTCATTTCGTATTGGATATTGATCAAACCTTGAACAGCCACATTATTGGTTGCAGTATCAAGGGATAAATTTTGTTGAATCAAGCTATCAGCAAGCATGATCATATTAGAACCATATAAAAGTAGATCTGCACTGTCCTGTTCCTGCAAATGCGACATGACTGCAAAATATTGGTTCAACAATGGTTGTATCTTCTGGTCTAAATTAGGGTCATGTCTTTCCACACTAAACTTGGTCATTACTTTGTTCATTGATTCATTTTCCTTGTTTCCACAAGCCATTATGAAACACATAAAAAGCGGTATTAACAATTTAGACATACAGATTTTTTTTCAAAAATATGCATAAATAGCCACCACATCTCTGTAACTTTGCGCACAGAATTGAAACAATATGTTAATAGGATTACAAAATGTAACTTTTGAGTTTGGGGCTAGAGCGATCGTAACGGATGCCACATGGCATATCCAGCCGGGTGAAAGAATTGGATTAATTGGTTACAATGGAACAGGAAAATCAACCCTATTAAAGCTTTTGGTTGGACAATACACCCCTTCAAAAGGTACCGTTGAAAAAGGCCGTGACACAACTATTGGTTATTTACATCAGGATTTATTAAGTTTTGATACAAGTGAAACCATCACAGAGGTCGCTTTAGGTGCTTTTGAAAGAGTACGTGCATTAGAGAAAGAAATTGAGGCACTAGGCATCGCTTTGGAAGCCAATCCTGAAGACAATGATATTTTGATCAAGTACACAGATGCTTTACATGAATTGGATGTATTGGATGGTTATAATATTGAACATAAAGCCGAAGAAGTATTACATGGCTTAGGTTTTACGAATAGAGATTTAACACGTCCCTACAAAGAATTTAGTGGAGGTTGGAGAATGCGTGTCTTATTGGCTAAAATGATTTTACAAGCACCTGATGTGCTCTTACTAGACGAGCCTACCAACCACTTGGACTTACCAAGTATTGAATGGTTAGAGAAATATTTATTGCATTATAAAGGCAGCGTGGTGATTGTGAGTCACGATAAGTACTTCCTAAATAAAATGGTGAATAAAATTGTTGAAGTTTACCAACAACAATTAAATTTTTACACCGGAGATTATGCCTATTATGAAGTAGAGAAAGTGCAACGTGTAGAGATTCAACAAAGGGCATTTGAAAATCAACAAGACTATATTAGACAACAAGAACGTTTTATTGAACGCTTTAAAGCCAAAGCATCTAAGGCTGCACAGGCACAGTCTATTCAAAAAAGATTAGATCGTTTAGATGTGATTGAGGATGTACAAATTGAAAGACCCAATATCAGGATCAATTTTGCTGTTGATAAAACACCAGGAAAAGTTTTGGTTGACTTAAAAGGTGTTAGTAAAGCCTACCCTACTCAAACCATTTTAAATAATGCATTTGCAGAGATAGAAAGAGGTGATAAAATTGCCTTAATTGGTGCCAATGGTAAAGGAAAGTCTACCCTATTAAGGATTGTAGCAGGCATGGAAAGCTATGAAGGAGAAAGAGTTTGGGGCCATAACGTAGATGAAAGTTTTTATGCGCAGCATCAATTAGAATCTTTAAACTTGAATAATACCATCTTACAAGAAGTACAAGAATGTGGTACTAAGAAAACAGATTTAGAACTTCGAGCATTGTTGGGTTGTTTCTTGTTTGGTGGAGATGAAATTGATAAAAAAATCAAAGTATTAAGCGGAGGAGAAAAAGCAAGGGTTGCGTTGACTAAAACCATTATTAGTAAAGCAAACTTTTTAATGCTAGATGAGCCTACCAACCACTTAGATATGGCCACTGTGGAGTTGTTGGCAGAAGCCCTAACAAAATATGATGGCTCCATTATCTTGGTAAGTCACGATCGTTATTTTATCTCAAAAACAGCGAATAAGATTTGGGAAATAGAGGATGAACAAATTATTGAGTTCAAAGGAGATTATAAAGAATGGGTTGAATGGAAAGAAAGAATGGCAAAGCAAAAGGCTGCCAATCCAGAAGCTTTAAAGCAAGCACCAAAACAGGTCGAAAAAAAAGTTGAACCAGTAGCTACCGAAGTCAAAGCAGGCCCAATAGACAAGGAACATCAAAAATTAGTACAAAAATTACAGAAACAAATTGCACAAATTGAGCAAAATTTAGAGACCTTAAATACAGAAAAAGCAGCCATTGAATTAGAAATGGCCAACCCTGCTATTTATGCAGATCCAGCCAAATTCCATATTGTAGAAAAAAGCTATCAGGATAAAAATGCATTAATTAAGTCTATAAACAAGGAATACGAGGTTGCATTTAACGATTTATTGCAATTGGAAAGCAAATAAAAAAGGTTAAATTTATTTTTTATAAAAATTGGATATGGAATTATTAATGGTTCGACCTTACCAATTTTATTTTAATCAACAAACTGCAGCAAATAATTTTTTTCAATCTGATATAGATATTGAAAATGCCAATGAACTAGCTATTGCTGAATTTGATACGATGGTGGAGCAATTACGTGCCCATCAAATAAAAGTAAATGTAGTTCAAGACACAAAAGACCCTTCTACCCCAGATGCTATTTTCCCTAATAATTGGGTTTCTACACATCATAATGGAACACTTTGTTTATACCCCATGTTTGCAGAAAATAGAAGGGCTGAAAGAAAATCAACTGTAATCAATTTTTTACATTCGAATTATAAAATTCAAGATGTAATTGATTTAACTGAATTAGAAAAAGAAGGGACTTTTTTAGAAGGTACAGGCAGCATGGTTTTAGACCATCAAAATAAAATAGCCTACGGTTGTTTATCGGAGAGATTAGATAAAGCAGCTTTTACCAGTTGGTGTCATAAAATGCAATTCAAGCCAATTACTTTTAAAGCAGTGGATGATAAAGCACAACCCATTTATCATACAAATGTCATGATGTGTGTAGGCAATCAATTTGTAGTGATTTGTTTAGAGAGCATTCCTAATGAACTAGAAAAGCAAATTTTGCTTGAATGTTTTTTACAAACCAACAAAGAAGTCATTACGATTAGCCAGGATCAACTGAATCATTTTGCAGGTAATATGTTGCAAGTATTCGATATGAATGAAAAACCTCATTTAATCATGTCGGAACAAGCCCACCGTTCCTTGGAACCTGCTCAGGTAAAAAACATAGAAAAATACAACCCCATCCTCCCCATTTCTATCCCTACCATTGAAGCTTTAGGAGGTGGTAGTACAAGGTGTATGATGGCTGAGATCTATTTTAGCCCCGCCTAATATTGAATTAGGCCCTATAATGCTTTGATTGAATACACTTTAGAAGGTTTTAACCTTTAATATTAAATGATGTTAACCAAACAAAACTGTTCATAAATTGAATGGAAAATTGCTTTCAATTGTTTAAATTTGGGGCTCCGTTCTTTTGGTAACCAATTGGTTTATAGTTGTAAATCAATCCATTAAATGTCAAATTGAATCAACATGTCTACTAAAAAAGTACATAAAATTGCTGTTTTAACCTCTGGTGGTGATGCCCCAGGAATGAATGCCGCTATCAGAGCTGTCGTTAGAACAGGATTATACCATGGTTTAGACGTATTTGGAGTAACTAGAGGATACAATGGAATGATTGAAGATGATATTTTTCAAATGAATTCAAAGTCTGTAGCCAATATTATTCAAAGAGGTGGGACAATTTTAAAAACAGCTAGAAGTAAAGATTTCTTTGAACCAGAAGGACGAAAGATTGCTTACGAAAATCTTAAAAAAAGAGGTATTGACGGCATCGTCGTTATTGGTGGAGACGGAAGTTTTAAAGGCGCACAAAAATTTAGTAACGAATTTGATATTCCGTGTATTGGGTTACCAGGTACCATTGATAAAGATATTGCAGGTAGTGATTTCACTATTGGTTTTGACACCGCTGTCAATACAGCTGTAGAAGCAATTGATAAAATTAGAGATACGGCAGATGCACATGACCGTTTATTTGTGGTTGAAGTGATGGGACGTGACGCCGGGTATATTGCTTTACATAGTGGTATTGCGACTGGTGCCGAAAATATTTTGATTCCGGAATCAAAAACAGATATGGAAGCATTGGTTGCTAATTTAACCGAAAAAGAAAAGCGTAGAAAATTAGTGAACCTTATTGTTGTTGCTGAAGGAGATGAATTTGGAGGCGGAAATCAAGTGGGTGACTATTTAAAAACTAAACTTCCTAATGCAGATATCCGTGTATGTATTTTAGGACATATACAAAGAGGTGGCGCACCAACTTGTTTAGATCGTTTGATCGCAAGCAGAATGGGCTATCATGCTGTTGAATGTTTGTTGAATGGAAAACACAATGTCATGGTGGGTATTGAAGACAATAAAATGAAATACACACCATTAGACAACGCAGTAAAAGCAAAGCAAAAAATTTCAGAAGAGTGGCTAAAGATTGTAAAAATCTTAGCTAGTTAATATATAAACAAGCAAATAAATAACCCCAATTACACAATGAACGCATCTACATTCAAACAGAAACACCATAAAACTAAAATCGTTGCAACAGTTGGTCCAGCTTGCGAAACCTATGACCAATTAAAAAATTTAGTCATTGCAGGTGTGAATGTTTTTAGATTAAATTTTTCTCATGGAAGCCATGAAGACAAAAAGAAAATCATTGACAATATTAGAAGTATCAATAAAGAATTAAATTGTTCAGTGGCTATTTTAGGTGACTTACAAGGACCTAAATTAAGAGTAGGTGAAATTGAGAACAATCGTTTAGAAGTAAAAGAAGGCGATATCCTAACGTTTACCAATACAAAATGTGTTGGTACATTAGAAAAAATATATGTATCCTACCCTAATCTTGCAGGTGATGTGGTTGTAGGTAATACAATCATGATTGATGATGGTAAGATCGAAGTAATGGTGCACAGCGTAGAAGCGAATGGTGACGTGAAAGTAAAAGTGACATTGGGTGGTATAATTTCTTCAAAAAAAGGAATCAACTTACCTGATACAAAAATTTCATTGCCAGCAATGACCGAAAAAGATTTAGAAGATGCTGCATTTATTATTAAAGAAGAGCTTGACTGGGTTGCATTAAGTTTTGTTAAGCGTGTTGCGGATATTGAAATGTTAAGAGCAATTTTAAATGAGCATAAGAGCAATGCAAAAATTATTGCAAAAATTGAAATGCCAGAGGCATTGACCAATATCCGTGATCTTATTATTGCTAGTGATGCCATTATGATTGCACGTGGAGATTTGGGTGTTGAATTACCAGTTGAGAAAATTCCTTTGATCCAAAAAGAATTGATTAGAAAATGTATCCATAGAGCAAAACCAGTCATTGTGGCCACACAAATGATGGAGTCTATGATTGATAGAGTGAAACCAAACCGTTCTGAAATCACAGACGTTGCCAATGCAGTGATTGAAGGTGCTGATGCGGTGATGTTAAGTGGTGAAACTGCGACTGGCCAATTCCCAGTATTGGTGATTGAAACAATGCGTAAGATCATTTCTGAAGTAGAAGAAAATGGCTACAAATACAATCGTTCAGAAGATTTAAAACCACAGCCCCACTCTCCTTCTTTCTTGAGTGATGCGGTTTGTTACAATGCTTCTAAATTATCAGAAGATAGTAATGCAAATGCACTTGTGGGTATGACCCAAAGTGGTTATACTGCATTCATGTTAAGTAGCTTCCGTCCACAATCACCTTTATTTATCTTCACAAAGAAAAAAAGTTTAGTGAACCAATTGTCCTTAAGCTGGGGTGTTAAAGCTTTCTATTATGATAAAGAAGAAAGCTTAGATGAGATCATTAAAGATCAAATCCATATATTAAAAGCACAAGGTTTTGTAAATACGGGTGACGTGGTAGTGAATACAGGCAGTACCCCTATCCAATTACATTTACCAACTAATATGATTAAAATCAACAAAGTTGATTAAACAAAGGGCCTCTTTATTGAGGCCTTTTTTATAACTTTAATATTCAAATTTACAATTCATACATATGCTTGAATCATTTGAGAAAATTCCAGTCAAAATTTACAAAGATGTCGCATCTGGATCGAATGCTGTTGCTGCTCAAATTGCACAGTTAATTAAAGATAAACAGGCTAAAGGTTTACCATGTGTTTTAGGCATGGCGACAGGAGCCACCCCAATTTTATTATATAAAGAATTAGTACGATTACATAAGGAAGAAGGACTAAGTTTCAAAAATGTGATCACAGTGAATTTGGATGAGTACTACCCTATTCCAAGAGATGCCTACCAAAGCTATTGGAGCTTTATGCATCGTCATCTTTTCAACCATGTTGATATTGATCCAAAAAATATTCATTTACCTAGTTCTGAATGGAGCCAAGATGAGTTAAAAGAAAAATGTGTTGCTTACGAACAAACCATCGAAAAATTAGGCGGTATAGACTTACAAATTTTAGGGATTGGTAAAAATGGACATATTGGTTTTAACGAGCCTGGTTCTAGTTTTCACTCTAAAACCAGAGTGATCCATTTAGATCAATTAACTAGAATGGCCAATGTATATGAATGGCATGATTTAAATAAAGTGCCTCAGTTAGCAATTACAGTTGGTATTAGTAGTATCATGAAAGCAAAAAAAATTGTACTACTTGCATGGAGCAATAAAGCAGATATAGTTGCCAAAGCGGTGGAAGGAACAATCACAGAACAAATCCCTGCTAGTATTTTACAAAACCATGATGACTGTACTTTTGTAATTGACGAATTAGCTGCAACAGAACTCACCAGGCATAAAGCACCATGGTTAACTGGAGCGAATGATTGGACACCACAAATGATAAAAAAAGCGGTGATTGATTTAGCATTGAAATTAAATAAAACAGTTTTAAGCTTAACTTCTGATGATTATAAAGAGAATAGCTTGTCGGACTTATTGGTACTAAAGGCTTCGGTGTACGATATCAATTTGCAAGTTTTTTATATGTTACGTGATTCCATCACAGGATGGCCTGGTGGAAAACCAAATGCAGTTATCCCTGCACATCCAGAAAGAAGTGAACCACATAGTAAAAAAGTACTGATTTTCTCTCCGCATCCAGACGATGACATCATTAGTATGGGCGGCACATTCATGCGTTTACACGATCAAGGTCATGATGTGCATGTGGCTTATCAAACAAGTGGCAATATTGCAGTTACTGATGAATTTGTAACACGATTTTTAGATTTTGCAGTTGGATTCGAAGACCTATTTGGCATTGATAATAAGAAGAGTCAAGAGATCCTTACCAATGCAAGGGCTTTTTTGGCAAACAAAGCAACCAATCATTTAGATACCGCAGAAATTAGAGCAATAAAAGGTTTAATAAGAAGATGTGAGGCCAAAGCAACTTGCAGGTATGTAGGTATTTCGGAAAACAATTATCATTTTATGGATCTCCCATTTTATGAAACGGGTATGATTGATAAAAAACCATTGAGCGAAAAGGATATTGAAATTACAATGGCACTATTGCGCAAAATTCAGCCACATCAAGTTTATTGTGCAGGAGATTTAGCCGATCCACATGGCACGCATAAAGTTTGTTTAGAGGTCGTTTTTGAAAGTATGCGTAGATTAAAAGCTGCTGGTGATAGTTGGGTAAAAGATTGTTGGGTTTGGTTGTATAAAGGCGCTTGGCAAGAATGGGATATTTCTGAAATTGAGATGGCTGTTCCTATGAGCCCAGACCAGGTAATGAAAAAACGCTTTGGCATATTCATTCACCAATCTCAAAAAGACAGTGTTCCTTTCCAAGGTACGGATTCAAGAGAGTTCTGGCAAAGAGCTGAGATTCGCAACGCCAACACGGCTAATTTGTATGCAAACCTTGGTCTAACTAAGTACGCAGCAATGGAAGCCTTTGTACGCTGGCATTATTAATTGGTGGTTTTAGCAGTATTATTTGCCCTTTTCCTTTGGTAAAATGGTATTTTGAGGTATATTTGCACCCCTTATTGATCTGGGTTAGTAAGTGGAATGGCCCCGTAGCTCAACTGAATAGAGTATTTGACTACGGATCAAAAGGTTTCAGGTTTGAATCCTGACGGGGTCACAAAGCCCGCACGAACAGTGCGGGCTTTTTTGTGCATAGACGCGAAACAAGCTCGCTTGATTTTGCGGATAGGTGCAAAAAAGCAAAAACATCAGCACAGCTGATGTTTTTTAAGGGCTTTGAGTACGACCAATGCGAAGAGGATGTTGCGAAGCAACCATCCAAAAGAACCATCCAAGTAAAAATACTCCCCCTCCATTTCAAATAATACCATACATTTGTAAAAGTAATTACATTGTAATAACATATATGAAGGCAAAAATCATCAAAATAGGCAATTCTAAGGGGATTCGACTCCCTAATGAATTAATCAAAGAATATAATCTTGACGAAGAAGTGACGCTAGAACTTCGTGAGGACTGTATTGTAATTAAACCTGTCGAGGTAGACCCAAGAGCGGGATGGGAGGCAATTTATAAAAAAATGGATCATACCCTTACACAAGAAGATAAAGATTGGATGGAATTTGAAAATGAATTTGATGAGGAGGACTGGACATGGTAGTTTTAAAGAACGAAGTTTGGATGACCAAACTAGAGCCAACACTAGGTAGTGAAATAAACAAAACAAGGCCATGTATTATTGTTTCACCAGATGTAGCAAACAATAATAAAAAGAGTGTAGTGATTATCCCCCTTACTTCTAAATTAAAAGATTTTCCTTCTAGAGTTAATTGTACATTTCAAAACAAAAATGGACAAATTGTGATAGATCAAATTAGAACGGTAGACAAAATTAGACTTGTTAAAATGCTTGGTACCATTGACGATGCTACAAGTAAAAAAGTATATGAAATGATTAAAATTTATTTTAAATAACATGAAACTCTCTATTTTCTCCGTTGGCAAAGCCAATGAATCTTATATCAAAGAAGGTGTTGAACAATTCACAAAAAGAATTGGGCATTACTACCCAATAGACTGGCAATTAATCACACCATCCAAACTAACAGAACCAACACAAATAAAAAAAGCAGAAGCAGCAAGTATATTAAAGGCGATGGCACCAACCGATGTATTAATTCTATTAGATGAAAAAGGTAAAATGCTAAGCTCCCCTGGTCTAGCCAATTTAATCCAACAAAAAGCCAATCAAAGTGCACAAAAAATCATTTTCTTAATTGGTGGCGCGTATGGTGTAGATGAAACAATTCAACAAAGAGCCAATTTCACCTGGAGCATTTCAGAACTTGTCTTTCCACATATGTTGGTTCGGTTAATGCTTGCTGAACAAATCTACCGCGCTTGTAGTATCTTAGCCAACGAAAAATACCACCACGAATAATGAGCATTACTTTATACATCACTGTTGTTACCGTTATTGTATCTGTCTTAGCATTTTACAATGCCGAACTCATGGACAAATTGATTTTCCATCCCTATTCCGTAGGTAGAGACAATGAATGGTATCGATTTATTAGCTGTGGATTTATCCACGCCGATTTTATGCATCTCGCATTTAATATGTTCTCCTTTTATATGTTTGGTGATTATGTGGAGCAATACTTTAATATGCTATTTGGTCAAAATGGAAAATTGCTCTATTTATTTCTATACTTATCATCCTTAGCCGTTTGTTTAATACCAACTTATTTTCAACAAAAAGATCGTTATAATTACAATAGCTTGGGCGCATCTGGCGCTGTATCTGCCATTGTATTTGCAGGTATCTTTTTAATGCCTACGATACAAATTGGATTTTTCATTATCCCTCCCATCATTCCTGGTTTTATATTTGGGCCAATCTACTTAGGAATTACCGCTTATTTAGCAAAACAAGGGCAAGGCGGTATCAACCATAGTGCGCATCTATGGGGATCACTTTACGGTGTCGTATTCTTAATTGTGGCAGCTTACTTTATTGCACAGTTCAATGTAGTCGCAAGCTTCGTAGAGCAAATTAGGATTTACTTAGGAATGTAATTTTTAATACCCGCTTGGTGTTTGGTGTAATTTTGAAACGATCGTCAATTCTTTGACCTACTACCCAAACAATTTTACTGTCTGAACATAGCACGGTTGTGATTGCTTTGATTGCAGGACTTAATTTTAAGTTTCCTAAAAAATGATTCAGTTTCTTTTTCTTACGCATCCCTAATGGATAAAAATAGTCTGTCGCTACCCATGTTCTATTTAACAATGGCCAACTTAATTGATCTGCGTCTAAATATGCCATGGTTGAACTCGTGTCCACTTTAAGTTCCTCCATATTTTCAATCCATTCCAATTGAAATTTTCCAAATAAAGTATCTGCAACGAATTGATCTTTTGAAATAGTCTCATAAACTTTGTCTTCTTGTTTAGATACAATTTGAATTTGGTTGTCCCATTTAATTAATCGATGCGTATTGGATGCTATGAAAGCACCCTTAGTAGCTCCAGCTATTTTATGAATCTCTTTTAATTGTGTGGCTTTAAATCCATATGCCTGCACCAATCCCCAAATATAAGTTGCATTCCCATTTAGCTGATTCCATTTTGATAACGCTATTGTTGGAATCCCCTTAGGAAAACTGATATGCTTTTTCCAAAAGGCAGACACGGTGGATTCTACAATAGCTTCTGCTTCTTTTAATCTCGAAATCGTATCGAGTACTTGTTGATTCACATTTGGATAAATCGTTTCCATTTGTGGAATCAACTGATTGCGTATTAAATTTCTAGTGTAGTCATTTTTTAAATTAGAACTATCCTCTACATAGTCTAGCCCATTTAATTTTGCAAAGTCTTTGATACTTGCTTTACTAAAAGGTAATAGCGGTCTAATTAAATCGATATGATCTGTGGCATGTGGATTTTGCTGATGTGTTCTAATAGCTGGGATTCCTGTCAATCCATGCAATCCTGTACCTCTAAAAAACTGCATCAATACTGTCTCAACTTGATCGTCTGCATGATGCGCTGTTAGTAAGACAACTTTTGAAGCTACTTGTACATCCATTTCCTTGATCAAGCTTTCAAACCATGCATACCTGATTTCCCTAGCTGCTTGCTGGATGCCCATTTTATATTGTTCGGCAAATGCCAATGTATCAAATCGTTTTGTTAAAAATGGCATGTCCATTTTTGTGGCAAATGCTTGCACAAATCTTTCGTCCCTGTTACTTTCATCTCCTCTTAATTGAAAATTAGCATGCGCTATAGAGCATTTCGCACCCATTTGTTGCATCAAAGTTGCAAGCACAATACTATCTACACCTCCACTCACTGCAATAATAAAATGCGTGTTATGTGTGGCGATACCTGGAAAAGTATTTGCCCAATGGCTTTTAAATTGTTCCAAGTCCAATAACATGGTTGCGGTTTGAATTATTTCTTTTGCTCCTTGGCCCAAGTATCTTTAAGGGTCACTGTTCTATTGAATACCAACTTGTCTTTTGAACTATTTGTGTCCTGATAAAAATAACCTTTTCTTAAAAACTGGAAACGTGCTTCTAATGCATCATTTAACAATGCGGGCTCTCCCCATGCAGTTGTTACAGTATGCAATGAATGTGGATTGATATAGGACTTAAAATCACCTTCTGCACTACTTGGGTCTTCCACATTAAACAAGCGATCATACTCGTTTAATTCAACAGGAATAGCATGCTTCGCACTTACCCAATGCAATGTACCTTTCACATGAATACCCGATGTGTCTGAACCTGATTTAGAATTAGGGAAATATTTTGCATACACTGTGGTCACTTTACCGTTGGCATCTTTATCAAAACTTTCGCACTCAATAATGTAGGCGCTTTTTAATCTTACAGACAATCCCGGGCCTAATCTAAAATATTTTTTAGTTGGCTCTTCCATAAAATCATCCGCCTGAATCCATAGTTCTTTACTAAATGGAACAGGTCTTGTGCCTCCATTAGGATCTTCTGGATTGTTTTCTGAATCTAATATTTCTTCGGTTTGCTCATAGTTGGTAATGATTAATTTAATTGGATCAGTCACCACCATTCTTCTTTGTGCAATTTTATTTAAATGTTCACGTACACAAAATTCTAGTAAACTAAAGTCAATGATATTTTCTCTTTTAGCGATACCAATACGATCACAGAAATCACGAATACTTTCTGCAGTATAGCCTCTTCTGCGCATACCACTAATGGTAGGCATTCTTGGATCATCCCAGCTTTGTACATGCCCTTCTTGCACTAACTGTAATAATTTACGCTTACTCATGACTGTATAAGTCATATTCAATCGTGCAAACTCATACTGATGCGAAGGGAAAATGCCTAATTGCTCGATACACCAATCATATAAAGCCCTATGTGGGATAAATTCAAGGGTACAAATTGAATGGGTAATATTTTCGATAGAATCACTTTGTCCATGGGCAAAATCATACATTGGATAAATACACCATTGGTCTCCTGTACGGTGGTGATGCGCTTTTTTAATGCGATATAAAAGTGGATCACGCATATGCATATTTGGACTTGCTAAATCAATTTTAGCACGTAATACCTTTTCGCCATCATTGTACTTGCCTGCTTTCATTGCAGCAAACAATTCTAAATTCTCCTGAATACTTCTATTCCTGTATGCATTTCCTGTTCCAGGCTGAGTAGGTGTTCCTTTTTGTTGTGCGATTTCTTCGGCTGTGCTATCATCCACATAAGCTAATCCTTTTTCGATTAATTGAACAGCATAAGCATACAATTGATCAAAATAATCTGAGGCATAACATTCTTTAATCCAATTAAAACCCAACCATTTTAAATCGGCCTTAATGCTATCAACATATTCAGTTTCTTCTGTCACAGGATTGGTGTCATCAAATCTTAAATTTGTTGCACCACCAAAAGTTTCAGCAAGACCAAAATTTAAACAAATACTTTTTGCATGACCAATATGTAAATATCCATTTGGTTCTGGAGGGAACCTGGTCAATATACTTTTATGTTTCCCAGTTGCAAGGTCTTGGGAAATAATTTCTTCAATAAAATTTAAATTTTTTTCGTCGCTCATAGGATATAATCTATTCGGGTAAAGGTACAAAAACCTACCCCAAAAACCTATCGCATTTTACTATTGTAAATTATCCTTTAATGCCGTAGACTTTTTGAACTTCTAAGACCAATTTTTCAATCTCTTGGTCATCCCCATTTGGGCTATAGGGTTGCTTTAAACTACTTCCAAAGACAAAGGCAACTGTTTGCCATAAACCAGCATTCAATCCCCCTTTATATTCCTTTATCAACTGGTAGCAATTATTACCAGTTTCTCGGTTGATTAACTTCATAAGGACCTTGCCTTGATACACCGACAAGTTGGTCACCTTATCAGCAAAATCTCTTTTCAATTCTTTTTCTCTAGACTTAATAATCTGCTTTCTTAATTTTTCATCCTGTACATTGGCTAATTGAGCGTTTACTGATCGTATGACTTTACTTGCTGTTACAGCATAAGGATAGGTCACATATACCGCATTGCGCAATCTTGTCCAGTTTCTCCAATAATTTTTTAAAGCATTCGTTTGAACGGCAGACACCATGACCGTAGGTAACCAAGATTGTGGAATTGTATCCCCCTCTGGCGTAATAAAAGCTTCCACCCTCAATGTATCATATTGATTTGTCTGCGCAAAAAGCTGCTTTGGCAAGCTCATTGTCATTATAAATAGTAGTATACAAAAGATAGTTCTCATATTCATTGATACACTAATATACAAAAAGTAACCCTATTTCTTAAAACGATAATAGGCCCCCATCATAAATCCAATGGTCGTCACAATCACCCCTAACCATAATAAATTGATCCAAGGGAATTCATACACCTTTAAAGTAATGAGGTTGGTTAGAGCAGTTGACTCTTTCACCCCTATTTCTAAAATGCCTTTTTCTTGATCAATCACTTTATTAAAACTCAATACTAAATTCTGTGCTTTTATCGTGTCTACTTTTGAAGTCAGATTCAATCCTTCTAACAAAATACCTGGTTCAGCGACATATTTTAATCCTTCTTTAGAAACCACATTCAATTGTAATCTCAATTCATTCACACCTGCAGGTCTATCACCTGGAGGATTTACATTTACCTTCTCCAATTTGATATAGCCATTGCTATAAAAAATAGAATCCCCTACAGTAATGTTAACAGGCTTAAAACTGGTCGTATCTTCCTCTGTATGGTCTTGGAAAGAAGTCACGTACACAAAAATGTCTTTGTGTAAATAATGTTTAGAAGATGGATTAGCAGAGAAACCCTCCATCCCTTTATTATTTTTTAATACATCAGGATATAACTTAAAGGTCTCCCCAGTTTTCTTTTCCTTAAAATTCAATTCAAAATATCTTTTTCCTAAGTCATCAAATGTATCTCTTTCGTATGTCACATTGTATTTGCCCATATCTGTTTCTATGGTCTCAAATAAAGTAAGGTTTTCTCGTGGGTCGCCAACTGGACTATTTTTTTGGGTGGAGTCCACTCTCAAAGGACTTATTCCCGTTGTATTGTAGCTCAGGGTGGTTTTGTTTGCAGAAGAAATAAAAATACCTGTCAATACCAAACCAAATCCAATATGCCCTATAGATGAACTTGCGGATTTTAATTTCCCTTTAAGAACCACAGACCAATAGGAAATATTTCCAACGATCGCAAAAACAGATGTCACAATAGCAATATAAATAGCCCCTAAGAATCCAGCACCTTTATCATCATAGGCAACGCCAACAAAAACAAAAATGACAATGCTAATAAGGATGGTGATAATCAATGGCCAGATCATTTGTTTTTTGAAATAAGCAAAAGGTGTTGTCTTGTATTTCAAAAACTGTCCAATGGCTGTCAATGCACCAATGATAATGGCTACAAAAATTTGAACCTGATTGTGTGCAAACTCTGGATCTTCTGGTGGTGCAATTTTAGTATCAAAAATTTTATTGAATACTGGTGTAGAAGTCTTAAGAATAATCACTACTGCAGAAAGCACTAAGACCAAAGAACCAATCAGCATCCAGAATTCTCTGCTATCAATTGCATCCTCCTTCACAGGTTCTAGCATATGTTTGTAACGAACAAAATATAAAACAAAGAATGGAATTACAAAGATGAATAAGAAGAATAGCAACTGTCCATTCATTCCTAAATCAGTGAAGGCATGAACGGAAGTATCTCCTAAAATGCCACTTCTAGTTAAGAAAGTAGAATAAACAATTAATAAGAAACTAATCCCTAGGAATAAATAAGTTGCTTTTAAACTTGCGCCTGTTTTATTATAGATCATGGCCGTATGAATACCAGCCACCAAAGTCAACCATGGCACTAATGATGCATTCTCAACAGGATCCCATGCCCAATAGCCACCAAAAGTCAAACTCTCATAAGCCCATGCAGCACCCATCATAATACCTAAACCCAATATCCCAGCAGAAAAATTAGCCCAAGGCAAAGCAGGTTTAACCCAGTTATGCTCTTTCTTTAACAAGCCTGCTACTGCGTAGGCAAATGGAACGATGGTACTAGCAAATCCTAAAAATAAAATAGGCGGATGGATGACCATCCAATAATTCTGTAATAAAGTATTTAATCCTGTGCCATCTTTTAATAGTTGCACATAATCTGGTCTGGATAAAATTGGCCAATCCATTTCATGTCTCAATAATATAAATGGACTAGAACCAATTTTCACATCAAACACATACAAGCCAATGACCATAGATGCTAGCATCAACTGCGCAAAACTAATGACCATCATTACACCATTCTCATGTGCTTTTGCTTTCTTAATTAAAATCAAACCTAACACTGCATGCCAGAAACTCCATAGTAAAAAACTGCCTTCCTGCCCTTCCCAAAAACAACTCAATAAATATTCAAATGGTAAATTTTTATCGCTGTGGGTGTAAGCATATTTATATTCAAATAAATGATTGTAAATCACATAAAATAAAACCACAAAACTTCCAACTACTGTCAAGGCCTCAATGATAAATGCGGTTCTGGCTAATTTTTTCCAACTTGCTTCCTCCACCATTTCCTTTGCATAAAATGCTTTCGCAAATGAGAATGTAGCAACTAGAGAAGCTACAAAAGATAAGATGGATAAAAAATAACCTATTTGACCAGGTAACAAATGTTCCCCAATAAACTGAGTTGACTGCATGTTGTAATTTTGATTAGTTGGTAATAGTTACCGGTTGCTCTTTCATTGCATCTGGATTGTCCTTGTATTTAGAAGGGCATTTCATCACTATAGAGGTGCACTCAAATGCATCCCCCTGAACACGTCCTTTCAACACCAAACGTTCAGACTTTTCCATATCTGTGGGCATGGTATTTCGATAAACCACAGCAATTTTACCCCCCAAGCTATCTTCTACATTAAATTTTAAGAGATTAGGATCTTTAACTGGATCGTATTGAACGGGCACAGATTTATCCATTTTTACGATCAAATTCACATATTTCCCCTCTTTTTGCTTTGCAGAAGCAACTGTTTCATAGCTACTTAAATCGCCTGTATAGCTTATTAACACTACGATTGCTGCAGCAATTAAGACTAATAAAATAAGATGTGTTTTCTTCATACCGCAAAGTTAACTAAATGGCCTTAAATTGCATCAAAATTTACGCATCTCATAAACTATAATTATGCGCCTTTTTGACTATATCATTGTTTGCAAAAGTCCCGATTTTAAGAACGTAGACCGTGTCAGTCAATTGATGCTTCTAATCAACTTAATGGCGCTTTCTTATGCACTATATGCGGGCTTATATCCAAGTCCTGCCTTATTAATTGCGATCATGACCTCGGTGGCAAGTTGGTGGATTTTTTGCGTCTATCAAAAGATCAAAGGCGGCGTACCTTATTATCGCTTGGGTTTGGTATTTGCTTCTTGGGGATGGTTTTTACTACCCAACGCTTTATTGATCGCTGGAATATACTTAATTGCAGCGCTTTTTGAGCGACAAGTAAAGTTTCCCTATGAATTAGCAGTAGACCCTGCTGGTGTCTTAGTGAATACCTTCCCAAAAAAGTTGTATCCATGGGCAGAAATCAATAATATGCTGATTAAAGACGATTATATTACAATCGATTTCAAGAACAATAAATTGATCCAAAAACAAATCAACGAGCCTGTCACTGAAACAATCAAAAACGAATTCAATGCTTTTTGCGCAGAGCATCTAGCTAAAACCAACTAATTATGGCATTAACTGAGTCCCCTTATTTATTATATTCTGACGGAGAAGGTAACATCTTTGAAGATGAAACCTTGTATGTGGTTGGTAGAGCTGGATGGGATGCCTATCCCATTCCAGAGGAAGACTGGATTCCCTTACCCGAAGGTGGAAGCTTATATGAATTACCTGGCAGAAGAGGCATAGGAATTGATGTTGAAACTGGTGAAATGCGTTTATGTGAAAAAGGTTGGGCTGTAGCAGCATTCATCCCACCTGCGCATACTGGATTGTATATTGCAGCATATGAGTCTTTACCAGAAGCACCCTTGTTGCCCTTGTTTTGTTATACAGCCGTTGGTTGGTTAGATGGTATTAATTATGTACCTGCTGTTAGAATTGAACAAGATATTCGCCAAGATTGTGAAGGCTATGATCAAGAAACAATTGATTATGGAGCAGCTCATTTATTAAAAACCTATGGTGAGAATAGATTGGTACAACACCTGATGCAAAACTGTTGCATGACCTATCATTGTCCTGCAGCAAGAAATTTTGCAATGGGAAGATGGGAATGCCCTATCCCTATTTCACCTGCTTGTAATGCAAATTGTATTGGCTGTATTTCTTTCCAACCAATTGAGGAAGAAATTGTTTCTAACCAAGAACGTTTATCATTTAAACCTACTGCTGCCGAAGTAGTAGAATATACGGTTCCGCATTTAATGTCTGCCCCATTTCCAATTGTAAGTTTTGGTCAAGGTTGTGAAGGTGAACCATTGTTAATGTGGGAGACCATCAAGGAAGCCATTATTGAAATCAGAAAGCATACAGACAAAGGCAGTATTAATATCAATTCAAATGGTTCTAATCCGAAAGCAGTAGCTGCACTTGCAGAAGTAGGCTTGGATAGTTTAAGAGTGAGTACGAATTCTGCTAGACCTGAGATTTACAACGCTTACTACCGCCCAAATAATTACACCTTCCAAGATATTGTTGAAAGTTTGAAAGTCATGTCTGCTGCAGGTAAGTGGACAAGTATCAATTATTTTGTTTTCCCTGGAATGACGGATACGGTTGCAGAATACGAAGCATTAAGACAATTGATCAAAGACACTGGATTGAAAATGATTCAGTGGCGTAATTTCAATATTGATCCAGATTGGTACCTCGGAAAAATTGGTGTGACAGAACCAGGTGAAATCATGGGCGTAAAACAAATGATGGAACTAATTAGAGAAGAATTTCCTGATTTAAAATTCGGCTATTTTAATCCTCCTATTGAACGTATCAAAGGAGATTATTCGACTGAATTTGCTCATCATTAATATGGATCCATTTTGAAAAGACATTATAACAAAGAATTTCAAATAGGGACAATACTTGCAATTACTGCATGTATCATCTGGTCAGGTAATTTTATCGTTTCTAGGTATGCAATTCAATTAGCTGGCCCAATTAGTCTTGCATTTTTTAGATGGTCTATTGCGACCATTTCCATGCTTCCTTTTGCGATCAATAATTTCAATAGAGAAAAGAAATTATTCAAAAACAATTTTAGTTATTTTTTCTGGATGGCATTAGTGGGTGTTGCATTATACAACACAATGATCTACCAAGCCGGACACTCCACCACAGCTATCAATATGGCATTGTTTGGATCAACGATTCATCCAATTGTTGCTACTTTACTTGCAGCATGGCTAGTGCAAGAAAAATTGAATTGGAAAAGTATCGCAGGAATTATTTTAGGCATTATAGGCATTTTAGTTTTATTGAGTAAAGGCGATCTAAACACTTTGCTGCACTTTAAAATTGCGACAGGTGATTTATGGATGATTGGTGCTGGTGTATGTTTTGGAACTTACAATGTATTTGTTCGTAAAAAACCAATTGGCATATCAAACAATAGTTTTTTGCTTGTACTTTTTGCGATTGGTACTATTTTATTATGTCCATTTGCAATTTATGAAATGAATTATATTCAACCTGTTCATTTTAATAACCAGCTTTTATTCATTGTCTTGTATCTTGGAATAGGCAACTCTACCATTGCCTATTTGTTGTGGAACAATGCTATTCATAGAATGGGATCTGCAAAAACTGCCCTATTTGGTACTTTAATTCCATTTCTGAGTTCCATTGAAGCACTTTTTGTTCTGAATGAACAATTTAATTTTTTTCAAATTATCAGTGGTGTGATTATTGTTTCTGGAATCGTGATCAACACCTGGCCTTCAAAAATTAAGCATGGAAATTAGCACCATCATTTTACTATGTTTGATCGCTTTTTTAGCAGGCTATGTGGATGCTGTGGTGGGCGGCGGTGGCTTGATACAAGTGCCAGCAGGGTTAATTTTGATGCCAACGCAAGCAGTATCAACCGTTATTGGTACACTTAAAGTGCCTTCTTTTATTGGCACTTGTTTTGCAACCTATCAATATTTACAAAGAGTTAAAATTCCTCTTTTAAGAATACTTCTTTTTACAAGTATCGCATTCATCGCATCTTTCTCTGGTTCTTTATTGCTCACCAAAATGAGCAGCCAATTTATGAAGCCAGTGATTTTTTTTGTATTGCTTGTTATGGCAATTTATACATTTACCAAAAAAGACCTTGGTCAATCTTTGCAAAAAGATCATATAAAGTATGCTACACTCAAAGGCGTATTGATTTGTCTTTTCATTGGATTTTATGATGGCTTTATTGGTCCTGGTGCTGGAAGCTTATTTGTATTGGCCTTTATTTCCATTTTGGGATACGACTTCTTAAATGCGAGCGCCCATGCAAAAATTGTGAACCTTTCAACGAATCTTGGCTCCTTGATCTTATTCATTGGTAAGGGCGTGATCCTTTGGCCTGTAGCCATCCCAATGTCTATTTGTAATGCCACTGGCGGATTTTTTGGTTCTAGAATGGCTTTAAAGAAGGGCAACCAATTTATTCGTAAAATTTTCTTAATTGTGATCGTAGCCACCTTGCTTAGATTGGGATATGACGTTTTTTTCCATTAATTTTAAACTATGCAATTGAGTTTTGAACAAGAAAAGAATATAAAAGCTGCAGTCTATACTGGACTGATTTGTCTTGGACTCTCACTCATCTTTTTTGTTTTAAAATGGCAGGAACCTGCACCAAAAGTAGTACCTCCTTTACCAGAATATATGGAAGTGAATTTAGGTAATAGCAATACTGGTGCTGGAGAGATCCCTCCTAAAAGCAAAGCAGCACCTGCCCCAGAGCAAGGCTCCACTTTAAGATCTGCTAAAGTAGCATCAAGCAATGCTTCAAAAATTAATACAGTTTCAAATGATCCAAGCGACGAAGCAATTCGTTCTGGCAAAGTAAAAACAATTGCAAAAAACAATCCAGCTCCTATACCAGCTAAGCCAAAAGCCTTGATGGGTAAATATGCAGGTGGTAACGGAAATGGCGGCAACAATCAAGATAGTTACAATGCTGTGAAGGACCAAGGCATTGCTGGAGGCAAAGGCGATCAAGGTGCGGCAAATGGCTCAATTGATGGCAAATCCTATTCAGGTAGCGGCGGACCTTTTGTAACCAAAGGTGACCGCCGTGTTACAAAGACCTATTCATTTAATGGAGATGTTCCTCCTGCAACTATTTATGCAGAAATAGAAGTGAATCCAAATGGTGTTGGAAAGTTTATCCAAATTTCAAGAGGCTCCTCTTCCAATGACTCAAAATACAAAAGAGCAATTGTGGAATACTTGACAAAAATTAATTTCAATTCGGCTGATCATAGTTCAATTGTGACAGTGAAATTCAAATTCGATCTTCAATAAGCCACCCCCTATTCGTATGCGGTATCAAGAAACGATTGACTATTTATATGCTAGACTACCTATGTTTAGTAGGATTGGTGCTGCTGCAATTAAACCAAATTTAGACAATACCATTGCTATTTGTAAATTACTTGGACATCCAGAAAAAAAAGTAAAAACAATTCATATAGCAGGCACCAATGGTAAGGGCTCAACAAGTCATATGCTGGCTTCCATTTTTCAAGAAGCGGGCTATAAAACAGGATTATACACTTCGCCCCATTTATATGACTTTAGAGAGCGTATCAAAGTCAATGGTCAAATGTGTAGTCAAGATTTTGTCGTTGACTTTACCAATAAAATAAAACCTTCTATTGAAAAAATAGAACCCTCTTTTTTTGAAATCACGGTAGGCATGGCTTTCGATTATTTTGCAGAACAAAAAGTGGATATCGCAATCATTGAAACAGGATTAGGAGGTAGATTAGACAGTACGAATGTGATTAGTCCAGAACTTTCTATCATTACCAATATTGGATTCGATCATATGGCTTTACTTGGTAATACTTTGGAAGCCATTGCTTCTGAGAAAGCCGGGATCATTAAAAAATCTACTCCCGTTGTCATAGGCGCATTAGACCCAGCTACAAAAAAAGTATTCGAAGACAAGGCCAATAAAGAAAATGCACCTATTTATTTTGCAGAAGAATTTATTGAATTTAAAAACTTTCAAAACAATTGGCAGAATGCCTTATTTGAATTCAATCAACCCCTTATACATTTATTAGACGCTCCCTTATTTCCAAAAAATTTCACTATTGAATGTGATCTTCCTGCAAAATACCAAGCTAAAAATTTAAAAGCAGTATTGGTTGCAGCTCAATTACTTTCAACTATGGGCTGGAAGCTAACATCTAGTAAAGTATTAAAAGCATTGTCACAGGTTAAAAAAAATAATGGCTTAATGGGTAGATGGGAATGCATTCAAAATAGCCCAAGAGTCATTTTAGATGTGGCCCATAACGAACATGGTATACATGCATTGTTAGAACAGTTGGCCTCCTTGCATTACCAAAAACTACATATTGTCACGGGAATGGTAAAGGATAAAGATGTAAAAGCCGTGCTTGACCTACTTCCTAAAAATGCAATGTATTATTTCACACAATCTCATATTCCAAGGGCATTGCCTGTAGATGAATTTGCAGCAGAAGCCAATGCAATTGGTTTAAATGGACATGCCTTTGAAGATGTGAATATCGCTTTAGATGCTGCTATAAAAAATGCCAACCAACAAGACTTGATTCTTGTGATTGGCAGTGTATTTTTAGTTGCCGAGGTTGACAGAACTAGATATGTATAAATTTACCAACCTTTGTTGGCTCTTAAAGTGTTAATATGCGCTACATGATGTTTACCATGCCATGCATATATGGCAAACAAATCCCATAAACTTACTTCGGCATTTCTACCAGGATGAAATAATTTTCTTTGCCATTGTTCTTCTGTTAAACTAGACAATAAATTAGCCCATCTTTCATGCAAGGCGTGCAATAAGGTCATTGAATAATTAATCGGTGTATCCAAAACATCTGCCATAGAAACCCACTTATTTTCATCGTATGCTTTTATCGTTGGCACATCCTCGGTCAGTCCTAATTTAAATCTTGCAAAGGCATTCATATGACTGTCTGCAATATGATGCACTAATTGTTGTACGGTCCATCCACCATCTCTGTAAGGGGTGTCTAAATGTACTTTATCTAAATTCAATACAGCCATTTCTAGATCTTTTGGCAAATGCCTTAATGCATTGATCCATTCATTTTTTGTGGCTTCAGAATAAGGCTTCATTTCATACTTCCCGATGGGATACTTTGGATCTAATGTCATGATTTTATTTTTATGCTTCTCTTAATTGTTTTCCGGTCATATGGATAAAAACATCTTCCAAATTAGCCTTCTTCACTTCTTTTACTTTTTCAAATCCACTTTCTACCAACTCATCTATCAATTGATTCGGCGAATTGATGCCAATTATTTTACCACTATCTATAATCGCAACTCTATCACATAATACTTCTGCTTCGTCCATATAATGTGTTGTAATAATAACAGTGGTGCCGTTGTTTCTGATTGCTAGAATTAAATCCCATAGATTTCTTCTAGCTTGAGGATCTAGACCTGTTGTAGGCTCATCTAAGAAAATAATTTTTGGACGATTAATCAATGTAGTAGCGATTGAAAATCTTTGCTTCTGTCCCCCACTCAATTCCTTGAACTTGGATTTTGCTTTATCAACTAAATCTACTTTAGCAAGAAGTTCCATCGGATCCATCTCCATCTGATACAATCCTACAAACAAATGTATGAGCTCAGTTAAATTCAAATTAGGATAAAAACCTGCGGTTTGTAATTGTACTCCAATGATTTTTTTAATGGCCTCAGGATCTGTATCTAAATTCATCCCATCCACTATGACTGTCCCTCCAGATTTTTGCCTTAGGGTTTCAATGATTTCTAAAGTGGTAGATTTTCCTGCACCATTTGGACCCAACAAGCCAAATATTTCTCCTTTATACACTTCAAAGCTAATGCCTCTAACTGCTTCAAAGTCGCCGTAGGACTTAGTTAAATCCTTTACCTGAATGATGGGTTCTTTCATGAATACTTGTATTAAATCGTTCTTTAGCAAAAATAACCTAACTAACTTATATTTGCCCTATCAAAATTAGCTTTATGAAGGTAGGTATTTTAGGCGGAGGACAATTGGGAAGGATGCTTTTACAAGCAGCAGCGAACTATGATTTAACAACCTATGTATTAGAGAAGGATCCCAACTGCCCAGCAGCTCATTTATGCCATCATTTTTCAAAAGGCGATATCTTAGATTATGATACGGTATATCAATTTGGAAAGCAATTAGACGCCTTAACGATTGAGATTGAAGCTGTAAATGTGGATGCATTGACACAACTTGAAAAAGAAGGTGTAAAAATTTATCCAACCCCATCGGCCATCAGAACTATCAAAAATAAAATTGCTCAAAAACAATTTTATGCAGACAATGCAATTCCAACCTCCAATTTTGTGATCACCCATTCAGCCAATGAAATTCAGAAGCACTTAAGTTTATTACCTGCAGTCCACAAATTAGCAGAGGGTGGATATGATGGCAAGGGTGTTCAAGTGATTGTAGATGAAAAAGCCATTGCATTGGGATTTGATGCACCTGCTGTTTTAGAGGAGAAAGTATCTATTGTAAAAGAATTGGCATTGATTGTAGGCATGAATGCAAAAGGTGAAACAGTCATCTTCCCTCCTGCCGAAATGGTTTTTGACCAAGTCTACAATTTATTAGATTACCAATTAAGTCCTGCAAAAATAGAAGAAAAGCAACTTTGGAAAGCAGAAGCAATTGCCAGAAAAGTAGTACAATCTTTAAAAAGTCCAGGCCTTTTTGCCATTGAATTATTTGTAGATCAAAATGGAGAAATCCTTGTGAATGAAACTGCACCAAGAGTACATAATAGTGGACACCATTCTATTGAGGCTAATTACTGTAGTCAATACGATATGTTGTTAAGAATTATTTTAGATTACCCTTTAGGTAACCCTGCACCTATTTTACCAAGTGCCATTGTGAATCTAATTGGCGCTGAAGGTTATAGTGGTGAAGTAGTATATGAAGGCTTAGACGAAGTGTTGAAAATGGAGAATGTCTTTGTGCACCTGTATGGAAAAACAACTACAAAACCAGGCAGAAAAATGGGGCATGTCACAATAATGAGCAGTGACTACCAGGACTTAACACATAAAGCGAATAAAATTAAGCATACCCTTAAAGTTATTAGCAAATAGCTACTAAATTATTCGCCACTTGTTAATGGCGCTTGCTTTGGCTTTGCAACTATGACTTTTTTCTTGACAGCAAGGTTTCTGGAATAACCAATACCTATAATACTCTTAGTTTGTAACCCAGGTGATTTTTTGAGTGGGCCAAAAATGCGAATCTTATCATCATAAATTAAATCCAAACTATAGGTTGCTGAAAAGTACTTATTGATTTTGAATGTAAATAAATTGGTCATGAAAAAATTAACATTCTCAGGTTTGTCATAGTAATTAGAGAAGAAATCTGCACGACCTCTATAATTAATATTTGTGGAAATGACTTTGTTATAATTTACAGTAACAAACAAACCTGTTTCTCTTTTCACCATAGATCCTGAATCCACACCATATTTACCTTGGTTTGATAAGCTTTTATTTAAAACCAATGTCGTTCTTGATGTTAAAGGAGAAAAGAAGACCGAAAAATTATTGTCAGGCTTATAATCCAAACCAGCAGATATAATCATATAAGCAGGCGCAAAAAATGAAGAGGTAAAAGTTGCTTTATTGCCACTAAAACTATAACCATCAAAAAGCTGAGAACGGAAATTAAATAAACCAGAGAGATACCATTTTCCCACTGTGTCCATTTTATAACCATACTTACTAAGTAGATCGAACCTGTCATCATTCTTTCTTCCACCTTGTGATGTAGACTGAACAAATCCAAGATTTACGTCTAAATTATTGTCCCAAGATTGTCTTTCTTTTTTATAGAATGCATAATAATTAAAAAAACTGTTGATGTTCATGTTAAAGTTATCACCTCCCGCTGCCCAATTGCTCAATGAACTTTGTGCGACATTTAAATTGAACAAACCCCCATGTTTCCAATTCCAATTAGCTGTATCTGTATCTTTTTTAATGCTTCTTGAGGTCTCAGATCTCAATTTTGCCACCACCAAGTCTTGCGCATGTAAACTGTTAAAACAAAAAACAGTCAATAAACATATCAATCCTTTGGTCATGGGCGAATTTTTATAAATATACAAACTACTCAATAACCGATTGATTAATAGGTTTATATAAAATTTATCGCAATATAAGTTAGCCGAATTTAAACATTTGTATATCAAAGGATTAGGAATTTTGTCTGACAAGTTGACACATAAAAATATTTTGACTAAGTTTGCAGTTCAAATTAAGTGCATGGAACCCAATTTACTCATAGATAAAACCCAGGATGAAGCTAGACAAGGCGAAGCCTATGCGAGCCAGGCTAATCCGGGGGTATTCGAAAAGCACTTCTACGTGGAGAGTTATGGCTGTGCAATGAACTTTGCCGACAGTGAAGTGGTTGCATCTATCTTAGAAAAGAATGGTTTTGGAGGTACTAAAAATATTGAAATCGCAGATTTAATCCTGATCAATACTTGCTCTATTCGTGAAAAAGCCGAATTAACCATTCGCAAGCGATTGACTGAATTTAAAAGATTAAAACAAGCCAACCCAGGCGTATTAGTGGGTGTATTGGGTTGCATGGCAGAAAGATTAAAAGCGCAATTATTAGAGGAAGAGAAATTAGTGGACATAGTGGTTGGGCCGGATGCTTACAGAACCCTACCCGATTTAATTGCAAATGCAGGCACTGGGCAAAAAGCGGTGAATGTATTATTAAGCCGAGACGAAACCTATGGTGATATTGCACCTGTTCGACTAGACAACAATGGCATTAGTGCTTTTGTATCAATCATGCGTGGCTGTAATAATATGTGTAGTTTTTGTGTAGTGCCTTTTACAAGAGGTCGTGAACGCAGTAGAGATGCCTATTCTATCCTTGCAGAATGTAAAGACTTATTTGAAAAAGGATACAAAGAAGTGGTATTATTAGGTCAAAATGTAGATAGTTATTATTGGAGCAATCCAGAGAATAATGACACCACCACTTTTGCAATGTTACTTGAACAAGTGGCACAAATTGACCCAAGCCTTCGTGTTCGTTTTAGCACTTCTCATCCTAAAGATATTACGGACGAAGTTTTACATACCATTGTGAAGTATGATAATATTTGCAAACATATTCACCTACCTGTCCAAAGTGGCAGTACTAGGATGTTGCAATTGATGAACAGGACTTATACCAGAGAATGGTATATGGCTAAGATTGACCGTATTCGTGCCCTAATACCAAATTGTAGTATCACTTCGGACATCATTGCTGGTTTTTGCACCGAAACTGAGGAGGATCATCAAGACACGATTAGCCTTTTACAATATGCAAATTATGATTTAAGCTACATGTATTTTTATTCTGAACGTCCAGGCACATTGGCTGCAAGAAGGTATGAAGACGATGTAGATTTAGTGACCAAGAAAAGAAGGTTACAAGAAATTGTAGACGTACAGTGGACACTTTCCAATGAAAGTAATAAAAGAGATGTGGGTAGCGTATTTGAAGTGTTGATTGAGGGAAATAGCAAGCGAAATGAAGCAGAATGGATGGGCAGAAATAGTCAAAATAAGGTAGTTGTTTTTCCGAAAGGCAATTTCAATTATCAAAAAGGAGACTATGCGCAAGTCAAGATTCACAGTTTTACAAAAGGTACTTTATTAGGAGAAATCATATAATACAATTTAATTTATTCATGCCATGGATTTACAATCATTAAAAAATAGATTCAGTATCATTGGCAATACGCCTTTACTGAATCATGCATTAAATACTGCTGAGCAGGTGGCTGCAACTGATTTAACTGTACTTATAGTTGGAGAAAGTGGTGTTGGTAAAGAAGTTTTTTCACAAATCATTCATAGCTTATCCTCCCGAAAACACAATCCATTTATTGCCGTTAACTGTGGGGCAATCCCAGAAGGCACCATTGATTCAGAATTATTTGGACACGAGAAAGGTTCCTTCACTGGTGCTGTAGATAGCCGTAAAGGTTATTTTGAAACGGTGAGTGGTGGTACTATTTTTTTAGATGAGATTGGCGAAATGCCCTTGGGTACACAAGCAAGATTATTGCGTGTGTTAGAGACAGGTGAATTCATTCGTGTAGGTTCTTCCAAAGTGCAAAAAACAGATGTACGTGTGATTGCTGCAACCAATAGAGAATTGATTGAGTTCACAGAAAAAGGAAAATTTAGAGAAGATTTATATTACAGATTAAACACGGTACCTATTCGCGTTCCATCATTAAGAGACCGCAAAGAAGATATTCCTTTATTATTTAGAAAATTCGTAGTGGATTTTGCTGAGAAATATAAAACCAAACCCATTTATTTAGACGAAGAAGCCAGAGGACTTTTGACAGCATATGGTTGGCCGGGCAATGTGCGTGAATTAAAAAATATTGCAGAGCAAATCTCCGTATTGAGTAAAAACGATCATATTGATGCAGCACAATTGAATTCATTTTTACCAAAACATACCGCAAACAAAATGCCAATGGTAACAGGTGCGCCTGTTGGTGAATTTGCGAATGAGCGTGAAATTTTATACAAGCTATTTTTTGACATGAAAAAAGATGTCAACGAGTTGAAGAAAATGTTTTTAGAGATTTTACAGAACCCTAGTCTATCTGGACAAGCGGCGCACTTTACAAAAGAAGCTATCATCAATGAATTAAAGGAAGATATTGGCCCATCAAACACTCCAATCGCCAATGTGAATATCCCAACTGCTGCAATGCAATTGCCGCACCATCAACCAGTGATTATTGATAATGACTTGCAAAACCATTATGAAATAGAAGAGTCTTTAAATATCATGGATAAAGAAAAAGAACTAATTTTAAAGGCACTTAAAAAACACAGAGGTCGTCGTAAAGATGCCTCTACCGATCTTGGTATAAGTGAAAGAACATTGTACAGAAAAATTAAAGAATACGACATTGAAGAATAAATTTTTTATATTAAGCTGCGTCAGCCTTTGCTTCTTATTTACTTCTTGTGGTATTTATAGCTTTAAGGATGCGATGATTCCTGACAATGTGAAGACAGTTAAGATTGGTTTTATTGACAACAGGGCAAAGTATGTCAACCCGCAGTTAGCGCCCATGCTGACAGATAAAATTTTGCAAAAAATTATTGGCCAAACTAAATTAACTAGAACCAATAGTGACGATGCGCATTATCAAATTTTTGCGACCATCACTAATTACGATCCTTCACAAACAGTGGGTGTGAGTGGCCAATCAGCAGCAAGTAATAGATTGACTGTAACAGTACATGTAGTTTTGAAAAAGACATTGGAAAATAAAGAAATTGAATTTGATGTATCCCGTAATTTTGACTTCTCAGCCAATCTTACTTTGAATCAGGCAGAGAGTCAATTAATGGATGAAATAATTCGAAGCATCACAGATGATATTTTTAATCAAATTTTTTCAAACTGGTAAGCATGAGTGCAGTAATGATCAACGATATAGTGAAACAATGGACTGGACATGCTTCATTAGAAGACATTGAAACAGATACCCTTGAAAAATATGCATTGGAGCATCCCTATGCACCAAGTTTGCAGTTTCTATTGGCTAAAAAATACCAGATGATTGCCTCCCCTCTTTTAGGTAAGCAGTTATCTAAAGCAACGGCCTACTTTCCATCTAGTCTTCATTTGCATTGTTTGATGCATCAAGTAGCTCAAACCAATGAACATGCCCCTGCAGATACCAAATTAAATAGCATTCTCGACCAACAAGTGGCTCAATTCAATGAAGTGGTGGATGCCTCTGCTGCTTTGGATTATGAAAAAGAAAATGCAACAAGCCTTCAAAAAGACTATTTTGCCGCACAAGGCATAGAATTAGACCTCTCTAAGCTTCCACAAGATAAATTTACCCAGCAGCTTAGAAGTTTCACTGCCTGGCTTAAAGTGATTAAAAACAAGGATGGTGTAGACCAGGGCGACCAAATTGCTGCTTTAGCCCCAGATCAGGAGCAAATCATTGCTCAAATTGCCGAAAAAGCCAATGTTCCAGCCGATATCTTAACCGAATCCATGGCTGAAATATGGGAAAAACAGGGGAATTGGAAGAAAGCCATTGCCACCTATGAAAAATTAAGTTTTATTTTTCCTGAAAAATCCGTTTATTTTGCATCCCGTATTGAACAATTAAAAAATAACAAATGATAACTTTCTTTTTAATATTAATCGTATTAGCCTGTCTTGCTTTAGGATTCATGGTATTGATCCAAAACCCAAAAGGTGGTGGATTAAACGCCAATGTGGGTGGTTTAACTAATAATTTCATGGGTGTGAAGCAAACTACAGACGTACTTGAAAAAGGTACTTGGATTTTCGCATCTGTCATTGCAGTTTTAGCGATCACTTCTACCCTATTTTTAAGTGGTAATTCAAGCAATGGAAACAGCGTTTTAGATAAGGTGAATACCTCAACTACAACAAGTCCAGCAACGCAAACAGCTCCTCCACCGCCGCCAGCTGCTGTGGATAGCAACAAAAAGTAATTCAACTAGAATGTGATCACATTCTGTTAACACATAATTTTTCCCCACCATCCAAATGGTGGGGATTTTTATTGTATTTTAGTTGATATGAAAAAACTAGTTTCAATTTTAATTAGTGTTATAGTTTTCTATCTATTCTTTATTGTGCTTGTTAAGAGTACAAATTTTAAAGGAGAGCAAGTCTATATTCAATACAATAATGAAGGATTGAGTCAATTTGCAGATAGTTTGGTGGCTAAAAAAATTATCTTCGAAAAATCTAGTTTTTTACTACTAGCTAATGTATTAAATGTAGAAGACAGGATCAAGCCTGGTAAATTTCTTATAAAAAGAAAAACCAATTTAATTGATCTCTTAAGGATGTTTAGAAACAATCGTCAAGCGGCTGTAAAACTGGTATTGAATAAAGTACGTACAAAAGGTGAATTTGCAAAACTAATTGCAACAGCCTTCGAAAAAGACAGTGCTGAAGTGATGACCTTTTTAACTAGCAACGATTCTTTAAAAGCTTTTGATACAGACACCACCCAACTATTCACACTCCTCATCCCAAATACATATGAATTTTATTGGAGTAGTTCCATGGCAAAAATTTTAGGCAAATTACAAAAGGAGCAGATTTATTTTTGGAGTCAAAATGACCGTATAAAAAAAGCAGCATCAAAAGGCATGCGTCAAGATCAAGTCTATACCTTGGCTTCTATTGTGGAAGAAGAAACTAATTTCGATTCAGACAAATCCTTGATTGCTAGTGTTTACCAAAATAGACTAAAAAAGCAAATGCCTTTACAAGCATGTCCTACCATTAAATACGCGATGCAAGATTTTACCATCACCCGTATTTATGAAAAATATTTATCCAATGCTTCTCCATATAACACCTACCGTGTAAAAGGCTTGCCTCCTGGACCTATTTGCACCCCAGCAGCTAAAACCATTGACTTAGTGTTAGATGCCCCAGAAACCGATTATATTTACTTTGTAGCAAAAGCCGACTTTAGTGGTTATCATCATTTTAGTAATAACTATGAAGAGCATAACCGATATGCAAAAGAATACCAGAAAAAACTAGACGAGTACCAAGCTAAAAAAGCCCAGAAAAATAATCCTTAATTTATTCATTCTTAAATACCCCCACAATTACTTGAAAAAAATAGTTCAATACCTTCTAATACCCTTGCAATATGCAAAGCAAAAAGCGAAGCGTATTGTCATTCCTGGATTCCAAGAAGTGAACTTATTTCAAGTGATTCAGTTCTTATTTAAACAATTAAATACAATTGGACTCTATGATCGTGCTTCTGCCATCTCCTTTAATTTGATTATGGCATTGCCAGCAGGATTTTTATTTTTGTTTTCGATCATCCCCTATTTCCCAAAAAGTTTAAAAATTAAAAAGCAGATACTCTCGATATTTAAAGACATCTCACCTAATTCAAGTACCTATCGATTCATTTTAGACATTATCAATGACCTATTAAGCCAACACGTTGGTATATTCTCCTTCGGTTTTCTGTTATTGTTATTTTATGCTTCTAATGCCATGACGGGTATCATTAGAAGTTTTGATAAATCCATTATGCAAAACAAGCCCTTCTTTTTGCATCAAAGAATGAGGGCCCTTCGTTTAACATTGATTTTAATGTTACTTGTTTTTGCAAGCTTATTGGTATTGATTGGGCAGGATCAGTTAACAAGGCTTTTGAGAGAATTATTTGATATCAAACGAAAAACAATTTTGCCATACTGGAACAGCATTCGATGGGGCATCATTATTTTGCTTTTATTTTATGGCAATGCATTTATTTACAAGTATGCCCCACATGTGAAAGAAAAATGGCCCCTCCTTTCTCCTGGAGCCATCTTGTCCACTGCATTAATGTTGGTAACTACCTTAGGCTTCTCTTACTGGGTTAACAATTTTGGAAGCTATAGTAAAATTTATGGTTCGATAGGAACTGTACTTGTAGTCATGACATTGATCTACATCAATGCACTTATTTTATTAATTGGGTTTGAATTGAATGTTAGTATTGAAATACTCAAAAAAGAACAAGACCAGGTAGACTACTTTAACTAAAAAAATGAGCCTCTTTTTGGGAGACTCATTTTATATTCAAATTGTTTTCAATTTTAAATTAGACCAATTTTATTTATTAGCCATATCTGGTATCTCAGCCACTTTATACGCACCTGCATCCAATTTAGCCTTGGTCTCACTAAATGCTTTTAAAGTTAAATCAATCTCCTCCTGTGTATGCACTGCAGTAGGAATCAATCTGTAAATGATATGTCCTTTTGGAATTACAGGATAGACCACAATAGAACAGAAAATTTTATAATTTTCTCTAATGTCCATCACCATGGCAGTCGCTTCTTCTACTCCACCTTTCATGTATATTGGTGTCACAACAGAATCAGTTTTACCAATATCAAACCCTCTTTCCTTCAAACCATTTTGTAAAGCCAATGCATTCTTCCACAAATTTGCTTTTAATTCTGGCTTTGATCTTAACAATTCTAAACGCTTTAAGTTACCTACCACATATGGCATTGGTAAACTCTTTGCAAAAATCTGCGAACGAATATTATAACGAATATAATCAATGATATTTTTTGGGCCAGCCATAAATGCACCAATCGATGCCATACTTTTAGCAAATGTAGAGAAGTATAAATCAATCTCATCCTGACAGCCTTGTGCCTCTCCAGCACCTGCACCTGTTTCGCCTAATGTACCAAATCCATGTGCATCGTCTACCAATAAACGGAATGGTACTTTCTTTTTCAAAGCAGCGATCTCTTTAAGACAACCCTGATCTCCCGCCATTCCAAATACACCTTCTGTGATCACTAGTATACCACCTGATTGCTGTTTGTCTACCAATGCTTGTGCTCTATGTAATTGTTTCTCACAATCTTCAACATCGTTGTGTTTAAAAACAAATCGGTGTCCTGGAATCATTCTTAATGCATCAATAATACAAGCATGACATTCTGCATCATATACCACAACATCATGTCGACCACAGATAGAATCAATCGCACTCATAATCCCTTGGTATCCATAGTTCATTAGGATTGAATCCTCCTTATGCACAAACTCAGCCAATTCTTTTTCTAATTGTTCGTGTAAGTCACTATTTCCACTCATCATTCTAGCACCCATTGGCAAGGCTAAACCATATTGAGCAGATCCGTCTGCATCTGCCTTACGCACTTCAGGATGATTGGCTAGACCTAAATAATTATTTAGACTCCAAACAATCATTTCTTGACCTCTAAATTTCATTTTAGAACCAATCTCACCTTCTAGTTTAGGAAATGCAAAATAACCATGTGCTCTTTCACGGTGTTGACCAAGTGGTCCGTAGTTTTTAATCAGTCTTTCAAATATATCTGCCATAGGTTTGTAATTATAGCAACAAATTTAATAATTTTTTCGCTTACTGAGCCTATAATTATACGTAATTTGCAGTACTAAAATCATGTGAACATGCGTATTTACTCCATTTTATGCTTTTTACTCCTGTCTTTTGTAAGCAACGCACAGGCCCCAAAATCAATACAATCAAGTCCCTCTAGTAAGCCTAAACTGATTGTTGGTATTGTGGTTGATCAAATGCGCTGGGATTATATCAATCAATTTAAATCCCATTTCACCTCACAACAAGGTTTTATGCGCTTTGTAAATGATGGCGCTAGTTGTAATAATAACTTCATCCCTTATGTACCCACTGTGACTGCTTGTGGACATGCTGCCGTTTATACCGGATCAACGCCAGCAATTCATGGCATTGCAGGAAACCAATGGTACGATAACTATCAACAAAGGACGGTCTATTGTGTTGAAGACCCAACCGTAGTATCAGTTGGTGTGGAAGGAAGTTCCGCCGGAAAAATGAGTCCAGTCAATGTTTGGACGACAACACTTGGAGATGAGATTAAATTGGCGAATAATTTTAAAAGTAAAGTATTTGGTATCTCCATTAAAGATAGAGGCGCCATCATCCCGGCTGGTCATAGTGCAGATGGGGCTTTTTGGTATGATAGCAAATCGGGTAATTTTATCAGCTCAACCTATTATGGAAAGAGCTTGCCAAAATGGGTCTCTGAATTCAATGGTCAGCACAGAGTAGACAGTTTATACGCAAAGGGTTGGAACTTGAGTTTAGCAAAATCTGTCTACGAAGCAAATTGTGATGGAGATGTCAACGCTTATGAATCCACCCCTTTAGGTGCCGATCAAAAAGGGTTCCCTTATACCTTGAATCAATTTATTGGCAAGGACTATGGCAAAATATCCTCTACTCCATACGGCAATAGTATTGTGGTAGAAATGGCAGAAAAGGCCTTGGTGAGTGAGCAATTAGGCAAGGATGATATCACAGATTTATTGGCAATAAGTTTTTCTTCTCCAGATTATATTGGTCATTCATTTGGTCCAAATTCTTGGGAAACCTTGGACGGCTATATCAAGCTTGATGCAGTCATCGCTCAACTTTTTGCAAGTTTAGATCAACAAGTTGGAAAAAATAATTACACCGTTTTTTTAACAGCAGACCATGCTGTAGCCAATATTCCTGATTTTTCTAAAAAACATAAAATTCCAGGTGGCTTGATTAGTGAATCAGGTATTAAAAAAGAATTAGGACAATTATTGTTAAAGCAAGGCTTAAGCGATAAATTAATTACTGCAATCAATGAATATAATATTCATTTTAATCACCCATTAATGGATAGCCTTGAGGTGGATCAAGATGACCTTGTTAAAATTGTTCGTGATTATATTGAGCAAAAGCCAGGGATTTTGCAAGTTATAGAGTCTCGCGAAGCAGCCGAAGCACCTTTGCCAGCAGCACTAAGAGAGCGCATTGTCAATGGATACAATCCTCAAAGAAGTGGCGATCTATTTATAGTTACTAAATCGGGTTATATGGATGGATATGCCACTGGAACAAACCATGGCGTTTTCTATAATTATGACGCACATATTCCATTATTATGGTATGGTAATGGTATCAAAAAAGGACAAGTGAATTCGGTGAACTATATGACTGATATTGCGCCAACAGTCACCACCCTTTTAGGTATTCAGATGCCAAGCGGTACCATTGGAAAACCTATTTTAGAAGTATTGAAATAGCCGTATTAACAGTCATTTTTTCAAACTTTCAAGAGATTTAACAGAAAAATGAGTAAAATCATACTAAAAGGATCATCAATATCTAATTGATTGTGTAAATTGCATTAGCATTTAAATTCAATAAAAATATAAACATAAGATCATGAAAAAAATAACTACTGTATTATTTGCTTCTGTATTATTATTAGCTGCAAACACTGCCTCTGCAAATTGTGGTAAGAAAGATTGCAAAGACTGTAAGAAAGAAGCAAAAGCACACAAATGTGATAAAAACTGTATGAAAGATGGTAAGTGTAAAGAAATGAAAAAGAAAGGATAGTCTTCTCATCCAAGTAAATAATTTAGACCAGATTATATGGTCAAAAAAATGCCACTCAAATGAGTGGCATTTTTTTATCTCGTCCTGCAAAAAAGTTGACGATAAAGTCAAACAATTTAATAATGAATTAAGCTAATCTTTTTTGCAAATTGCTATCCAATGCATCCAAGAATTCTTCTGTGTATACAAAGTGTTCGCCGTGCTTTACTTTATTTCCGTGTACACAAACTGCTAAATCTTTTGTCATAATTCCAGACTCAACTGTTTCAACACAAACTTCCTCTAATGCTTTAGAGAAACGAATTAATTCTTGGTTATTATCCAATTGACCTCTGAATTCTAAGCCTCTTGTCCATGCAAAAATAGATGCAATTGGATTGGTAGAAGTTCTGTTCCCTTTTTGGTGCTCACGGAAATGACGTGTTACAGTACCATGTGCTGCTTCTGCTTCCATCACTTTACCATCTGGTGTAATTAAAGTAGATGTCATTAAACCCAATGAGCCAAAGCCTTGTGCTACTGTATCAGACTGTACATCCCCATCATAGTTCTTACAAGCCCAAACAAAATTACCATTCCACTTTAAAGCACTTGCAACCATATCATCAATCAAACGATGCTCATAAGTAATACCTGCATCTTTGTATTTTGTAACAAATTCATTTTGATACACTTCTTCAAAAATATCTTTGAAACGGCCATCATATTTTTTTAAGATGGTATTTTTTGTAGACAAATACAAAGGCCATTTTTTTGCCAATGCTTGATTGAAACAAGCCCTAGCAAATCCATAGATACTTTCATCTGTATTGTACATGGCCAAAGCCACGCCATCCCCTTTAAAATTAAATACTTCGAACTCTTGCACCGTGCCGTCTTCGCCTTCAAACTTTACAGTTAATTTACCTTTACCTTTTGTAACAAAGTCTGTTGCACGGTATTGGTCACCAAATGCATGACGTCCTATACAAATTGGTGCAGTCCAGTTTGGCACTAAACGAGGCACATTAGAACAAACAATTGGCTCACGAAAAACGGTACCATCTAAAATATTACGGATGGTCCCATTTGGACTCTTCCACATTTGTTTTAACTTAAATTCTTCTACTCTTTGTTCATCTGGTGTGATAGTAGCACATTTGATACCAACACCATATTGTTTGATTGCATTGGCTGCATCAATTGTCACCTGGTCATTGGTTGCATCACGATGCTCCATACCCAAATCATAATACTTAATATCTAATTCTAAATAAGGTAAAATCAATTTATCCTTTATGAATTTCCAAATGATTCTTGTCATTTCATCTCCATCCAATTCTACCACTGGATTGGCTACTTTAATTTTTGCTCCCATATTTTAAAAAATTTATCTGCAAATGTACAAAATGTAACTAAATAGTGCCCAGAATATTAGGCCGTTTGTTGCACAATTAACACTGGTATCTTTACTTTATGCCTTACTGATTCTATGGTCTCTCCAAAGAAATAATCCTTCCAACCATAGTGGTGATGCGCGCCCATCACTAATAACTGCGCTTCAGTTAAATGAACTATACGCACAATTTCTTTAACTCTATTTTTATAGCCTAATACAAAATTAACCTTATAGCCATTTTGACTTAATGTTGCTGCATATTGAGCAAGTCTTTCTCTATCCTTTCTAGATTCCTCGTCGTCACTTATCTCTTCAAAATAACTTGCGGTGACACTTTCTACCACATGGATCAAAATTAATTCTGTCCCTGTATGGGCTTGGGCTACTGCTGATTTAATTAAATTGGCGTCTCCAGCACTAAAGTCAACTGCGATGGCAATACGGTCTATTGGAGCAGCTTTGGTCCAATCTAATTCAACCGCTGCACCATGCAATGCAGTTCGTTCTTGTTTTTTCTTTGATTGAATGATTGGGAAAATGATAACATACAGAAGCAAAAAGAAAAAGAAAAGTATCAATAAAATGAGTGAAATCTTGATTAAAATAGATGTTGGCCCTATTAAAAAAGCTTTGGCAAAATCAAATACTAAATTAGCATTCAAATACACTAAAATACTTGCAATAATCCATGCTAAAATTTTAACCCAAGACTTGATTGCAAATTCACCCATCGTATTTTTATCACTAACAAAATGGATTAATGGAATTACAGCAAAGCCTAACTGGAGACTTAAAATAACTTGGCTAAAAATAAGTAATTCATCCACCCTGCCCTCTCCCATGAGGCCTATCACCAATACTGCAGGCACAATGGCAACAAGTCTGGTGAGCAGTCTTCTGATCCAAGGGTTTAACCTCAGATTTAAATATCCTTCCATTACAATTTGACCAGATAATGTACCCGTGACTGTTGAACTTTGACCTGCCGCGATTAATGCAACTGCAAATAAGATAGGCGCAAGTTTTGAGCCCAAAAGAGGCGCCAACAATGCATGTGCATCTTCTATCTTAGCAACAGATTGATTGCCTGTTTGATAAAACGCAGTCGCAGCTAAAACCAAAATCGCTGCATTCACAAAAAATGCTGCATTTAATGCGACAGCACTATCAATAAAATTATAAAAAAGTGACTTTTTAATCCCAGCGCTCGTTCTTTCAATTTTTCTAGTTTGTACCAATGCAGAGTGCAAGTATAAATTATGTGGCATCACGGTAGCACCAATCATACCTACAGCAATATACAAAGCTCCAGGTGATAATGCAGAAGGCACTAAACCCTTTGCTGCGCTCGCTAAATCTGGTTTAGCAATAATCATTTCGGCAAGGAAACTACCACCAATAGTGGCTACTAAAACAAAAATAAATGCCTCCATTTTACGCATACCATAACGTTGTAATAGCATGAATAAAAAAGTATCTGTAACAGTAATAATCGTACCATACATTAAAGGCAAGCCTGTTAATAATTTAATACCAATCGCCATCCCCAGCACCTCGGCTAAATCGGTCGCTGCAATTGCTAACTCAGCTAAAAGGTATAAACAGAAATTGACAAATTTAGGATAGGTCTCTCTATTCACTTGTGCTAAATCTAAACGCCTCACAATGCCTAATCTTGCACTCAGACTTTGAAGTAAAATCGCCATGATATTACTAAGTAGTAAAATCCAAATTAATTGAAATCCAAAAGCAGCACCCCCCTGTAAATCTGTTGCCCAGTTTCCAGGATCCATATACCCTACACTTACCAAGTAAGCTGGCCCAATAAAGGCAAATAATCGTCTCCATCCAGTTTTATTTTGTACTGGAACTGATTCGTGAAGTTGATCTAAGGATTTATGAAACATAATTGAATTGTAAATTTAACTATAAACCCTTTGTGAAAGGCATTTTGTTGCCTATTTTAGCAAAAAAAGAGTGCCATGCGCTATCTAAGTAATCTTTTGATCTTATTGGCATTGATTGGGTGTGCTGAAACAAAAACAGATCTGTCTGGGAATACCCCTTTGAAAATAAATGATTTTAATGCTGCATTCAAAAATATAGAATTGCCTATTCGAATCAATGATACCAATTTGACATCCTACACAGATACTTTAGAAATTGGCAGAAAAGCATTGGAACAATTTTTACCCGATTCTGTAGTGGATGACATTGTTCCCAAGGAACTAAAAAATGCATCTCTTTTCCCAGTTGGGAAGATTGAAAAAGAAACAGAATATTATTTATTATTAAATCATAAAGATGCTAAGAACCAAACAGTATCTGTGATTACTTTTAGTAAGAAAAATGTTTTCTTAGGTTATAAAATTTTGACCCAATTTGATCTTATACACAAGGGTTCACAATTTTATGGTAAATCATTATTGATTAATAAAGAACCTACATTTTTAGTTGAAGAAAATAAATTAGATCCTGAACTTGGACTAAGCAATGAAAAAAAAGGATGGGCGTATACCGATCAAGGATTCAGATTAATTTATATAGATGCCAATGTGAAGCCAGAACAAAAAGCCATTCTAAATCCAATAGATACATTACCAACACTGAATACATATAGTGGTGACTATGCTAGAGATAAAAAGAATTTTATTTCACTAAGAGACTTTGGGAATGCCAATAAATACCAGTTTTTCTTGCATTTTGAAAAGAAAGATGGCACATGTGTGGGTGAACTTAAAGGCTTACTGAATTTTAATAAAAATCAAGCGACTTTTTCTGAAAAAGGTGATCCTTGTACCATTCAGTTTACAATCACCGGAAATGTAATTAAAATTAAGGAAGATGGAAATTGCGGTAATCATAGAAATATGACTTGTTATTTTAACGATAGTTACGATAAGAAAAGAAAGCCAAAGAATAAGAAATAATCCACATTCTGCCATTGCAAACGATTGTTATTCACACTAGGCTTGCCTCGGTACAATTTTAAAGGCAAATGAGATATATTGCGGGACAAATTAACCAAAGAACAAAAACATGTCTTTTAGAAACTTCCAAGTTCCTTACCCTATTAATGAAAAGTATTCCAAAAAAGCGGCTTATTTCTCTATGGAGTTCGCCATCCACCAGCCTTTAAAAATATACAGTGGTGGATTGGGATTTTTAGCCGGTTCACATTTAAGAAGCGCCTTTGAATTAAATCAAAATATGATCGGTATTGGTATGCTATGGAAATATGGCTACTATGATCAAGCAAGAAACCAAGACCAAACATTACAAGTTTCTTTTATGGAGAAGATGTACAGCTTCTTAGAAGATACCGGCATAAAATACCAAATTTTAATCCATGACCATCCGGTTTGGGTAAAAGCATATTATCTAGCACCTAATATTTTTTGTAGTGCTCCTTTGTTTTTATTAAGTACCGATTTGCCAGAGAACGATTATGTTTCTCAAACTATTACACATAGATTATATGACGCGAACGTTGCAACCAAAGTGGCACAGTTCGTTCTATTAGGTGTGGGTGGTGCAAAACTGATTGACGAATTAAATTTCAATCCAGAAGTCTACCACTTAAATGAAGCACATGGATTCTCAGCTGCATTCTATTTGTTGAATAAGTATAAGTCCTTAGACGAAGTTAAAAAGCGCCTTGTTTTCACAACCCATACCCCAGAAGAAGCAGGGAACGAAAAGCACGATATTTACTTATGTCTTAATATGGGTTATTTCTGTGGTTTAGGCTTGGACGAGGTAAGAAGATTGACTGGCATTCATGATGATCAATTTAACCACTCTTTAGCTGCTCTTAGGTTTGCAAGAAAGGCGAATGGTGTATCAGAATTACACGGACACGTAAGCCGTGAAATGTGGGGTAAATATGAAGGCATTTGTCCGATTGACCATATTACCAATGCACAAAACTGGCGCTATTGGTCAGACAAACAATTGTACAAATTTGCAGAAGCTGGAGATGATACTGGATTTGATGATAGAAAATGGTATTTGAAAAAGCGTGCATTTGAAATTGTAGCCGATCAGACCGGTAAAATATTTGATCCTAATGTGCTAACCATTGTATGGGCTAGAAGATTTGCAGGTTATAAGCGTGCCGACTTCTTGTCTTGGGATTTAGAAAGATTCGAAAAATTATTGTCTAACTTAAAATATCCTGTTCAAATTATTTTTGCAGGAAAGCCTTACCCAGTAGACCATCCAGCAATTTCTCAATTCAATCACTTAGTAAACCTAAGTAAGAATTATAAAAATGTTGCTGTTTTAGTTGGATACGAATTGGCTTTAAGTAAGCGTTTGAAACAAGCATCTGATGTTTGGTTAAATAATCCAAGAGTCCCTAGAGAAGCATCAGGAACAAGTGGAATGACTGCTGCAATGAATGGCTCTGTGAACTTCTCAACCGATGATGGATGGATACCAGAATTTATCAACCATGGTAACAATGGTTTTGTGGTAGCTAAAGCAGACTATGCGAATATGAGCACAGAAGCACAAGATGAATACGATTTAAATGAATTGTACAAAATATTAGAACAACAAATTGTACCAATGTATTATGAGCAAAAAGATACTTGGAGACAAATTACCCAAAATGGTATGAAGGATGTTCGTTTCCAATTCGATAGCAATCGTATGGCAGACGAATACTACGAGAAGATGTACAAAATCTAAATGAATCCTTTCCCTATAAAGTGCTCCCCTCCGATTTAATATTGGAGGGGATTTTTTTATCTATTTGCTAGTCAACCTTTAAACCCTAATTTTGTTATACTTTTATGCCAAACAAAATTGTAGTTGCCATCACAGGTGCCAGTGGCGCACTCTACGCAAAAGCATTACTAGATAGCTTAAAGCAAATTCCTGCTCAATACGAAGCGGTTGGTATTATCATGAGTGATAATGCAAAGATCGTATGGGAGACAGAATTGGGCAATCAGGATTATTTAAATTACCCATTTGACTTTTACCATAAAATGGATTTTAACGCGCCATTTGCTTCAGGTTCTGCGCAATACAATATCATGTTTGTGGTACCATGCAGTATGGGTACATTAGGTAGGATTGCTGCTGGGATAAGTGATGATTTAACCACGCGTGCTGCTGATGTAATTTTAAAAGAACGTAGAAAATTAATTCTTGTCGCAAGAGAAACGCCTTATAACTTAATTCATATTCGCAATATGGAAACAGTGACACTTGCAGGTGGTATTATCTGTCCAGCGACTCCTAGCTTTTACAGCGTCCCAAAAACCTTAGAGGAAGTGGCCATGACTGTGGTTGCTAGAATGATGGACCTTGCAGGTCTCGATATTAAAACGTATCGTTGGAGCACCCCATCCTAATTTTTTATTCTACCAAGTATATATTTTGTTTGATTTATTCAAAAAAAATAAGCCTAAAAAAGCCCCGATTTAAAAATCGGGGCTTTTTATTATAAATCTTACAAAGACGAATCTTGCTTTGGTTCTTTAGGTGCTTTAGGCGTTTTTTCTTTTTCCTTTTTTTGTAAAGTAAAAGTCAACACAGATTTCTCCTTATCTAAATCCCCAACTAAAGTATCACCTTCTTTCACTGAGTGATTTAAAATCTCCTCTGCTAATGGATCTTCAATATACTTTTGAATGGCTCTGTGTAAAGGTCTTGCACCAAATTGAACATCATACCCTTTGTCAGCAATGAACTCTTTAGCAGCATCTGTTAAAACTAAGTTTAAACCTAGATTTACTAAACGTGCAAGTACATGCTTCATGATAATATCAATGATCAAATAGATATTGTCTTTGGTCAATGAATTGAACACCACCACATCATCAATTCTATTTAAGAATTCTGGAGAGAAAGTACGCTTTAATGCTTTTTCAATTACAGAGCGATTGTTCTCTTCTGTTTGCTCCATTCTTGTTGCAGTTGCAAAACCAACACCATCACCAAATTCTTTTAATTGACGTGCACCAATATTAGAAGTCATGATGATTAGCGTATTCTTGAAATCCACTTTACGACCTAATCCATCGGTTAGAATACCATCATCTAGTACTTGTAATAAAATATTATAAATATCTGGATGCGCTTTTTCTATTTCATCCAATAAGATCACACAGTATGGCTTACGACGAACTTTTTCTGTCAACTGTCCGCCCTCTTCATAACCCACATAACCCGGAGGGGCGCCAATTAAACGAGATACAGCAAATTTTTCCATGTACTCACTCATGTCAATACGAATCAAAGATTCTTCTGAGTCAAACATGTTTCTTGCTAAAGCACGTGCTAATTCAGTCTTACCTACGCCGGTTGGACCTAAGAAAATAAATGTACCAATTGGTTTTTTAGGATCTTTTAACCCAACTCTATTTCTTTGAATTGCTTTTACAACTTTACCAATAGCATCTTCTTGTCCAATGACTTGACCACGCATGTCTTCGGCCATCTTACGTAACTTAGTCGTTTCAGCTTCTACCATACGCTTAACAGGTATGCCAGTCATCATACTAATTACTTCTGCAATATGCTCTTCATTGATTGGGAATCTTTTGTTCTTACTATCTTCTTCCCAATTTAATTTTGCTTTATCTAAGGCTTCACCTAATTTTTTCTCCGTATCTCTTAAGCTTGCAGCTTCTTCGAAACGTTGACTTTTCACTACCCTATTCTTTTCGTTCTTAACTTCTTCTATTTGCTTTTCTAAATCCACTATATCTTCTGGAACAGAAATGTTTTTTAAATGCACCCTTGCACCCACTTCATCCAATACATCAATTGCCTTATCTGGAAGTAAACGATCTGTCATGTAACGATCACTCAATTTTACACAAGCTTCAATTGCTTCTTGATCATAGATTACACTATGGTAGTCCTCGTATTTGGATTTGATATTGTTCAAAATAGTAATCGTATCTGCAACACTTGGTGGCTCGATAATCACTTTTTGGAAACGACGATCTAATGCACCATCTTTTTCGATATGCATTCTGTACTCATCCAATGTAGAAGCACCAATACATTGCAACTCACCTCTAGCCAATGCAGGCTTAAAGATATTTGATGCGTCTAATGAACCGCTTGCACCACCAGCACCAACTATCGTATGTATCTCATCAATGAATAAAATAACGTCTCTGTTTTTCTCTAATTCGTTCATGATCGCTTTCATACGCTCTTCAAATTGACCACGGTATTTTGTACCGGCCACTAAAGCAGCTAAATCCAAAGAGATCACTCTTTTATCAAATAAAACACGACTTACTTTTCTTTGTACAATTCTTAATGCGAGCCCTTCTACAATCGCCGTCTTACCCACCCCTGGTTCACCTATTAAAATTGGATTGTTCTTTTTACGACGACTTAAAATTTGACTTACTCTTTCTATCTCGGCATCCCTTCCCACAATTGGATCTAGAGCATCTTGCTCTGCTAACTTAGTGATGTCTCTACCAAAATTATCTAGAACAGGTGTTTTAGATTTACTAGTTGAAGTAGGCTTTGATTTTGAACCTCCTCCGAAACCACCCCTGCCTTTTTCGTCATCAAAGTCATCATCACCTTCCTCTTGGTATTCTGAACTTGGACTTGAAGGTGAAGATGGCGAAGAGCCTACCATCCCTAATTCATTGCGAAATAAATCATAGTCCACGTCAAATTGATTTAAAATTTGCGTAGCAATGTTTTCCTTATTCTTTAAGATGCTTAATAATAAATGCTCCGTTTCTACCATTGGACTTTTCAAAGCCTTGGCTTCTAAAACAGTCACGCGGATCACTTTTTCAGCCTGCTTCGTTAAAGGTAGACTATTGATATTTGCGATATTTTTCCCAGACTTGTCCTTTACGGCTAGTTCGATTTCTTTTCTTAATTCTCCCAAATTCACATTCAGTTGCCTTAAGACCTTAATAGCAGTATTCTCCTGATCACGGATCAAGCCTAACATAAGGTGTTCCGCGCCAATAAAATCATTGCCTAATCTTAACGCCTCTTCTCTGCTATAAGAGATGATTTCCTTAACTTGTGTTGAAAAATTGTTATCCATATAATTTATTCGAGCTGTTATTAGATAAACGAATAATTTTACCCTAAAGTATGTGATTATGCACTATAAAATTGATACAAAAGAGAAATTCACCGTTTTAAGCTTGCTCGACCCTAGTCTTAGTTCAAATCTCGTGCCAGAATTGAATGATTTGATCAAAAAATTAGGCTCAAATAGCCCTAAAAACCTAGTTTTAAACCTTGAAGGGGTAAAAGACTGGGATTTAAGCATTATGGAGCTTTTGGCACAGCATCAAGAAGTGTTTTATGACAATAATACCAGTTTTGTACTTTGTTGCTTGTCAGATGACTTGCAAAACAGCCTAGATTCGACTGAATTTGGCGAAGTCATGAACCTAACCCCTACCGAAACAGAAGCATGGGATATCGTTCAGATGGAAGAAATTGAGCGTGAACTACTAGATAGTGACGATATGGAGTTTTCTACCCAAGAATAGCCTAAGATTTGTTAAATTCGCGCTCCTATGATTACGCCTCAAACCATTCAACAAATAACCAGCCGAATTGACATCATTGATGTGGTGGGTGAATTTGTGAAATTAAAAAAAAGAGGTACCAATTACATAGGCAACTGCCCATTCCACAACGAAAAATCGCCTTCTTTTACCGTCTCCCCAGCCAAAGAAATTTACAAATGTTTTGGATGTGGTAAGAGCGGAAACACCATCACATTTTTGATGGAGCACGAGAAGTATAGTTATGTGGAGGCTTTAAGATGGTTGGCTGCGAGATACAATATTGAAATTGAAGAAACAGAGACCAGTCCAGCTCAAAAGATGGCACAACAAACTGCAGATAGTTTGTATGCGATCAACCATTTTGCAATGGACTTTTTTACCAAACAATACTGGGATACAGAAGATGGTGCCACCATTGCACAAAGCTATATGCAGCATCGTGGCTTTTTACGCCCAATTGTAGAAAAATTTAAAATTGGATACAACCCCTCTGAACGTGATAGTTTAGCGAAAGCCTTAATTCAAAATCAATTCAATCCAGAACTATTTGCAAGAACTGGTTTGGTTGTAGAACGAGATGGCGGATGGCAGGATAATTATAGGGACCGTATCATTTTCCCAATTCATAATACGACTGGAAAAATTATTGGTTTTGGTGCAAGACAAATTGCCAAAAATGATCGATCACCAAAATATATCAATACACCAGAGAATGAGATTTATATTAAGAGTCGAATTCTTTATGGTTCTTATTTTGCGAGAACTGCTATCGATAAAGCGAATGAATGTTTATTGGTAGAAGGTTATACAGATGTGGTGAGCTTACACCAAGCTGGGATTGAAAACGTGGTGGCAAGTGGTGGCACTTCCCTAACTATCGATCAATTAAGATTGGTTAAAAAATATACACAGAACCTAACGATTATTTATGACGGTGATGCCGCAGGTGTGAAAGCAGCATTAAGGGGATTAGATATGGCTTTAGAGGAAGGATTGAACGTCCAATTGGTGTTGATTCCAGACAATGAGGATCCGGATAGTTATGTCAATAAAGTGGGACCAGATGCATTCCGTGCATTTGTACAATCTGCAAAAAAGGATTTTATTTTATTCCAATTAGAAGTCCAATTAAAAGAAGTTGGGAATGATTTAAATAAAAAAAACAGTCTAGTCAATCAAATGGCGGAGACATTAAGTAAAATTAACAAGGCAGAAGATTTTACAAAATTACAAGAGTACGTAAGAAAATGCGCTGACATATTACGTATTGACGAAACTGGTTTAACCCAATTGGTCAATAAGTTCAAGCGTGACAAGATTGTAAAAGATGAAAAGAAGATGGCCTATGACGAAGCGGCTATCTTAATGCCTAGCTTCCAACAAGAAACACAGGACCTTGATAATATTGACCTTGTTCTTGACAAGGATTTTTTACACGAAAAGAACTTGATCCGTTTATTGATTGAATTTGGTAACGAAACTTTAGAAGACGGGAAACTTGTATCCACATGGATTGCAGAGGAATTAGAGCCCTTCCCTTTGGATAATCAAGAAATGATTCAACTAGTTAAAGTCTATTTTGATTGGCAGCTAGCAGGTAAAATGCCCAATCATAAAACCTTGCAATACCACGAAGACGCACAGGTCCAACAATTAGTGATGGGTCTTTTTGAACCAGAGCATGAATTGAGTCTTAGATGGAATGAAAAACTAGGCATCAAGAAAGTCGTTGCTGAAAGTAGTTTTCAACATGAAATTGAAGTGAGTTTATTGTACTATAAACTTAGAAAGATTAAGAAAATGATTCGTCAGAATCAGGAAGATATGGAGAAGGTGCAAGGAGAGGAACAAATTCAATTACTGCACATACACAAGCATCTAAAAGAAGCAGAGCGCGAGTTAACCAAGATCATTGGAACAGTAATTTTTAAATAGAAACAGTATTCATAAATAGATGCTCTGTTCATAAATAGATGCCCTATTCACAAAATTTGTCTATGTTAGAAATGAAATTCTTAAATTATTTCTCGGAAGGATTTTGTTTACCAGCAATCAATTTTTCTAAAGTAGCTTCTAAACGCTTTTGCTTGGTTTCTTCTTTTTTTGCACCATTGATCCAACTTAAATATTCCTTTTGATTGATGATAGATAAAGAAGTAAAGAATTCTCTTGCTTCTTCGTGTGATTGAAATAATTTCTCTACTTCAATTGGCAAGGCAATCAATCTTTTTTCAAAATCGTCAATCTCTATATTTGGAGATTTAAACCCAACAAAGGATCTATTTCTATTTGGTATTTGGTCGTATTTTGTAAAACGCAATGCTGTCCAAACATGATCCAAGGTTACCTGACGAATAGCCTCGTATTCATTGTTAGCCAAAATTTCCCAGCTTGCATCTCTGTTTAAATCAGAAACAATCTTTGAACTTGTTTTAGGATAAGCAATCCATAATTTACTCTCATGCGTTAATGCTGAGAATACTTCCTTTAGAATATTGTTTAATTGCAATTGGTTAATTGCGAAAATTAGCGCGAAATCAATTTTCCTTGACTTTAACAATGGGGTCAGATTCTTACAGTAATTCAACTTAGCAAATTGCTTTTCTACACTTGAAGGTAAACCTTGAATCAGTAAGTTTTTCTCATCCTTTAACTGTAATTTCTCCAAAATATTCTGACTGATCGACATAAATGTTAGGATTTTTAAGGATTGTAAAGTTAAGCAATTCCTTGTAGTTGCAAATAGAAAATTGAATAAATCTTTCTAATTCATTGATAATCAGTCAAAAATAAAACCATCTGGAACTACTATTCTTTCGGTTTTCTATTTTTTTTGAACAATGGTGCCTTGTTTTCTTTCCCATTTAGTAGTCTCCCTATGTTCTTTTGATGCGTTGCTACCACCATTAAGGCTACAATAATTGCAAATACTCTATAAGAAGTTTCTTTTTCATTGAAAATAAACAGGATCAATAGCATAAAGACGACACTTGCCAGCATAGAACTTAAGGAAACATACCTGGTTGTAAAAAGCGTAATCAAAAACACAATAATGCAGATGAGCGCCACAATTGGCTGAATGGCCAATGCCATCCCTAATAAGGTAGCAACTCCTTTCCCTCCTTTAAAATCGGCCCAAATAGGGAAAATATGACCTAAAACTGCTGCCAATCCCAATACAATCATGAAATTGGTTCTAGCCAACTCATTTTGTAAATAAAAGGGAATAAGTATATATAAAGAGGTGGCAATCACGCCTTTTGAAATATCCATTATCATTACAAAAGTACCCCATTTAGATCCTAAGACTCTAAATGTGTTGGTCGCACCAGGATTTCCACTACCATATTGGCGAATATCAATTCCAAAAACTGCTTTACTTACCCATATAGATGTTGGAATTGACCCTAAAAGGTAAGCAAGCACTACAAGCATCATTTCATTCATGGAATCTGATTTGGGGTAGGCAAATATACAATCATTCAAAATAATGCCTGTTAGTCCTTCAAATTAATTGAAACCACTACCTATTAAACATTAAACTAACCCACCCATTTAAGGGTTGCGATTCTTTAAACTGCCAGCCTTTAGATTGGGTTAATTTGATGATATCTGATTGATCTTCAGTTAATAAACCACTAAGAATTAAAATTCCCCCGGGTTTACCAATTTGAGTTAATTCGTCCATATTGGCTTCAATAATATGTCTATTGACGTTGGCCAATACAATATCGTATTGTTCTTTTTGTAAAGCAGATTCCACTTTTTCTATGGTGATCACTTTGGATAGATTGTTAAGGATGTTCTCTGCCGCATTTTCTACACACCAGTCATCATTGTCAACAGCATGTACTTTTTTAGCCCCTAGTTTTTCAGCTAATATGGCTAAAATTCCTGTTCCAGTCCCAAAATCATACACCGATTTTGCATTAAAATCAATTCTTTGCATTAGCTCAATCATAGAATAGGTGGTCGGATGATGGCCTGTTCCAAAACTCATTTTGGGTGTAATCTTTATATCATGCGCTACTTTAGGCTCAAATTCAGGATGAAAATGCGCCCTGATTCCCACAAAGTCACCCACCCTAATTGGATCAAAATTAGACTCCCAAACCGCATTCCAATTTTGTTCTTTAATAACTGATTTAGAATAAGTTAAATGATATTGATTAAATATAATATCTAATTCATTTTGTATTAATTCAGCTTCAAATTGGCCTGCAAGCATGTAGGTCTTACAATGACCAGCACCCACGCCCAATCCATTGGTTAAGTCAACGCCATCATTCTGCCCTTCCTCTAATTCTTCTTCATTAAACCCTTCAAAGCCAAGTTCAGATAGTTCAGCCACTAACATATCAAATTGATCCTGATTGCTAAAGTCAAATGCGATTTGTATGTATTCTTTGGACATATATTTGATTTTACCAAAGTTAGCACCAAAAAAATGCCCCGCAAGTTAGCAGGGCATTATATATTTAAAAGCAGTAAAACTTATAAACTATTGTTGAGGACCGCGGTCTTCACGAGGCGCTTGCTCAGGACGAGGTAATAAAGCTTTATGACTTAATTTGAACTTACCTGTTTTAGGGTCTAATCCAATTAATTTCACTTTAACTGTATCACCTTCATTAAAGATACCTTCCATTGTTTCCAAACGCTTCCAGCTAATTTCACTAATGTGTAATAAGCCTTGTTTGCCTGGCATAAATTCAACGAAAGCACCGAACTCTTTAACACCTTTCACAACCCCTTCGTATTCGTCTCCAATTTCTGGAACAGCTACAATACCATTGATCCATCTTACTGCAGCATCTAAGCTCTCCTTATTTGCAGAGAAGATACTTACTTCACCATGGTTACCAACTTCCTCAATATTGATTGTTGCACCAGTTGTTCTTTGCATTTCTTGAATAATCTTTCCACCTGGTCCAATTACAGCACCAATAAATTCCTTATCGATGATGATCTTCACCATTCTTGGAGCATGTGGCTTCACATCTGCACGTGCAGCTGGCGTACACTCATACATGGCATCCAAAATATGTAAACGACCTTTTCTTGCTTGAGATAAAGCTTCTCTCATAATGTCCATGCTTAAGCCATCTACTTTGATGTCCATTTGAACACCGCAGATACCATCGCGTGTACCAGTTACTTTGAAATCCATATCTCCCAAATGATCTTCATCACCTAAGATATCTGTTAAGATAGCATACTTACCATCTTCTCTAGAAATCAATCCCATTGCCACACCACTAACGTGTTTTGGAATAGGCACACCTGCATCCATTAATGCCAATGAACCAGCACAAACAGTCGCCATTGAAGACGAACCATTTGATTCTAAGATATCAGATACAACACGTAATGTGTAAGGGAATACAGTGCTATCAGGTAACATTTGCTTTAAAGAACGCATTGCCAAGTTACCATGTCCAACTTCACGACGACCAACACCACGCATCATTTTCACTTCGCCTGTAGAGAATGGAGGGAAATTATAGTGTAAGAAGAATTTAGCATATTCTGCACTTGCTGCAGTCTCTTGCATCAACTCATCTAATTTAGTTCCTAAAGTTACTGTTGTTAAAGATTGTGTTTCTCCTCTTGTAAATAAAGAAGAACCATGCGGTGTAGGTAATGGACCTATCTCCATTGCTAAAGGACGAACTTCATCCAATTTACGACCGTCTAAACGAATACGGCTATCCACCATCATATCTCTTACCACTTCCCATTTCAAGTCCTCATAATACTTCCCTGCTAATTTCTTTTGCAAGTCTGTAATATCAGCTCCTAAATGTTCAATAATTTCTTTTTTCAAAGCAGAGAATGCATCGCTTCGCTCATGTTTAGCAGAACCTAATCTTGCGATTGCATCTACTTTTGCTTTTGCATATGCATAAACTTTTTCACGAATTGCTTCGTCTTGTTCTGGTTTTTTATAATCACGCACTTCAGTGATACCTACTATCTTTCTTAATTCTGCTTGTGCTTTAATTTGCTTACGAATAGCTTCGTGTGCAATTTCTAAACATTGTACTAATTCTTCTTCAGAACATTCTTTCGCCTCTCCTTCTACCATCATCAAATTCTTCTCTGTAGCTGCAATGATGAATTCTAATTCACATTTAGCCAATTCAGCTTTAGAAGGATTGATTACAAATTTACCATCAATCTTTGCAATTCTTACTTCAGAAATAATTTCTTTAATAGGAATATCAGATACTGCTAATGCCGCAGATGCCGCTAAACATGCTAGTGAATCTGGCATCACGTTCTCGTCGCTAGAAATCAATGATATTAATACTTGTACATCGCACAAGTAATCTTCTGGGAATAAAGGTCTTAATGCACGATCAATTAAACGGCTGGTTAAAATTTCGTAATCATTTAAACGCGCTTCTCTTTTAAAGAAAGAACCAGGGATACGGCCTGCAGATGCAAACTTCTCTTGGTAATCTACGCTCAATGGAAAGAAATCCTGTCCATCTTTAGGATCTTTATTGGCAACAACTGTTGCTAATAAAATACAATTGCCTTGTCTAATGGTAACTGCTCCGTCTGATTGACGAGCTAATTTACCTGTTTCTATAAAAATTTCTTGACCTGGATTGATCTCGAATTTTACTGATTTTGGTTGTGATAACATTTTTAAAATTTTGGTGTGTTAGAAAGACCGCTATTGAATCTTTTACAAAAACGATATGCAAAAAAATAATCGCTTATAAACAACTAATCCCAACCGTAGTAGTACAGTTGGGACAGCTATTATAAGTAGTTCTTGATTATTTTCTTAAGCCTAATTTCTCAATTAGTGCACGGTAACCAGTAAGGTTATGTTTTTGTAAATAAACCAATAAACGCTTACGCTGACCCACTAATTGCATTAAACCTCTTTGAGTAGAATGGTCTTTGTGGTTGGCCTTTAAATGACCAGAAATGTGCGCGATACGTTGTGTTAATAAAGCAATTTGACCTTCAATTGAACCAGTGTTAGTTGCTTTGCCACCAAATTCAGCAAAAATGCTTGCTTTTTTCTCTGTTGTTAAGTTAGACATTGTGGAACTTCTTTTATTGTAGTTAACAATTAACTACGGTTTTGTTTGTTTATTTCGGCTGCAAAGATAGGGATAAAAGCGTAACTAAATCAATAGTTTAGTCAAATATTTCTACGTTTTTAGGGTATTTGGCCCTATTGAAAACGAATAATTTGTCTTCAAAACTAGCTGTATAGTTGATAGATAGCACTTTAACATCTGTAATATTGTTGCTTTTATCCAAAATAATGGCATTTGAAAGGGCAGATTTTATCTTATCAATGATTAAAGTTACTTTCTGAAAGCCTTTTTTACGATCAATTGGGAATAATTCGATGGTTGCAGTATTGGAATTTTGAGCTAATAAATTGAAATTGAAGTCTTTATCATAATTACCTGATAATAATTTCTGTGGACTTAGGGTTTGCTCTGTTTCTGCCAAACTAGACTTAGAGATGGTATTAAGCCCATCAAAATTATAGATAGAAACACCGTCACAAAGGATTTCTAATTTACCCTCATTTAGAATGTATTTCTCTCCTTTCATCTTTAATTGGATCATCTTGGTCCCCAATGCCTTCCCTTTGTTGTTTTTGGACACTAATTGGATCTTTACAAGTATTCCTTTAGATGATTTCACTTTACCTCCTACTTTGTCCAAAATAGCCTTTGCATTAGGGTCCTTTTGGGCTTGTACCTGAAAAGTCAAAATACTTAATAAAAAGATGATAGCTATTCTCATAATAGGTTGGTTAGGGGGCAAAACAATCTTATTTTTTGATTTACAAAAGTAGACAATCCTTATGGATTATGATAGATTTTGTAAGAAATCATACAATTCAGCGTCAGATTTATATAAAACCTCTCTAGGCTTACTTCCCTGACTTGGTCCAACAATGCCAGCAGATTCTAGTTGATCCATTAACCTACCTGCTCTATTATAGCCCAATTTCATCCTTCTTTGAATGAATGATGTGGAACCAACCTGAGCACTTACAATCAACTTAGCTGCATCTTCAAATAAACTATCTCTTTCTCCAGCATCAAAACCTGATGCCTCTAAATCTTTCTCATCAACGTATTCAGGTAGAAGGAACGCTTCTGGATAGCCTTTCTGTTCTGCAATAAAATTACAAACACGATCCACTTCTGGTGTATCCACAAAAGCACACTGTAAACGAGTGATCTCTCCATTATAGCTCACTAGCATATCTCCCTTACCTATCAGCTGCTCGGCACCACCAGCGTCTAAAATGGTACGGCTATCTATTTTACTAGATACTTTAAATGCAATACGTGCAGGGAAATTGGCTTTGATGGTACCTGTAATGATATTCACTGAAGGTCTTTGTGTGGCAATGATTAAGTGAATTCCTACTGCTCTTGCTAACTGCGCTAATCGTGCAATAGGCATTTCCACTTCTTTACCTGCAGTCATAATTAAATCTGCAAACTCATCCACCACCAAAACGATAAATGGTAAATATTGATGTCCTTTTTCTGGATTTAATTTTCTCGACGTAAACTTCTCATTGTACTCTTTAATATTTCTACAACCTGCTTCTTTCAATAAGTCGTAACGATTGTCCATCTCGATACAAAGTGCATTCAAGGTATTGATCACTTTTTTTGTGTCTGTGATAATCGCATCTTCTTCTCCTGGTAATTTAGCCAAGAAATGCTTTTCAATGACACGATATAAACTCAATTCCACTTTCTTTGGATCTACTAAAACAAATTTTAATTGCGACGGATGCTTCTTATACAACAAGGAAACCAAAATCGCATTCAATCCAACCGATTTACCTTGACCTGTAGCACCCGCCATTAATAAATGCGGCATACTTGCCAAATCGACAATGAAATTTTCGTTGTCAATTTTTTTACCAATCGCAATAGGCAATGAATGTTGGCTATTCACAAACTTCTCACTAGCTAATAAAGTTTTCATACTCACAATTGACTTGCGAATATTCGGCACTTCAATACCAATGGTACCTTTACCAGGAATAGGTGCAATAATACGAATTCCTAGTGCAGCTAAACTTAGTGCGATATCATCTTCCAGGTTTTTAATTCTACTGATACGAACCCCAGGCGCTGGTACAATTTCATATAAAGTAACAGTAGGACCAACTGTGGCAGAAATACGTTGGATGGCAATATCGTAATTTTTCAAAGTAGCGATGATCTGATTTTTGTAGGTCTCCAATTCTTCTGGATCTTGTACAATTTTTTCAGAGCCATGCGTCTCTAATAAATTTATATGTGGATACTTGTAATTTTTTAAATCTAATGTTGCATCATATTTGGTTGTTAAACTTCCAACAGCTGCTACAATTTTTTCCTTAGGTACTTCGTTGATTTCTAAATCAAGGTCTTCTAATAATTCATCATCTATATCTAGCGGTTCATCAGATGCATTCGCTTCTTCTTCATCACTATCATCAGCTTCTAATGGAGTTTTTTTTTCCTCTCCAGGCTCTTCATTTAAAGACAATTCATCGATAAACAATTTTGGACCTAGTTCACCAAGTGCTTCATCTGTTTCATCCATTTCAGGCATGATGACTGAGACGCCTGAAGTGTTTTCCTTTAAAGTATTGCCTGTTGGAATAGTTGCCTCTTCGGGCTCAGGATTGTTTAAATCCCATTCTTGCTTCACTGCTTCCTCCGTGTCTTCGCTCACAAATTCAGGCGCTTTTTTCTTAGGGATTAAAAAATCAAAATTGGGTACATTAAAGCTTGGATTAAACCTCCATATGATATAACTGAATCCAGCAATAAATAAAATTGCGCCCGTGCCAAAAGTACCAACCCATTTAGTCAACCAACCACTACTATATTCACCTAAAGCGCCTCCCCAAGAAAAAGTAGTATTGGGTGTGAGGTAGGCAAAGCAAGTACTTAAAACCAAAAGACCGAGTAATACGTATCTTAGATTACGCCACAAACTAAAAATTGGTTTTGTAAAAAATAAATTCACCCCTAACACAAAAAAGAAAGTACAAAATAAGTAGGCTGCAATACCAAAACCATTGAACATCATTTGATATGCTACAAAAGCACCAATGTACCCTAATAAATTATTTGCTTTCACGTCTTGTATAGAAAACAATTGAGTTCTCCATAACTGCACCATGTCTTGGTCTTCCTGCCAAGTAAATAAATAGGATGTAAATGCAACAAAAAGAAACAAGCTAACCAATAAGGAGACTGCTCCCAAGATCTTCATTGTACGTTCGTCTTTCACTACTTCAGACACCACCACATCTGCTTCTTTATCCGGATTTAAAATCGGGGAATTTACCTTCGGGGTTGATTTGCTTTTAAGCGTATTTGCCATGATGACAAATATAAAAAGAATTGGCTATAAATCCACTTTATTCAGCCAAACAAACCTGGCCCAAATAGCCCATCCTAACATGAAAAAAAGTCCGCCAATCGGGGTAACTGGTCCTAGTACAAAAGCCCAGCTTGGATGTATAACAGAAAAAAGGGCTAGCCCATAAATGGATCCACTAAATAAAAAAGCACCTACTATGAAAAAATGAGCTGACCATCCTATCCCCTTATTAAGGAAATCATTGGTTTTGTTTATTTGACCATAAATAGATAAGGCAATAAGTGCCAATGCATGTATTAATTGATAACGTACCCCTGTCTCATAACTTTGTAATTTCTCTGGGGTTAAAAACGATTTTAAAGCATGTGCACCAAATGCGCCAAGCATAACTGCGGTGATTGCAAAACCAATTCCCCAAAGTAAAATTTTACGATGCATGTTTTTGAATTAGTTTTTTTAACCCAGCTTCTGTGATTTTATCAGATGTTAATCGATAATCTGCTTGCTTGTAAAATGGATGTCGCTCCACTAATTTTTGTTCTAAAAAATTGGCAAGTTCCTGTTCCGAAAGATGGGATATCAAAGGACGATGTGCTTTCTCGGTGCTTAATCTTTTTACTAAAACATCTACTGACTCGTCTAGCCAAATCACGACACCTTCATTTCTCATCCAATCCATATTCTCCTGAGTACATGCTGTTCCTCCACCTGTAGCAACTACATACTTCTTCTTTTCTTTAAACCATCTTAAGATTTTAGACTCAACTTTTCTAAAATAGACTTCTCCGTCTTCATTGAAAATTTCAGCGATGGTTTTTTCTTCATTCATTTCGATCAAAGCATCTAAATCATAGCCAACGGATTTATTCCATTTTGCCATCTGCTTCAACCAATGAGACTTTCCAGAACCCATCATCCCTATCAAAAATATCCGCTCTGCTGCCATCGTTTATGTAAATGCGTTGAATCCTGTTATATCCATTCCAGTAATCAACAAATGAATATCATGTGTTCCTTCATAAGTGATTACACTCTCTAAGTTCATCATATGACGCATCACTGAATATTCTCCTGTGATACCCATGCCGCCTAGCATTTGTCTTGCATCTCTAGCAATATTAGTTGCCATTTCACAGCTGTTTCTTTTAGCCATACTAATTTGTGCAGCAGTGGCACGACCTTCATTCATCAATACACCCAAACGCCAAACAAGCAATTGTGCTTTGGTGATTTCGGTGACCATTTCAGCCAATTTCTTTTGTTGTAATTGGAATCCTCCAATTGGTCTACCAAATTGAATGCGCTCCTTACTATATCTTAATGCTGTATCATAACAATCCATTGCAGCACCGATTGTACCCCAAGCGATACCAAATCTTGCTTTATTTAAACAACTCAATGGCCCTTTTAATCCTTTGATATTTGGCAATAAATTTTCCTTAGGTACTTTGACATTATCAAAAACCAATTCTCCTGTTGCACTTGCACGCAAACTCCATTTATTATGTGTGGTTGGTGTTGAAAATCCTTCCATTCCTCTTTCAACAATAACGCCAACGATTTCTCCTGCTTCATTCTTTGCCCATACAACGGCAACTTGTGCAAATGGGGAATTACTGATCCACATTTTAGCACCATTTAAAATAAAATGATCGCCTGCATCCTTGATATTTGTTAGCATGCCAGATGGATTAGAACCATGATCTGGTTCTGTTAATCCAAAGCAACCCAACCATTCGCCAGATGCTAATTTTGGTAAAAACTTTTGCTTTTGTGCTTCACTTCCATAAGCATGTATTGGAAACATCACCAAAGATCCTTGAACACTCGCTGTGCTTCTCACACCACTATCGCCTCTTTCCAATTCTTGCATCATCAAACCGTAACTGATATAATCTAAACCACCGCCACCATATTCAGTAGGTACAGTAGGTCCAAAACAACCAAGGTCACCCAATTGCTTTACAATTTGATTTGGGAATTCTGACTTCTGTGCATACTCTTCTATGATTGGTGATATTTCTGTTTTTACATAGGTTCTTACTGCATCTCTAACCATTAAATGCTCTTCAGACATCAATTCATCTAATTGATAGTAATCTGGGGACTCAAACAAATCTGCTCTTACTGCCATGGCTTGTAATTTTATAATAATGATGGATACACAAAGGTAGTAGAATGCGCTTAATAAACTTTATTTCAAGGGTATTAATTAGCTGATTTATTAGCCTAATAAAGACTTCATTTCATCTGCATAGCCTTTTGCTGCAATCGCTGCATCCTCCGCAAAATTAGCTCCGCTACTTGCAAAAATAATAGCCCTACTTGCATTAATGAGCAATCCAACCGCATCATTCTTACCATACTTAGTGACTTCAGATAAACTTCCACCCTGTGCACCCACTCCTGGCACCAATAAAAAATGTGCAGGGATGATTTTACGAATAGATTCCAGGTCATTTGCCTTGGTAGCACCCACCACAAACATCAATTGTTCATGACTACCCCAACTTGCTACTTGTTCTAAAACAGATTCGTATAAAAATTGACCTGTCGCTAATTTTTGTTGTTCAAAATTTTGACTTCCTGGGTTAGAGGTCAAGCCCAATACAATCGTCCACTTATTTTGATAGGCTAAAAAAGGATCGATACTATCCTTGCCCATATATGGTGCTACAGTAATGGCATCAAAAGGTAAGGTTTCAAAAAATGTTTTTGCATATTGTGCGGATGTGTTTCCAATATCCCCTCTTTTTGCATCCGCAATAGTAAAATGCGTGGAAGGGATATGTGCTAATGTCGCTTCCATCGCTTCCCATCCTGCAATGCCCTGTGATTCGTAAAAAGCAGTATTGATTTTATAACTTACACAATAAGGCGCTGTCGCATCTATGATGGCTTTATTGAATGCAATGACCCCATCTTTATTTTTTGGTAAACCAGCGGGAAGCTTTTCAATATCTGTATCCAATCCAACACATAAGTAAGATTGTTTTTCATTTATTTGGTCTACCAGAAATTGTTTTGTCATTTATTTTAATTTTTCTTTACAAAAACATGGTATCCCCATGCATTCATTTGCAAGGATTGAATACCAGATACTTTTTGCTTGGTAAATACTTCCTCGAATGCTGCTGGAGCAACACCATCAAGGATAGCTTGCTGTGGCTGATTAGATAAATTCAATACCACCACCACTTTATCCTGACCATTGGTTCTTTCATAGGCCATGATCTTACCAGGAAGGTTCACATTTAATCTTTTAAAATTAGCATTGTCCGCAAAAGCAGGATTAGATTTTCTTAGCTTTAAAAGTGTGGTGTAAAAATTAGCACGTTCGTATTTTTTAAACTCAATACTATCCTTTTCAAAAAATGCCAAAGGTCTAAGAACAGGCTCTTCCTGACCGCTATATATCAAAGGCATTGTTCTGTCATAGGTTTGTGTAAACACAGCAAATGGCGCATGAATAGCACCTGGCATTGTTGCATAGTCTGCTTTGTTCCAAGAGTTCTCGTCATGATTGCTTGTGAAATACAATCTTTGCGCCCCTTTCATAAATTCTTTATTAATGTTTTGTAAAACAGTATCTAAAGTAAGAATGTCTTTTTTACCTGCTGCTATATCATTTAAAACATGAAACTCTTTCCAACTATAGGTAGCATCAAATCCACGCTCGTGTAGTTTTGCATCATCTGCTTCTGCTAATAAATAAATGTTTCTGATATTTTTTAAAGCTGGAATACATTTATCCCAAAAGCTATATGGAACACCCCATGCAACGTCCACTCTGAATCCGTCTATCTTTGTTGCATTTAACCAATACTTCATGGTATTGATCATACTATCCTGCATCACCAAATTATTAAAATTCAATTCTCTTGTGTCCGACCAGTCTGCGGTATAAGTAGGTTTACCTGTGGAATCTGTTTCGTAGAATTCTGGATGCGTTGTCAACCAAGGATGATCTGCACCAGAATGATTAGGTACATAATCTATCAATACTTTCATGCCAAGTGCATGTGCCTGATCTACTGTTGCATTAAAATCTGCAAGGGTACCAAATTCAGGATTAACATCCGTATAACTTGCTACAGCATAATAAGATCCTAAAGTACCTTTACGACCAAATTTAGAAATGGGTTGGATCGGCATAAACCAAATTGTTTGCACACCCATTTTCTGTAATCTTGGTAAGTGCTTGGCAAAAGCTTTAAAAGTTCCTTCCTTGGTATACTGACGAATATTCACTTCGTAGATATTGCCTTGATTCATGAATTCTGGATGTATTTGTTGTCCAAAACTCGATGCCCCAATCAATAACCCAACAAATAATAGTAATTTTTTCATGATGTCGCTTTATGCTTCAAAATTACTACCTAATGATGTAACTTTGACTATGCATCTACAAAAATTAAAATACCTCTTTTTGGCGCTTTTTCTCTGGCAATGCAGCCCATCTGACCAATACGAAATGGCAGACAATCCTATAGATGGTGGGCGTTATTTTATAGAGAACTGTATGCAAGGCAATTTCAAAAAAGCCAAATTCTATATTGTAGAAGATGCCGAAAACCTTGCCATATTTGAGAAAATGGCTAGTAACTACTATGGATTGGATAAGGAAGGACGTCAGCAAATCAGGCTTGCATCTATTCAAATCAATGAAATTAGTGCAGTGGATAGTACGCTAACCATCATGAATTACCAGAATTCCTTTGATAAGCAGGTGCATAAATTAAAAATTATTTCTACCCCAAAAGGCTGGAAAGTAGATCTTAAATATACCTATAGCCCAAATTTATAGGTCCAAATAAGATTTATTGTATATTTGCAACTGCAATTAATTCATAAAAACAAAGTAAACAAATGGAAGCACAAACTAACACCAAAAAATACTGGGCATTATTCTTTTTATGGTTCGCTATTTTAATCGTTTTATTATTCGTTTATAGAGAATTTTTCTGGTTAGCACTTCCTGGCGCATTGACTTATTTTGCAAAAGCAATGAAACTTTTTTAAGCATAGATATCTTATAAAAAAAGCCGCTCAAATATTCGAGCGGCTTTTTTTTATTTTAATACCGAAAGTGCGGCATCTAAATAGGAATAAATTTCTGGTTGATGATGGTGAATTGGCTTAATAGGCTTTGACTCTCCTAGCCTAACCACAACTGCATTTTTTTCTTTAATGGCAAATACATATTGTCCAAATAAGCCATTTTGAAAAGGAATTTCCATCCCCTTGTGTTGAATAATCCAATATTGATAACCATAGAAATCTACAGGATTATCTGACTCGGTTCGGTCTTTTAAATATGTTGCTGGAGATGTGGCTTTAGAGATATAATTAGAATCTACAATTTGCTTTCCACCCCATGCACCTTTATTTAAGATTAGCTGACCGAATCTGGCGTAGTCTCTTGCCACTCCATTAAAGCAACAAAATGCTTTTTCGTGTTTTTGATCTCCATCTAATAACCATAATGCATCTATTTCTGCACCCATTGGTTGTAAAAATCTTTCAGAAACTAAATTTGAAATATTATCTCCAAACGCTTTTTCTACAACCAAACCTAAAACCTGGGTGTCTCCACTTCTATAATCCCAATACACACCGGAAGGTTCTTTGAATTGCATTTTATTCACCATATACTCTACGTTATCACCATAATAACCATAGGCATTCATACTAAAATAACTTTTATCCGATTCCTTATAATTTGTCCCAGAACTCATGGTCAATAAATCCACAATTCTTACTTTATCTAAATTCGCTTCTTTAAAATGTGGAACATAATTACTTACAGGTTCTTCCAAAGATTTAATTTTACCCTCTTGCAATGCAATGCCAATTAACAATGAGACTATGCTTTTTGCTGCAGAAAATGATCCACTTAAAGTTTTTGAATTGTATCCATCAAAATATTTTTCGTACACAATCTTCCCATCTTGTATGACTAAAAAAGCATGTGTATCATTTGAATCCAAAGCAATTAATAAAGAGTCTGGCATGATTGCTTTATTATACGCACTATCTAATGGCCAATATTGAGGTACAGCTGCAGCTTTGACTAGTCTTGTTGGGTGGGTTTTATAATCATGAATGCTATGCTTACCCCAAATGGTAAAATTTCTTAAATGTGCAAATATGGGTGTATAAGCAAGGCCAATCGTTAAAACGATCAACACAATAAAACCATAAAATATTTTCTTTAACATAAAAGGATCAATTTGAATTGTAATTAAACAACTATGCTTAATTTTAATTCTTAGTTGTAAATTTTACTCAAATTAAAAAAATATATGTCTTTATCACAATCATTTGAAGAAATTATTGAAAAAAGAAGGTCTAATAGAAAGTTTGACCCCAATGTTGAAGTGCCGGACGAAGTGATAAAGAAAAGCTTAGAACGCAGCATCCTCTCTCCAAATAGCAGCAATATGCAGTTATGGGAATTTTATTGGATCAAAGACCCTGCCTTACAAAAGGATTTTCACGAATATTGTTTAAATCAAAATGCAGCAAGAACTGCAAAACAATTGGTGGTATTTGTAACTCGTCAAGACCATTGGAAGAAAAGAGTGCAATGGCATTTAGACAATATTAAAAAAGGTATCACAGGTGAAACCACCCCAAGTCAAGATAAATTATTGACCTACTATGGTAAACTAATGCCACTTGCTTATGGTACAGATCAGTTTGGTTTCCTGAGTGCATTAAGAAGAATATTAAGTGGAGTGATTGGAACATTTAGGCCAATGACAAGAATGAAAGGCCGAGCAGACCAAAGAATTACAGTACATAAATCCTGTGCCTTAGCTGCCCAAACTTTTATGTTATCAATTGCTGCCGAAGGTTTTGAATCCTGCCCAATGGAGGGATTCGATGCTGTAAGGGTAAAGAAAGCATTAGACCTACCAGAAATGGCAGAAATTAATATGATTATAAGTGTAGGAAAAGGTACTGAAGCAGGAATATGGGGAAAAAGAGAAAGAGTACCGTATGAAGAAGTAGTAATTATAAAATAAATACAGATTCATCTAATATAAAAAGCCGCAAAATATCATTGCGGCTTTTTTATGAATAACTAATTAAACTATTGAAACTATTTATTTTTTCGCAGGCGTGATGATGATATTTCTGTATTCAATTGGTCCATGATCTCCTTGAAGCATAATTGGACCAGGTGCAGCTTCGTTACTATCAATTGCCCCACCTGTAATACCTGGAATTTCTTGTTTATAAATAATCGTTTGCCCATTCGCAACCACTGTGACCATTCTACCAATTAAAGTCACATCATATGACTGCCACTCTCCTGGGGCTTTTGCTGCATTCACCCATGGATCAATAAAACCATAGATCCCACCGAAATATACATTTTGTGGTTCTTTACCTTGGTTATCTTCGATTTGAATTTCGTAACGACCTCTTAAATAAACACCACTATTACTTCCTTTTGGATACCTAAATTCAATATGTAATTTAAAATCATCAAAAGTTGTCTTTGTTCTAATATTTGCACCAGATTTTGGACTAGTTAATACGCCATTAACATTTATCCATTGATTGTTTTTACCCATGGCTTCCCATCCAGTTAAATCTGTACTATTTAATAATTGAATTGGGGTACCCCATGTAACTTCTTTTAAACTATTTAATCTTGGTGCGCGAACACCGGTCCATGTATATTTTTGACCATAAGGCGCGATCATGGTTCCTTTTAATTGGTCCCCAATTAATTCACCTTCTACGACTAAATTATTTTCTGTGCGATCCCATTGTGGCGGAATCGTAAAATTCATTTTTTTGCCATCAAAAAAAACTTGGGCTACAGGTCTTGCACTTCCCCCGTCTGCAACAAATCTGCCGATTAAATTTTTTACACCGGAATGTCGCACTTCTAACCAAGAAGGTGCTATTCTACCTCCACCCATATCAACCGTCAAATCCCATCTGCCTTCTAATGGACTTTCTTGTGCACTTGTTTTTGTATGCACAAACAAAATAGAAAAGACTAAAACAAGAAATTGAACCTTTTTAAATAATTGTTTCATATGCATATGCTTATTTGAACCTTTAATTTACAATTAAATAATAAACAATTATAAATTTTTATTTAAACAAGCTTTTTTAATTGGTTCCCAAAACATACAATAAAAAAAGATGGCCCTTTTGAGGCCATCTTGATTATATTCAATCATTTCTTAAATCTTTTGAAGATTTTGCCTAAATGATTAAGCTAAATCGAATCGATCTAATTCCATTACTTTATTCCAAGCAGCCACAAAATCATGAACAAATTTTGTTTTAGCATCATCACATGCATACACTTCTGTCAAAGCACGTAATTCAGAATTTGAACCAAAAATTAAGTCGACTCTTGTTCCAGTAAATTTAACTGCTCCAGTTTTTCTATCCACCCCTTGGAAAGCATTTTGTGAATGATCCATTGCGCTCCATGCGTTATTGTAATCAATTAAGTTTACAAAGTAATCATTGGTTAATACGCCTGGTGTATTTGTAAACACGCCATGATTAGACTGATCAAAATTAGTATTCAATACACGCATGCCACCAAACAATACTGTCATTTCTGGGGCTGTCAAGGTTAATAATTGTGCTTTGTCAATTAACATTTCTTCTGCAGAAACCAATGTGCGTGGTTTAATATAATTACGGAATCCATCAGCAATTGGCTCTAATACTGCAAATGATGCCACATCCGTTTCTTCTTGACTTGCATCTGCACGACCAGGAGTGAATGGCACTTTGATAGTTACGCCACCATCCTTAGCCGCTTTCTCAATTGCAGCAGCACCAGCTAATACAATTAGATCTGCAATTGAAACTTGTTTGCCACCAGTTGCACTTGCATTAAAATCTTTTTGGATGGCTTCTAATGCATCCAATACTTTTGACAATTGTGCCGGATTATTTACAGCCCAATATTTTTGAGGTGCTAAACGAATTCTTGCACCATTGGCTCCACCTCTTTTATCTGATCCACGGAAAGTAGAAGCAGAAGCCCAAGCAGCTGAAACTAATTCAGAAACAGACAAACCAGTTGCAAGTACTTTTGCCTTTAAAGCTTCGATATCGGTTGTATCAATCAATGTATAATTGATCGCAGGAATTGGGTCTTGCCAAATCAACACTTCAGCAGGCACTTCTGGTCCAACATAACGTGCACGTGGTCCCATATCGCGATGTGTTAACTTAAACCAAGCTCTTGCAAATGCATCAGCAAACTGATCTGGGTTTTCATAAAATCTTTTTGAAATTGGCGCATATGCTGGATCTAAAATCAATGCTAGATCTGTTGTCAACATGGTTGGTGCATGCGTGATAGAGGGGTCATGTGCATCTGGCACAGTACCTGCACCTGCTCCTGCTTTTGGCTTCCATTGATGCGCTCCAGCTGGACTCTTCACTAATTCCCAATCATATTTATATAAGTTTTCAAAATAGTTATTGCTCCATTGGGTTGGTGTAGTTGTCCAAGCACCTTCTAAACCAGATGTAATGGTATATTTACCATTACCTGTTCCAAAAGTATTCTTCCAACCTTGGCCTTGTTCAGCAATATCTGCAGCAGCTGGTTCTTTACCAACATAAAGGTTTGGATCTGCTGCACCATGTGTTTTACCAAATGTATGTCCACCTGCAATCAATGCAACTGTTTCTTCGTCATTCATGGCCATACGTGCAAATGTTTCACGAATATCTTTTGCAGATGCAATTGGATCAGGATTTCCATTAGGTCCTTCTGGATTCACATAAATCAATCCCATTTGTACCGCTGCTAAAGGATTTTCTAATTCACGGTCTCCAGAATATCTTTTATCACCTAACCACTCTCTTTCATTTCCCCAGTATACATCTTCTTGAGGCTCCCACACATCTTCTCGTCCGCCAGCAAATCCAAAAGTCTTAAAGCCCATAGATTCTAAAGCACAATTACCTGCTAAAATCATTAAATCGGCCCAAGATAATTTTTGACCATACTTCTTTTTGATTGGCCATAATAACAATCGCGCCTTATCTAAATTGGTATTATCAGGCCAGCTATTCAATGGTGCAAAACGTTGCATACCTGCACCACCGCCACCACGACCATCTGTTGTACGATAAGTTCCCGCAGCATGCCATGCCATACGAATAAAGAAAGGACCATAATGTCCATAATCAGCAGGCCACCACTCTTGTGAATTTGTCATCAAGTCAACAATATCTTGCTTCACTGCTTTTAAATCTAAAGACTTAAAGGCAGAAACATAATTGAAGGTTTGCTCCATTGGATTAGACAATGAAGAGTGTTGTCTTAAAATATTTAATTTTAATTGATTCGGCCACCAATCTCTATTCACTGGTCCAGTTCCTGCACTTCCTAATTTTGATGAAAGTGTTGTCGCACCGGTAAATGGGCATTTTGCTGCTCCGTCTGTAGTTTGATTATCCATATTGAAAATTGATTATATGTTAAGGAGCAAATTTACACTATTTACCATGAAAAATCGCGAAAAAAATCATTAGATTTTTATCTAAAAAACTAATTTATCTAATCTTTTTTACAAAAAATAAACTCTTGTTAAACATTCTTGTAAATATGTAACTATAAAATAGAATTATGCTAATTGAAATAGATTTTAATAAGCATAAATTTGAATTTAAGTAACAAAAACTAAACAAAAGTTTCAATGAATTTTTTCAAGAAAAAACTTCTTTATTTGAATAATAAAGAGCCCAATATTCTTTTTTTTTATTTCATGCATTTAATTTAAATTCACAACTCAATACGCTAAAGAAAGGGTATTTCAGCACAATACAATTTTCTTTTTTGCATTATTCAATCAAAAAAAACAACAATGAGAAAAATCACAATGATCCTTGTCCTTGTTTTGGCTTCTTTTAGTAGTTTGTATGCACAAGCTAACAAGAAATCAATTACAGGAAAAGTGACCGCCGAAAACGGTGAAGCCCTTTCAGGTGTAACTGTATCTGAAGTTGCTGGTGTTGCTAAAACCCTTACAGATGAAAAAGGGATGTATACCATTCAGGTAAATTCTAAAACATCTACATTAAGATTCAGTTATGTGGGCTACAAAGAAGCAGATGCAAACATTAGCAATAAATCAGTTGCTGATATTGCATTACAACTAGAATCTGGTGCATTAGCCGAAGTGGTTGTTGTAGGTTACGGCGTGCAACAAAAGAAAGCATTTACTGGATCTGCTTCTAAAATTGACGCAAAAGAATTTTCACAATTGGTAACGCCATCAGTGGACAGACAGTTAGCTGGTCGTGCTGCGGGTGTGCAAGTTGTGACAGGTGGTGGCGATGTAGGTGCTCCAGCAAGAATTAGAATTCGTGGTGTGAACTCCGTATCTCAAAACCAATCTCCTTTGATTGTGGTGGATGGAGTTCCATTTATTTCTGGAAACTTAGCAGCTGCAACGAACTCAAATGCGTTGGGTGATATTAACCCTAATGACATTGAAAATATTGAAGTTTTAAAAGATGGTTCTGCAACCGCGATTTTTGGTTCAAGAGCAGCAAATGGTGTGATCATGATCACTACAAAAAGAGGAACCAAAGGTGGTGCAATGAAAGTAAACTATGATGCAACATTTGGTTTCACTTCTCCTTTTAAAACATATGACTTATTGAACAATGCGCAGTTTGTTGAAATCTCTAACGAAAAAAGAACCAACACAGGTGTAACTGGTTGGGCTGCTCCAGGAGATGGAAGAACCTATGATTGGCAAAGATTGGTAATGAGAGACAATACTCCTACCTCACAACATAACTTGAGTTTCTCAGGTGGTACCAACAAGAGTACTTATTTCTTCTCTTTAAACTATAGTGATCAAAAAGGTATTTTATTATCTAATGCCAATAAATCCTATCGTATCAGATTCAACTTCGAGAATGAAGTGAACAAATTTGTGAAAATAGGAAATAACTTGACTTTGTCTAAGCAAATAGACAATGATCAAAATAATGGAAGTAACGCCTTGAGTGGTGGTATCGCTTCTGCATTAAGAATGTTACCAAACGTAAATCCATTTGATCCAAATAATGCAACAGGGTACAATATTCGTTTCCCGGCATTAAACCAAGTTGGTTTAGGTCCAAACAGCAATCCTGTTGACGATAACTATACCAACCCTTTATTTACATTAAATGAAAATAGATACGAATCAGATAAGTTACGTGTGAACAATAACTTTTACATTGAACTTAGTCCAATGAAAGGTATGAAAATTCGTTCTGCATTTAACTATGATTTCTTAAATGATTATTCAACAGTTTCTTTAAGCCCAGTGCATGGAGACGGATTTAGTTCTATTGGTAATATCCAAAATACAGGCCAACAAATCCAAAGAATGGTTTGGCAAAATTACATCAACTACAATACTAGTTTCCTAACAAACCACAACGTGTACATCACTGCTGGACACGAGGTACAAGAAGATATGAGTAGATTTGTATCTGGATCACTTCAACAATTATCTGATCCATTTTTCCAACAAAAGAACGTTATTACAGGGTCTGGTGCTTTGCAATTTTCAAGTGGCGGATACGGTATGAGCGGTTTTCATAGTTTATTCGGACGTTTAAACTACGACTTCAAGAATAAATATTTTATCCAAGGATCTGTAAGACGTGATGGACAAAGCTCATTAGCACCTGAGAATCGTTACGGGGTGTTCCCTGGTGGATCTGTGGGCTATAGAATCTCAGAAGAAGGCTTTTGGAAAAACAATGCTTTCTTGAGAGAAACATTTAGCGATGTGAAATTAAAAGGATCATATGCTGTTGTAGGTAACCAATTAGGAGGTTTCCCTTTCTTAAGTACTTTTAGTTCTGCTGCGTATGGAAATATTCCAGGTCTTGCACCAAACTTAATTGGTAACCCAGCATTAAATTGGGAAAGAAGTAAAAAACTTGATGTGGGTATTGAAGTAGGTTTATTAAACAACCGATTCAACTTTGTAGCAGATTGGTTCTTAAACGACATCGATCAATTAGTTTTTGCAGTACCAACACCAAACTCTGCTGGTATTCCTGGTAATTCGATTAGCCAGAACGTAGGTACGGCTAGAAACAATGGTTTAGAATTTTCACTTAGTGGTGATATCGTAAGAGCAAAAAATTTCACTTGGGGATTCAATGCCAACTATACTAAATTAGCAAACGAAATCACTTCTTTATATAGTGTAGGTGGTGTTCCAGTAACTTCAATTCCAGGTACTTATAATAGAATTGAAGTAGGTCAACAATTGAACTATATCTGGGGTTGGAATTATGTTGGTGTGAATACGCAAACTGGTAATCCAATGTACAAAAAAGCAAATGGAACCCTTGTTCAAAGAAACACAACCAACGGTGGTTACTTTACTGCAACTAGCATGAATGATGGTGTCATGACTACATCTAACCCATTGACTGATGCTGATAGAATGAACTTAGGAAATAGCTTGCCAACTTATTTTGGTGCAATTACTAATAACTTTCGTTATAAAAACTTTTCATTTGAGTTTATGATTCGTTTCCAAGGTGGCAACAAAATCATGAATGTTACACGTCAAGAAGCATTGTTAAGTCAGAATTTCCATAACAACGGCATCGAAATTATGGACAGATGGAAAGCACCAGGTGATTTTACAAATGTTCCAAGATTAAGATATGCACAAAGTGCTACTGTTAATCAAACTGGAGCTGCTATTTCTAGATTCGTTGAGAATGCAGATTTTGTTAGATTACAAAATGTGGTCTTAAACTATAATTTCAGCAGCAAAACATTGTCAAAAATTGCGAACGGTTACATAAAAAGTGCTAGACTCTTTGCACAAGGACAAAATTTGTTCATTTTAACAGACTATACAGGACTTGATCCAGACAATGCAAGTCAAAGTGGTATAGACAATGCGGTGTCTCCATCTTTACGCATTTTGTCATTTGGACTTAACGTAGGATTTTAACATCAACTGAATCAAAAAAATTTATAAACAAAATTGTTAATAATGAAACTTTTAAATAAAATAACTCAAAACACAATCCTATTGGGATTGGTGTTAGTCGCTGTGGGTTGTGAAAAGGTGCTTGAAAAGCAACCCTTCAACGCCTTTACAGACGAAAGTGTGTTTACAACTGTTGCAAGAGCAAACTTAGCACTAAATGGTGTGTATGATGCTGCACAAACAGGAGGCCCAACATTGGCTGGACGTGGCTACCCTTTTGGCGCTGCTCATATTCAGCAAGGCGATAACAGAGGCGAAGACATGGTTAATTTGCAAGCCTTTTACCAAATTACCTACCAAGGAACTTATACCCCATTCTCTGCTAACAACGTAGCGATGTGGGATAATAACTACGCTTTGATTAACAAAGCTAATATTGCAATTGAAGGCTTTAAGGCCGCTGTAGCATCAGGGGTTTTACCTGCAGCTACTGCAACTCAGTTTGAGGCTGAGTGTAGATTTTTACGCGCTTTGGCACACCACGAATTATTAATTCATTTTGCACGTCCTTACCTTGAAGGTAATGGTGCAGCATTGGGTGTACCATATCGTGATTATGCTGTAAAAGGTGGAGCAAGTTTAGAGCGTGTTCAAAAAGAACCGCGTCCAAAAGTGGCAGATGCATATGCGAAATTACTTGAAGACTTAAACTTTGCAGAAGCAAATTTACCTGCAATCAATGCTTCAGGGGCAATTATCAGAGCACAAAAGAGTGCTGCAATTGCATTAAAGCAAAGAGTATTCATGCATATGGGTCAATTTAGCAATGCAATTACCGCTGGTAATGCTTTGATTCCAACTACAGTAACACCTGCTACACCAGCTTCTACTAGAAGCTTGATTGGAAATCATGCGTTAACTGCAACACCAAATGGTTCATTTGGATTTACAGGTGGCGGAAATAGCATTAGTTCTGAAAATATCTTCACCATCAAAAATGATCCATTAGACAATGGTTCTGTGAATGGAGCGCTTGCAGCAATGTATGGTTCTACAGATTTATTAGGCCGTGGTCTTGTTTGCGTATCTCCTATTATATGGAACAATGCAGGTTGGTTAGCAGAAGATCTTAGAAGAACGACACTTTATCGTAATGGTGGAACTGCTATTGGACGAGCAATGTTAACAACAAAGTACAATGACTATAGTGGTCGCGGAGACAATACCCCTGTTATTCGTTGGGCTGAAGTATTGTTAAACCAAGCAGAAGCCGAAGCAAGAGTCGCTACTGCTGTTTCACAAAGAGCGGTAGACCTTTTGAACTTAGTAAGAAACAGATCAGTAACATCAACTGCATCCCAATATACTGTTTCTAGTTTCGCTTCAAGATTAGATTTATTGAGAGCGATTTTACTAGAAAGAAGAATTGAATTCTTAGCAGAAGGCAGAAGATGGTCAGATATCCACAGAACTGCGCAAGATCCAATTGTGGATTTAAGAGCAAGTGGTATCCCTGCAAAAGTAGCTAATGGCGGTGTAACTGGAACTACTTTAGCACAATACGGTATTGGAGTAGCAGTGACTTTAGGTCAGCCTGCAATACCATACAGTGACTTTAGATTTATCTGGCCAATACCAGGAGTTGAAGTAACAACCAATCCTGTGATTGTTCAAAACCCAGGCTACTAAACATTTAAAATGTTTCCTCTTTTAAAAGGGGCTGCTTTAAAAAGCAGCCCCTTTTTTATTACAAAAAAAAGTACCAGCTAAATTTGATTACGCCTTTTTATATAATATATTTGTTTAATGATATTTTACCTATCACCCTTATTCAGTTTTAATAAATTAAATGCGCTTCATATGAAAAAATCATTTTTTACGCTATTAAGCACTTTCGTATTGTTTTTATTAACTAGTTCATTTTCCAACATAGCAGACAACCCGGACGCCATTGTTGGTGTATGGAAAACTGGAGAAGGAAATGCCATGGTGCGTATCTATAAAAATGGCGAGAAATACCAAGGAAAAGTAGTTTGGTTAAAAGAGCCAAATGATCCTGAAACTGGAAAACCAAAGCAAGATAAAAACCACCCTGAAGAAGCAACTAGAACAAGACCAGTTCTTGGAATGATTAATATTTGGGGCTTCTCTTACAAAGAAACTAATCTTTGGGATGATGGTAATATTTACGATCCTAAAAATGGCAGCACCTACTCTTGCACCATTAAAATGATTAACCCTAATACACTAGAAGTTAGAGGATATATTGGGGTTTCAATTATTGGAAGGACAGATACTTGGACTAGGCAACAAGCTAAATAATACTAAGGAGATACAAAATTTAGGCTAATATTAAAAAATAATGGATTGCCTAAGTTACTAGAAAAGAAGCGTTGACTATCTTCTCTGGCATCATACCTATTTACAACATCGAAACGGTAATTGTATCTTAACCCTGCTTGTGCGTTTATCCAAAGAAATCCTGCAAGTTTTTTATCCCACATGATTCTTGGCTTCACTTCTCCACGTTGGATATATGCATTTCTACCCATTGTACTTGGCAGTTGCATTAAATATTGATTTCCCTCTAATTCAAATCCAGCCTGAAGCATACTCGTAGTAGAGAAATTATATCGAACAAAACCACGAGCAGGAAGTAAAAGCTCCATGCCCCATTTGTCATTGAATGTTTTATTCCAAAACAAAACTGGCAAGTGCATTAATTGACCTGCACGATAAGTTCTAGCCAAACCAGCACCAATCATATTTTTCTCGGATGTCTTCCATCCATAAATAACTGTACCACTTAAAGTGATTGCTTTGTTTTGTATCGCATTTGCATTTTCAAACAAACCGTTTACGTCTGCACTTGCTTGAAAAATTAAAAAATTCTTTTCATTTAAAGGCTTAAAAACAGTGGTATTAATACCTGCTGTTAATAATGCATTTTCATCTAATGCAGTAGCAAAATCGTTTACTTTTGGATTGGTAACATTGAATTTACTATTCCAATAATTTACCCCCATTTGCCAAATAATTTTATTGGTCGAAACAACAGGCACATTTACTTGCGCTCTAATTGCATTGACTTGAGCTATATCAATTTGTGTAGGAAATTGTCTGGAATTAAAACTTATGCCAGGCATCGAAAATCCACCATATTGCTCAAATCCTAAACTCAAGATTCTTTGAGGGGTTTGATTTAAAACTTTTTGAGTACAATAACGTTTAACCCCGTCGGCATCTCCAAAATTACTGTAGTCAAAATTTTCTGTAGTATCAGTTTGTGAAAAAACAAACGAAACACTGAATAAACATAAAAGAGTAAATGTTAGACGCATAAATTGACGAATTAATTTAAATACAAATATAATATTAAACCTTTTAAAATATACTAAAAATCAACAATTGAAGTTATTTTGGTAATGATACTAGTAAACCATTCATTCTTTATTTACCCAAATAGGACTACTCCAGGCCATTTCTGCAGTAGAGTGTGAATACAAACGTCCTACATATTCATCTACCTGCTTTACTCTCAGATAATACATTGAAGATTTAGTAAATTGAGTATCAGTAAAAGAAAATTCAAATGTTTCTGTGTTGGGTTTAGTTGAATAAATAGTAACAAATGTGCTGTCTACCATTTTTACAAGCTCTACACTAGCTAATGTATTTGTTCCAGCAATTCTGCCTTTAAAGATTGGAGCGGATTTAGTTTTATATTCCGAGCCCATATCATGCTCATCAGATGAAAAATCCAGATAAATACGTGTGCCAGTAGTGGCATATGTTCTTCTTTGTTGAAAAGCATCCCATAATGAATCTCTATTATTTTCTCTTGATAAAGCAACAGCTAATCCACCCGTGTGTTGTGTATAGATGGTATAGTTATTTGCACCAGGTCTGCCAAGATGATTATCTGTAGAGCCAACTACACCTATATGATTACCCTTACTCCATCCATATTGATAAGACCATTTACTTTCTGTACCAAGTTCAAAACGTTGCGGCATATCATCAGGTTGAACCAAGAATCTACTATTCCATAAAGAGTAGATCTCCCCTATTTTATGGTAGGTTTCATTGATATCATTCCAAACATCATGATTTTCGAATGTCCAAGACATATGAGGAATTGTAATTGCAGGATCCCCTTGATTATCCAATGCCTTCCAAAGAGAAGGAAGATTAGGATATTTGCGATAATCAAAAACCTTGGACTTTTTTGATTTATATAGTATGATATGATGTGATAAAGCAGGTGTCCATTCGTATGCATAAAAAGTAGTGAACTTCCCAGGCACATAAAATGAATCCGTAATGTCCTGACATTTTTGCCAAACCGTATCATTGAGGTGCTTTGAATCATGCTCTGAACATGATCCAAAATCCAGTTGAACAATATCAACTGCATATTTATATGCATCTATTGCATTTGTATAATTACCTCGATGATCTCCCCCTTCATTTAATTCCTTAAATTTTTCTGTACTTAAAGTATTTACATTTCCTCCATCATCAGAAGTAAAAAGACCAAAATTATCATTTCCAGTTCCTGTGTGAAAATGTGTATCGCCAAATAGATGTTTATAACTATTTTGTTTATCGTCAACCCAAGCATAATGGGTAGAAATTTTAACTGCTCTAGTTTCGTCGGATGCTGAAATTTTTTGGAACCCTTTAGATTTAAACTGTACACCTTTAATTATATGTTTTCCTGAATCTGCTTTAGTAAATTGAATACTATTTGGAAGGTTCGTAGTAATGCCATTTGATATTAATTTTAGAGAGCCCGTATAGCTAGATGCCGGATTCCCGAATTTATCAATTGCAACTAAGGTAACATCAAAAAAATCATTGATACTAATATCTGATGGATAATTAATCAATATATTGGACGCTTCTGTTGGTAAAATATTGAAGAATAAATTTGTATTTTGCTTATGCCATTGATCTTTTTCTGATTGCCTTATCGCAGTGCGTATTTCAGTCCTCCCTGAAATACTCTGCACTTTTCCTTTGTATTGAATAGTGATTTGATCATTTTCTGAAAGTGCTTTATCAATTAACAATACATCGAGCACACCACCAACCATACCATGATCAACCAGTTTCACATTTGCATTATTTGATGTGCGTACAATTGTATACCCAAGGTCTCCACTTTGTTTTACTTGTGGCTTAGACCAATAAAGAAATTCTGTTTCAGCGTATGCAATTGGCAATTCTATTCGGATACCTCCACCTGGCTTTATGCCATTCTTGCCAACAACAAAAGTGTAATTTATTTCTTGTAATGTGCCAGCACGCATACTTAATGGAGCAACTGTTAATTTCCCTTGAGCTTGCAGGAAATTATTAAATGACAAAGTAGCAAATTGGATTAAAATCAGTATTCTAATTAACATGGGTTATTTATTTATTCCCGCTCAGCTTACTGGCAGAAATTGAATTTACGAATTTTAATATTACTTTTTATAATCCATTTTATTCTTTTAGACTATTATTAAATAAACACTAATGATTTGTTAGATAGATCAGGGTTCTGGCAAAAAAAAGCGCCCCGAGCAAATGCGAAGGGCGCCTAATCTTAAATTCTAATGTGGAGTCGAGGGGAGTCGAACCCCTGTCCAAACAAAGTTACCATTGGTCTTCTACATGTTTATTGTTTTATTATTTGTCGGTAATCAGCAGGAAAAACACAAACCAATTGATTACTTAGCTGTATAGTACTTAAATAAGCGGCACAGCCTATGCTTATCGCATCCCTTTTTGTTTTGATTAAGCTAAGGAGCGGGTAAAGGGCCTACCTGCTCGCTCGGCCATAATGGAAGTTAATTCACTGAATTAAGCAGC
>JACCDV011045781.1_pt1 | contig 76797 bp, 80 predicted proteins | sample 7446131 | NCBI WGS metagenome assembly JACCDV01 (sample SAMN15323448, study PRJNA562643) | freshwater metagenome | isolation source: river surface water | place: USA:Blue River Watershed | collected 2017-08-17
CCGATCAGCAGCACATGATCAAGCTCAACGCCGAGCTGGCCCAGCTGCCGACCTGGAAGAGCATCACCAAGCGCAAGGCCCCGCTGCCCGACGCTGACGAGTGGAAAGACAAGACCGGCAAGCTGGCCGAACTCGTCCGCTGACCCTGACCATGGCCACCCCGATCGACACCGACGCGCTTGTGATCGGGGCGGGCCCGGTGGGCCTGTTCCAGGCCTTCCAGCTCGGCCTGCAGGGCATTGCCTGCCACATCGTCGACGCCCTGCCCCATGTGGGCGGCCAGTGCGCCGAACTCTACGCCGACAAACCCATTTACGACATTCCCGGCATTCCGGTCTGCACCGGGCGGGAGCTGGTCGAACGCCTGCTGCAGCAGATCGCCCCGTTCAAACCCGCGCTGCATCTGGGCCAGACCGTGCAGAGCCTGCAGGCCACAGGTGACGGTCGCTGGGCCGTGAGCACAAACACCGGCACCGCCTGGACCGCCAAAACCGTCTTCATTGCCGCTGGCGTGGGGGCTTTTGTGCCACGCAGCCTGCCCATCGAAGGTCTGGCAACGCACATGGGTCGGCACATCTGGTTTGCATCTTCGCCCTTGCCCGACTTTGCCGGTCAGCACCTGCTGGTCACCGGCGACAGCGACACCGCCCTGCAAACCTGCCTGGATGCGGCAGGCACAGCCGCCAGCGTGACCCTGATGCACCGCCGCGAGCATTTCAGCGCAGAACCTGCACGCCTTGAGGCCTTCCGGGCCGCGCAGGCTGCGGGGCAAGTGCGCTTTGTGGCCGGTCAGCCCACAGGCCTTGTCACCGAGGGCAAAGGCCTGAACGCGCTGCGCCACCTCAACGCCGAGGGGACGGAAGTGGACCTGCCCTGCGACCACCTGGTCATGGCCCTTGGCCTGTCACCCAAGCTCGGCCCGGTGGCCGAGTGGGGTCTGCAGATCGAGCGCAAGCAGCTCGTGGTCAGTACCGACACCTTTGCCACCAGCGCAGCGGGCATCTTTGCCGTGGGCGACATCAACACCTACCCGGGCAAGAAAAAGCTCATCCTGTGCGGCTTTCATGAAGCCACGCTGGCGGCCTTTGGTGCGGCGGCACACTTGTGGCCCCAGGACAAAACCCTGCTGCAGTACACGACCACTTCGACCACGCTGCACCGCCGTCTGGGGCTGATTTAAAATTCACACCGCTGCAGCACTGCTGCGGCATCCGCTAGGGGTGTTGGCGCCTGCCAAGGTGCCGACTGAGAAAGTCCCTTTGAACCTGATTGAGGTAATCCTCGCGCAGGGAAGCTTGTCCAAGGAACCGCGCCACGTCTCTGGCGCACGCACGTTCCCCACCAGCCGACCTGCCATAACGTTGAAGGAAAACGTCATGGCACACCGTTTGCCATCATTGCCACTGAGCCGCATCGCTGCGGCCACCGCCCTGTGCAGGGCCAGCACCGCTTGGGCGCAGGCTGCATCCCAGCCGCAGGAACTCGTCATCACCAGCCCAGCCCCTCAACAGGTCAGCGGGTTTGGCGATGTGCCGCTGTCCAAAGCCCCGTTCAGCGGCGTCAACATCGACGCGCAGACCCTGCGCGACATCGGCGCCACACGCATCTCGGACGCGCTGCGCCTGGACGCCAGCGTTTCCGACAGCTACAACTCGCCCGCCTACTGGGACCAGCTGAGCGTGCGCGGCTACACCCTGGACAACCGCTACAACTACCGCCGCGAAGGCCTGCCGATCTCCGCCGAGACCATGATCCCGATGGAGAACAAGGAGCGCATTGAGCTGTTCAAGGGCACCAGCGGTATCCAGGCGGGCACCAGCGCACCGGGCGGTCTGGCCAATTACGTGGACAAACGCGCGCCGACCGGCAACGACGACACCATCCGCTCGGTCACGGCCAGCTACGGCAACGGCAAAAGCAGCAGCATTGCGTTTGATCTGGGCGCCCGTTTTGGCGAGAACAAGGACTTCGGCTACCGCTTCAATGCCGCCTACGAAGACCTCAACCCCACCATCCGCAACACGCAAGGCCACCGCAACCTGGTCGCCCTGGCCATGGACTGGCGCATCACACCCGACAGCAAGCTGGAATGGGAATTCGAGCACAGCGAGCGCCAGCAGATCGGCGTGAACGGTTACAGCCTTTTGGGCACGGCTCTGCCAACGCCGGTCGACGGCAAACTCAACATCACACGCCAGCCCTGGTCGGTGCCCGGTTTCTTTGCAGGCAACACCGGCAGCATCCGCTTCAAACAGAACCTGGGCGAAGGCTGGTTGTGGACGACGAGTTACGGCGCGCAGCGCCTGCGCTCGGACGATCGCCTGACCTTTGCCTACGGTTGCAGCGCAGAAAACCGGTGGGACCGCTATTGCAGCGACGGCAGCTTCGATCTCTACGACTACCGCAGCGACAACGAGCGCCGCATCAGCGACGCCTTCAAGACCGAAGTCAGCGGCCAGCTCGACTGGGGCGGCCTCAGGCACGATGTGGGCATGAGCCTGCTGCGCCAGCGTCAGCTCGACCGCATGAGCGCCATGCAGGCCTACAACTGGGCCGGCACAGGCTCGATCAGCGGTGCCGCCGACAGCGCTGCAGCCCCTGCGCCAGGCGACCTCAACACCAACCGCACGGAATACAGCACCGAAATCGCCGTGCACGACCGCGTGCGCCTGAACCCACTCACGGCGCTGTGGGTTGGAGTGCGCCACACGATGCTGGATCGCCAAAGCGCACGCACCGATGGCAGCCGGTTTGTCAGCGACAGCCGCGACATCACCACCCCCTGGCTGGCCATGACGCGTCAACTGGGCGAGACCATGACCGCCTATGCCAGCTACGGCGAAGGCGTTGAAACCAGCATCACGCCCAACAAGCCCAGCACCTACCTCAATGCCGGTCAGCCCCTGCCCGTCATGCGCAGTCAGCAGTACGAGGTCGGCCTGAAAGCCCAGCAGGCCCGTTCACGCTGGCAAATCACCTGGTTTGACATCAGCCGCCCGCAAGCAGCAGATGCCTGTGACTTCAATGGCGAAAACTGTGTCCGCCGCATCGATGGTCAGGCCAGACACCGGGGACTGGAACTGGCCGGCGGGATCGTGCAAGGCCTCTGGACCTTCGACGCCAGTGGCGCCTGGATCGATGCACAGCGGCAAAACGCCACCATCGACGCCACACTCAACGGTCAACGCCCACTCAATGTGCCCCGCTACACCTTGCGCGCCCTGGCCCAGTACCGCTGGGCCCATGTGCCGGGCCTGCGCACCAGCCTGCGGCTGAGCCACGAAGGTGAACGCGCAGTCCTGGAAGACGGCAGCCTGAGCCTGCCCGCCTGGACCACGCTGGACTTTGCAGCGCATTACGACGTTCGCGTGGGCGGCATCCGCACCGAATGGACCTGGGCCATCGACAACCTGACCAACAAGCATTACTGGCGCGAGTCACCCAAGCAATTCGACCACTACTACCTCTACCCAGGCGCGCCCCGCACCGGTCGCATCACGGTTCGAACGAGCTTTTGATGCTTTTTTGACGCTATAATTTAAAGCTATTCCCCGATAGCTCAGTCGGTAGAGCGCCGGACTGTTAATCCGTAGGTCCCTGGTTCGAGCCCAGGTCGGGGAGCCAGAACAAAAGCCGCTGAATCCACGATTCAGCGGCTTTTTCTTTGTGCTGCCCCATACGCCGGGAACGTCGTCTACCCTGATCCGCGTATTGAACACACCCACTCCTTCAAGGCAAAGTCATTGGCGGCCGGTACCAGCAACGGCCCACCAGACGCCCCCCACGTTTTCAAGGAGTTTCAGATGAGTTCACACATCAGCCGCAGCAGCCTGTTCGATGACTTCTTCAAGGATTTCGCACCGGGTTTTTTTGTCAAACCCCTACAGGGCGATGTGCTGCCCTCGCCGGGGCAGATCAGGATGGACGTGAAGGAGTCGCCTGAGGCCTATACGATTGAAGCCGAGGTGCCCGGTGTGGCCAAAGAAGCCATCCATGTGAAAGTGGACGGCAACACGGTCACGGTCCAGGCAGAGGTCAAGCAGGCCAGCAGCCAGTCAGGGGAGTCCTGCCTGCGCAGCGAGCGCTATTACGGCGCTGTATCTCGCAGCATGAGCCTGCCTGTACCCATCAACAGCCAGCAAGCGCAGGCGCATTACGAGCACGGTGTGCTGACCCTCAAGTTGCCCAAGTCCTCACCGTCAAGAACGCAGGAGCTGACCATTCAATAAAAAAAGGTACACGCAGCGCGTGTACCTTCTGGTCTGGCGGTTGGCGCTCAGCTGGCGTACTGGACCTTGCGGTTGCTCTCGCTCAGCAGGCCGGGCAGGGTCTGCCAAGCGTCAGAGATGTCGCGCACCAGGCTCGAAACCTCAGCCAGCGTCTCCAGGTCGTTGCTGGCATTGACGTGCAGAATCCGGCGGGTCATGTAAGCATAAAGTTCATGCAGATTTTGAGCCAGTTCACCACCACGCTCAAAATCCAGAGCCCCCTGAAGGCCGACCACGATGCGACCGGCACGCGAGAGCGCATTGGACTTGGCCATGATGTTGCCGTTCTCGATATGGCCGCGGGCACTGGCCAGGCTTTCAAGCAGCCCGTCAAACAGCATCTGGATCAGCTGCACATTGTCAGCGGTGGCGACACCGGTGACCAACTGGACAGAACCGTAGCTTTCGGCTGCTCGTGTGAAGGCACGCATGGACTCTTACTCCTCAACTGCATTGGTATCAAGGGTATCGGAGCCAGCCCGAAAAACTTGAGGCCAAGAGCGTCAGTTGCCTGCCTGAGCTGCTGACGCAGCGCCATCCGTGACCGTGCCATCCTGCGCCAAGGCTGGAGCCTGGGGCATCAGACTGCTGGACAGGGGTTCGGACAGAGGCAGCTGGACTTTGGCAAAAAGTTGCTGCCCTGCCTCATCCAGGGCTTGCCTGACCGCCACCAGCGCATCGGCGGAAAGCTGTGCGCTGTCGAGCCCGCATTTGTAAAGGGTGTTGAGCTGCGGAGTAGGCATCCAGGACTCCACGGCCCCCTGGGCCGTCTGGATGCTGCGGGGGTTTTTGGGATCCCCCGACAGGCCTCGCTGGCCATCACGCACGCCTTCATCAAAAACCGACTGGATGTGCTTGTGCAGCACCAGTTCATAGCGTGAGCGCAACTCGTCCAGGGCCGCAGCCGTCATGCTGGCGGGAGCGCGACCGCTCATCGCATCCCACAAGGCCTTGCCCGACAAGCCGGACCAAGGGTCAGGCGCTGCGGCAGGCACAGCGGCAGAAAGCTGTGCGACACGGCGGGTTTCTTTCTCGAGGGAATTGACACGGTCGACCAGGTAGACCACCAGAACGATGACGACCAGCAGGCCAATGGCAAGGAAAGCATTGACCAGAGAGTCCACGCTCAGGCCTCTTCGCCCCCGGCTCCGGGCTCCTGGCCCTGCCGTGCTTCTTCTTCGGCACGGGCCTGGGCTTCAAGCTCCTCGCGCAGAAAAGTCAGGGCCTGAAAAGGCTCTTCCAGACCCAGTTCATAGCGACAAAGCTGGTTGACGATGTTCTGGACCGCATCGATGGCTTGCTGAGCCGAAATCTGGGTGCGCTGGTACTTGGCGCCCAGCGAGAAGATGTCGTTGACAAACTCGTCGGGCATGTAGGCGTAGACCTCGGTCTCGCCCGACTTGATTTTCTGAAAACGTGGCGCCTGGGGTTCCTCGGGAATGGGCTCCCGGTTGGCCAGCGCCACAGCAGCACGGTCCTGCCAGGCGGCCGTGAGCTCCGCCCCGGCCACGAAGGTCTTGTCGACATGGGCACGGCAAAGCAGGCCCATGCGCATCTTCATGCTGCGTGCTTCACGGGTGTCTTCGGTCAGCGAGATGACTTTTTCGTACGCCGCCTTGGCGCGCTTCATCTCGTCTTCAGGACTGTTGCGGTTGAAAAAGAACATGAACTCGCCAATGGATACAGTTCAGCCCATCTGGAGTTGCTGCCGCAGTTTCTTCACGACGGTCGAAAGAATCTGGCTGACTCTGGATTCGCTGACGCCCAGAACTTCCCCAATCTCCTTGAGATTGAGCTCCTCGACGTAGTATAGCGACATGACCATGCGCTCACGTTCAGGCAGGTTATCAATGGCCTGCACCACGGCCTGCATGAATTCAGCCTCTTCCACCATCACGTCAGGCTGTTGGGTGCTGTCCACCGGCATGCGCATGACTTCGTCGTTGACCACCTCCATCGAGAAGGTTTCAAAGCGCTTGGCCTGACCCCGCTCGCGGTGAAAGTCATCGATGTCCTTGCCCATGAACTCGGCCAGTTCAGCTTGCGTGGGCGCACGGCCCAGCTCAGCCCCCAGCACATGTACCGCTTCGTTTTCGCTTTTGTTGAAAGCCACCGCAGAACGTGGCAGAAATGACTGGCGACGCACCTCATCGAGGATGGCGCCCCGCACGCGGCTGAGGGCATAGTGTTCAAACTCATGCCCCTTGGTCGGGTCAAACGACCGTGCGGCCTCGATCAGGCCGACCATGCCCACCTGCACCAGCTCGTCCAGCTCCATGAAGGGCGGGATGCGCGTCTTCAGGTGCACCGCCACCCGTTTGACCATGGGCATGTGGGCCATGATCAGGGATTCGTGGCGGTTTTCAACCTGTTCGTAGAGGGATACGTTGCTGGCCATGGATGGTCCTGCGCTCAAGAAGCCGGTCGGAGCATGCGCTCCATGAAAAACTGGATGCGCCCCGAGGCCTGCTCCACCGCAGGCAGCTGGTCCACCTGCTCAGCAAGCAGACGAAAGTCGCGGGAGGCCGCCGAGCCAGGCGCGAACTGCAACACCGGCTGGTATTTGCGCAGGGCCTGCAGCACCATCTCGTCGGACTCGATGGCATGGGCATAGCGTATGGAGACCCCCAGAAACCGGTTGCAGACATCGTTCATGCGCCGGTAAAGCTGTTTGCCCTGCTGGGCATCGAGCACCAGGTTCGGCACCAGGTAAATCTCATCGAGACCTTGCTCGGTGGTCATCACCTTGATCAGCCCGTACGCATCGGCAATCGAGGAGGGCTGATCACACACCACGACATACCTGCGTTGACAGGCCGCCATGAACTCCAGCACCGAAGGGGAAATGCCTGCGGCCACATCGACCAGCAGGTAGTCCACCGGTTCGGACAGGCTGTCAAACGACTGAACGATGGTGGCGATCTGGACCGGATCAAGGGCAGCCATGTCACGCAAGCCAGAGGCTCCGGGAACCAGACGTACGCCCTGGGCGGTGGTGACGATCACTTCTTCGAGGGTCTTCTCGCCGCGCAGCACATGCCCCACATTGAAAGGGGCATGCACGCCCAGTGCAATCTGGGCATTGGCCATGCCCAGATCGGCATCGAGCAGCATGACCTTGTGGCCACGCTGGGCCAGAGCGACAGCGAGGTTGATGGAGACGGTGGTTTTACCGACACCGCCCTTGCCGCTGGCGATGCCGATGACCTGGGTGTGCGAACGGTTATCCATGCACCGCTTTCGTCTTGGATGCGGAGGTGCGGCGACGAGGCTTCTTGACGGGCTCCACAACGGTCATCCCTTGCGGACGCAATCCTTCCATGGCCAGATCCACAATCGTCTGGGCCTCAAAAGCCTGTGGCTCGGTGCGTGCCAGATGGCTCGCGCCCACCGCGCTGACGGCCAGAGGCCGATCACACAGCGCCTTGAGCACAGGCCAGGGATGGGCCGCCTCGTCCAGCTTGGTAAGCATGACCGAAGACCAGTTCATTTCCGACGACTCGAATATTTTTCTCACGTTGGTGACTGTAGCATCCAGCGGCAGGACCGCATGCAGAGACACGCCTGAGGCTGTGGCTTGCAGCTGACGGGCCTGGCTGAGGAAATCGGTGCCGGGGGTATCGATCCAGATGACCTGCAGATGGGACAAGTCCTGAAGCAGCACTTCCAGACCCGCCATGTCGGTGGCGCGGTAGCAGGTCACACCCGACTGCGCTGCGAGCACCTGCAACTGGCTCCAGGCACCGGCCTTGGTATCGGCCAGGCTGATGATCGCCATGTTCTCGACAGGAATGCGTGCTGCAGCCGCCATGGCCATGCGCGCCACCATGAGCGACTTGCCGGCCCCGGACGGCCCCACCAGTGCATGCACGCCTTTTTGTGGCCATGGCGCCTTGCGGCGGTGGATGGCCGTCGTGAGGGTTTTGTGAACGTGCGGCCAGGCCTCGGAAACAGTGGTGCAGTCCACAGTGGCATCCACCATGAGCGTTCTCAGACTGGCGGGCACACCCAGTTCCTGCATGTGGGCGAACCACTGCGTCAGTTCAGGGCTGAGACCCTGGCCCGACTGCCACATGGCGACCTGGCGGTTGAGGTTGAATTCCTGGCGCAGGGCTGCGATTTCCTGACGCAGCAGTTCCACGGTGTCACGGCTGCGCTGCAGATCGACGGCCTCCTGCTCGGGTTCAGATGGGGTCCGGGGATGGCGCGCAGGCCAAGCAGCGGACTCCACCTCGATCGAAGCGGACGAAGCCAGCGGCAAGGCGGCAGCAGGCGCCGTACCGGCCAGACGCAAGGCTGCAGGCCCCCAATCCGAATCCGGCTCATCGGCCTCGGTCTGCGGGTTTTCGATGCTCACTTTGAAAACTTCAGAAAACGCCTGGAAACGTGCCTCCTCTTTCGAGGCCGGTTGCGCCGCAGACGACGCCACCGCCTGCGTCTGCAGCGCGGCTGGATCGGCCAGAGGCTCGGCCTGCTGGGTGTCGATGGCCACGATCAGTTCGGTCTGGTTGTCCAGTCGCTGGCTGGAGATCACCAGCACATCGGGGCCGTAAAGCTGGATGGCCTTGTCGTTGGCTGCGCGGCTGTCACGCGCGATGATGCGTTTGAGTTCCATGGGTCATCAACCTTTGGGCGCCGTTGGGCTGTTGCGGGGACCTGCCTGCACGGTCGAGATCACCTTGACGGACTGATCGTCCGGAATTTCGCTGTAGGACATCACGGTCAGATCGGTCACGCGGTACCTGACCGAGCGTGACATCCAGGGGCGGATGCCCGGTGAGACCACGAGCACGGCGGGCAGGCCCTGCTCTTCCATTTCCTTGGCACTCTCGCGCAGGGCGGTGAACAGGCTCTCGGCCAGTCCAGGTTCGAGCACCATGCCATTGTTGCCACCGTTTTGCTGAAGCACGTTGTGCAGCAGCTGCTCGAGCTGAGGATCGAGCGTCATCACGGACAGGGTGTCGCGGTTCTCCAGCAGGCTTTGCACGATCATGCGGCCCAGCTTGGGTCGGATCAGGCCAGTCAGTTGCTCGGGGTCCTGGGTGCGTGCGCTGGCCTCGGTCAGGGCTTCGGCCACAGAGCGCATGTCGCGAATCGGCACGCCTTCCTGCAGCAGGTTCTGCAGCGTACGCGTCACCACGCCCAGCGACAGCTTGCCCGGCACCAGCTCTTCGACCAGTTTGGGCGACTTGGCGGCCAGCTTGTCGAGCAGCTTCTGGGTTTCGTCATGGCTGAGCAGCTCGCTGGCGTTGTCGCGCAGCACCTTGTTCAGATGGGTGGCGATGGCCGTGCTCGGATCGACCACGGTGTAGCCCAGCGCGCGGGCCTGGTCGCGCATCAAGGGCTCGATCCAGACCGCCTCCAGACCAAATGCCGGTTCCCGCGTGGGCTGGCCGTCGAGCTTGCCGTACACCTTGCCTGGATTGATCGCCAGTTCGCGGCCCACGCGGACCTCACCACGACCACGAACCACGCCGTTGAGCAGGATCTGGTAAGCGTCGGGCTCCAGGTTCAGGGCATCGCGGATGCGCACCGGCTGCACCAGAAAGCCGAGCTCGGCCGAGAGCTTCTTGCGAACCCCCTTGACGCGCGTCATGAGCTGACCGCCCGATTCCGGATTGACCAGCGGGATCACGCCATAGCCAATCTCCAGACCGATCAGGTCCACCTGCTCGACATCGTCCCAGTCCAGCTCCTTGGGGGCCTCGGGTGCGGCAGCGGTCTCAGCGGAAGGTCCTTTGTCTTTTTCGATCTGCCTGCGCAAAGCCATGAAGCCGATGCCCGCTGTGGCTGCCGCCAGCAACAGGAACACCAGGTGCGGCATGCCCGGCACCATACCCATCACGGCCAGGATGCCCGCAGCAATGAACAGGGCCGGCGGATTAGACAACTGGCTGCCGGCTTGCTCGGTCATCGACTCGGAAGTCGTGACGCGGGTAACGATGATGGCCGTAGCCAGCGACAGGAACAAGGCCGGAATCTGGGCCACCAGACCGTCACCGATGGTCAGCAGCACATAGGTGCGCCCGGCTTCGCCAAAGGGCATGTTGTGCTGGCCAACACCAATCGCCAGACCGCCCACCAGGTTGATGAGCAGGATCAGGATGCCGGCCATGGCGTCGCCGCTGACGAACTTGGAAGCACCGTCCATCGAGCCGAAGAAGTCCGACTCCTGGGACAACTCTTCACGGCGCTTCTTGGCCGTGGCCTGGTCGATCACACCGGCGTTCAGGTCGGCATCGATCGACATCTGCTTGCCGGGCATGGCGTCCAGGGTGAAACGCGCGTTGACCTCCGAAACACGACCTGCACCCTTGGTCACCACCACGAAGTTGATGATGGTCAGGATCACGAAGATGATGAAGCCGACGACGAAGTTGCCCGAGATCACGAACTCGCCAAAAGCGGCGATCACCTTGCCTGCCGCGTCATGGCCCTGGTGGCCGTTGACTAGCACCACGCGTGTGGAGGCCACGTTCAGGGCCAAACGCAGCATGGTGGCAAACAGCAGCACCGAGGGGAAAGACGAGAAATCCAGCGGCTTGCGCGTGTTGATGGCGATCATGATCACCACCAGGCCCACCAGAATGTTGAATGTGAACAGCACATCCAGCAGCAGCGCCGGCAAAGGCACGACCAGCATGGCCATGATGACCAGGACGAGGGCAGGAATGCCCAGTCCGGCGAAATCGTAACGACCGAGGTTCTGTCGGATCGTTGACAGGCTCATCACGCTCATGGTTGGCTAAAAAATGTGTTTTGAATCAATGACTTGCGACCGAGGCAAGCGCTTGCAGCCATGAGCATGCAAGCAACGTGCCATCCCATTTGACATGACAGGCCTCCCCGATCCGGCGTTTTCGGGACCGGCAGGCATGAGCTGGTGCATTAATTGCTCATATCCAGTCATCAGGCGCAAAGCGGCAATTTCTTGCCGCCGCACGCGTGTTCACGAGGAAGAAAGATGAGCTTAGGGATCAGCATCGACAGTGCAAGTGCAGGCAGCGGCATCGAAGCCACCGCTGCAGCGGCCGGTAACCCGGGGAGCACGGGGACCGCCGAGAGCAAAGCCGCCCCGTTTGGGCAATGGATGGCCAAAGCCCTGAAACTGCAGGGCGATCAGACTGACACGACGGGCAAGACCGCCGAGACCTTGCCGGAGCTGGCGCAAGCCGCCTCAGAAGAGAACAGCAGCGCCCCCCTGGAAAAGCAAAAAACAGAGGACAGCGGCGATGACCTCGCGCTCGCACTGCCCGCCTGGCTGCAGCCCTGGCCCGGGATGCCTGCGGTGCAGCAGATCAACGTGGGCCCCAGCCTGCACGCGATCACGGCCAGCAGCACGGCACCGGACGCGAACAGCGTCGCGGCCTTTGCGCGCGAGCAAGGGCTGGATGCCGATGCGATCGCCTGGCTGATGACCCCCCGGACTGGCCAGGCCGCCTCAGCGAACGGGTTGTACAACCCTGCCGCCCCCAGCCTGGCACTTGCCGATACCGCCTCGGCAGGCACTGTGCAGAACACGGTCAGCCCGGCAGCCGGACCTGTCGTGGCTTCCCTCCCCACACCAGCCTTGCCCACCGTTTCAGCCCAGGCCGCGCTGGCCGTCAGCCCCATCCCCGGCAGCTGGTCGTTGCCGCAGGTAAGCATCGCCACCGGCACTGCCAGCAGCGCGGCCCCCGCTGGCTCCTCCTCTGCAGATACAGGCACCCATGACCCGGCGCTTCAGGAAGCCAGCAGTACCCTGTTGAGTCAGCTGCGTTGGGGGCAGCAAGGTAAGAGCGCCAACCCATTGAACACCGACCCGACCCTTGCTGCGGGCGCCACTTTCACACAGCAAATGGCCGCGTCCAGGCCATCAGAAAGCGTACTGGACCTGAGTGCATGGCTCAGCGCACAAAAGGAGTCCGGGCCAGCCAACGCAGAGGGGCAGGACACGATCGAAGCCTTGCCTGGATCGGGCGCGGGCGCCGGGATGGGTGACTTTTCTGCAGCGCACCGCGCGGCCAGCGGTCCGGCGCATGCCCGGGCCGAGACAACTGGCCCCAACGCCAGCTCGGGCAGCCTGGCCAGCGATCAAATGCAGCAACTTTCAGAGCAGATGGCCGATGCGATCGGTGAGCGCATCCTGCGCGAGATCGAGCGCGGACACTGGAACATGCGCCTGATGCTCAAGCCGGCCCATCTGGGGCACATCGAGGTCGAAATGCGCCTGCGCGCAGGCGAACTGGACGCCACCTTCGCAGCGCCGCATGCCGTCACCCGGGAATTGCTGCAGGATGGCCTGGCCCGGCTGAGGGACAGCCTCGGGCAAGCAGGCATGGATGTTGCTAATCTCCATGTCAAGGATGGTCAAAACCGTCAAAATGGCGGAGATTCGACACCAGGACAGCGTCAATTCAGCAATAACGCCAAAGACAACGCCGCAGGCGATGCGCCTGTCCTGAGCCCCGAATCCGCCCCACGTCCACGCCGCGCCGACGGCTGGGATGTGATGGTTTGATCCACCCACCACAAGGACACACACCATGAGTGACGCAGAAGTCGAAGTCGAAGGCGAAGGCAAAAAGAAATCGCCACTGGTGAAGATCATCATCTTCGCGGTCGCGGGCATTGTCGTGCTGGCCGGCACCATCGTCGGCACCATGTTCCTGACGGGTTTCTTTGACCGCAAGGACATCCACGAGATGGAGAAACGCCTGGCCGAGCTTGAAGCCAAAGCCAATGAAGGCAAGGAAGACGACAAGGAGAAAGGCCCGCAGAAAGTGGCCAAGGAGTCGCCCGAGCTCACCCGCTTTGAAAACAGCTACATGGAGCTGGAAAAGCCCCTGGTGTCCAACCTGACCGGCACCCGCAAGGTGATTCAGGTCAACCTGTCCATCATGACCCACTACGACGAGCGGGTCTTCAAGAACGTCAAGAAGCATGAGCCAGCGCTGCGCTCGGCCGCGCTGGACGCCATGCGCCAGAGCACCGAGGCCGACTTGGGCTCTCCTGATTTCCGCAAGAACCTGGCCCTGAAGATCCGCGATGAAATGAACGCCGTGCTGACCAAGTACGAAGACTTCGGTGGCATTGAAGAAGTGTTCTTCACCAGCTTCGTGGTCCAGTGATTCCCGTTTGCCTTTTGCACCATGGCCGATAACCAACCCCTGCTGAGTCCCGACGAACTCGCCGCCCTGTCTGCCGCAGTGGACAGCGGCAGCCTGGCCGTGGACACGGGGTTCAATGTGGACGCCCATGTGCGCAAGCACGACCTGACCGCAGAGGACAGCAGCCTCGGGATCAATGTCGCCTCGCTGGACATGATCAACGAGCGCTTCATCCGCCTGTTCCGTCTGGGCATGCTCGAGGTGCTGCGCACCAGCCCCCGCATCAACCCCACACGGGCCCAGATCGTGCGTTTCGGCGACTACCTCAAGGACCTGCGCGCGCCCCTGTCGGTGAACATCATCCGCATGAGTCCGCTGCGCGGCTATGCGATGGTCGTGATCGAGCCCACGGTGGTGTTCAGCTCGCTCGACAGTTTCTTCGGCGGTTTTGGCCGTGGTGTTGGCCAGCTGCCGCCAGGCCGCCTGTTCACGCCGACCGAGACGCGCATCATCAAGATCATCCTGCAGGTCTTCTTCCGCTCTTTCAAGGAAGCCTGGGCACCGATCACGCCGGTGGATTTCGAGCATGTCAGCTCTGAAATCAACCCGCAGTTTGCCCAGATCGCCGACGAGAGCGACCTGGTGGTGATCTCGCGCTTCGAGTCCGAAGTCACCTCACAGGGCTCGGGCTTCATCGACATGGTCATCCCCTACGTGGCGCTCAAGCCGGTGCGCGACCTGCTGCGCAGCCGGGTGCAGACCGGCGATGGGGACGAGGAATCCGACAAGGTCTGGCGACAGCAGCTGGCAGAGGCCACACGCGATGCCGAGCTGGAACTTCAGATCATGCTGGGCAAGCTGAGCATCTCGCTGCAACAGCTGAAAACCATGCAACCCGGCGATGTGCTGCCCTTCAAGAAGCCTGAACATGCACGGGCCATGATCCAGGACATCCCGGTCTATGACGTCGAAATCGGCGCGCTGGGCAGCCAGGTCGCCGTGAAGATTGTTGAAAGCATCGGGCCGGCCCCGAGCGCCCAGAACTGAGTCCCCAGGAGCACTCATGACCGAAATGACCACCAACGACACCAGCACCGAGGACAAGGGACAGATCCACCCGGATGTGCTGCAGAACATTCCCGTCACGCTCTCCATCGAGGTTGGCCGAGCCGTGATCAAGATCCGGGACCTGCTGCGCCTGACCCAGGGCAGCGTGGTCGAGCTCGACCGCATCGCCGGGGAACCCCTGGACCTGCTGGTCAACAACACCGTGGTCGCTCAGGGCGAAGTGGTGCTGGTCAACGACCGCTACGGCATCCGGCTGACCCGGGTGGTGCCCGCCTCCGAACGCCTGGACAACCTCTGAGCGAACGGTCTTGAACACCCATGAACAACGGTTTCTTCGACTGGCTGCAGTACCTGCTGAGCTTCGCGCTGGTGATTGCGCTGCTCCTGGGCAGCCTGTGGGCCTTGCGCAAGCTGCAGTCCGGCTCGGGGCTGATGCGCGCCAAGGGCGATGCCCGACTGAAAATCATTGAAACCCTCTCGGTAGGCCCTCGCCAGAAAATTGCCCTGATCCAGCTCGATGGTCAGGACGTCCTGCTGGGCATCACGGCCCAATCGATCACCCCACTGCACCAGCAGACTGCGCGCACGGGCATGCGCATGGACACCCGTGCCTGAGCCATGACACTGCGCCGAATTCTCCCTCTCCTGCTTTTGTGCCTGCTGCCTGCGCTGGCCATGGCAGCGCCCGAACTGCCGGGCGTGACCGCCAGCCAGACCGCACGGGGCACCCAGTACAGCCTGAACCTGCAGCTGCTGGCGTTGATGACAACGCTGACGCTGCTGCCCTCGTTCCTGCTGATGATGACCGCCTTTGTGCGCATCGTGATCGTGCTGTCGATCCTGCGTCAGGCACTGGGCACAGGACAGACCCCTCCCAACATGGTGATCGTCGGCTTGTCGCTGTTCCTGACGATGTTCGTCATGTCTCCAGTCCTTGGAGACGTCTATCAGAACGCGATTGCGCCTTTCATGAACCAGGGGATGTCCTTTGACCGCGCTCTGGCCGTGGCGGAAAAACCAATCCGTGCCTTCATGCTCAACCAGACGCGTGAGGACGACATTGCCATGTTCATGGAAATCGCCCGCAACAAGGCGGTGGCCAGCGCCAAGGACGTGCCCTTCACCACCCTGGTGCCCGCGTTCCTGACCTCAGAACTCAAAAGCGCCTTCACGATCGGTTTTCTGATCTACATCCCCTTCGTCGTCATCGACCTCATCGTCTCGAGCGTGCTCATGTCCATGGGCATGATGATGCTCTCGCCCATGATGATCTCGATGCCTTTCAAGCTGATGTTGTTTGTGCTGGTCGATGGATGGAGCCTGATCATGGGCTCCCTGGCTTCCAGCTTTGCCATGCCCTAGGAGCCCTGACCATGGATACTGCAATGGTGATCGACCTGGCCCGCCATGCCCTGTGGACTGCAGTGCTGGTGTGCGCCCCTTTGTTGGCGGTTGCACTGATCGTCGGTGTGCTGATCGGTGTGATCCAGGCCGCCACCTCGGTCAACGAGGCCACCCTGAGCTTCATTCCCAAACTGCTGGCCATCGCACTGGCACTGCTGCTGTTTGGCAGCTGGCAACTGGTCACGCTGGTGGATTTCACCCGGGCCATTTTCCAGCGCATTCCCACCCTGTTCGGATAAACCGACCGGACAGCCGTCACCATGATCAACCTGCTCGCAGCCGACGTCATTGAAAGGTTCTATACCTTCATGTGGCCGATGCTGCGCATTTCGGCACTGATGCTGACGGCCCCCATCCTCGCCCAGAATGCGGTCAACATCCGCCTGCGCATCCTGATCTCAGTGGTGCTGACATGGCTGGTCTACCCGCTGCACCGCTGGCCGGTCCTGGACCCGGTCAGTGCCCAAGGGCTGCTGCAGGTCTTCAACCAGGTCGCCATCGGTGCCACCATGGGGCTGGTGTTGCAGATCGTGGTGGCCGCCGTCGTGGTCGCCGGCCAAAGCATCTCATCGGCCATGGGTCTGTCGATGGCGAACATGATGGACCCCAATCTGGGCAACGTGCCCGTGGTGTCCCAATTCCTGCTGGTTCTGGCCAGTCTGGTCTTTGTCGGCTTCGGGGGCCACGCGATCTTGCTGGGCCTGGTGTCGGAATCCTTCCAGACCATCCCGATCGGGACCTCCTTCCTCCAACAGGCCGTACTGGGCAAAGTGCTGCAATGGAGCTCGATGATGTTCCTGGGTGCCCTGCTCATGGCCTTGCCGGTGATGGTTTTCCTGCTGTTCATCAACGTGGGGCTGGGCATTGTCACGCGTGCTGCGCCCAGTCTAAACATCTTTGCTGTGGGCTTTCCGGCCATGATGCTGGCAGGCTTTCTCGTGCTGATCGTGTCGATGGATGCGATCGGAGGTCGCATCGACTGGCTCTGGATGCAGGGTTTTGGTGTGCTGCGCGATCTGACAGGAGCAGGCCGTGTCTGATGAAATGGAACGGACCGAACAACCGACCGCGCGGCGCCTGAGCAAGGCCCGCGAAGAAGGTCAGGTCGCACGCTCGGTCGAACTGCCGGCAGCAGCGGTCGTCATCGGAACACTGATGATCCTGCTATTGCTCGGCGGCTGGCTGATCACACACCTATCGAGCCTGTTTGCCAACGGCTTCGTGTTTGACCGCAAGACCCTCGACCGCCCTCAGATGCTGCCTGCCGTGTTCGGTGGGCAACTCGGCGAAGCCTTTGTGCTGATCTTGCCGATTCTGGCTTTCACGGCGGTGGCGGCCGTCCTCGCCGCGGGTCTGACCGGGGGCTATCTGTTCTCACTGGAAGCGGTTGTCCCCAAAGCGGCCAAGCTCAGTCCGATCGCCGGTTTCAAACGCATGTTCGGCACGCACGCCCTGGTGGAGCTTTCCAAGGCGCTGCTGAAGTTTTCCCTGGTCGGCGCCGCATTGTGGCTGTCTGTCGTCAACAACATGGAAGGCCTGATTCAGCTGGGCCGCATGAGCCTCGAGCCTGCACTCGAGGCCGCTGGCAGCATGATCGCAGAGTCGGCATTGTGGGTGGCCTGCAGCCTTGCGGTCATCGCCCTGATCGACGCCCCTTATCAGAAATACGCTTTCATGAAGCGCATGCGCATGACCAAGCAGGAGATCAAGGACGAATTCAAGGACATGGAAGGTCGTCCTGAGGTCAAGGCACAGATTCGCCGACGCCAGCGCGAGATGGCCAATGCCCGCATGATGCAACGCATCAAGGACGCCGATGTGGTGATCACCAACCCCGAACACTTTGCGGTGGCACTGGAATACGACCCTGCGGGGGATGGTGCGCCGGTGCTGGTGGCCAAAGGCACCGATCACATGGCGGCCCGCATCCGCGAAGAAGCGGGCACCCACGGCATCCACATCTTTGAAGCGCCGCCGCTGGCGCGTGCGCTCTACTTCACCACTGAGCTGGAGCAGCAAGTGCCCGAAGAGCTTTACCACGCGGTGGCCCAGGTGATCGCTTACGTGTTCAGTCTGGAAGCCAGCGTTCCGGGACAGACACCGCGACAGAAACCTCGCGTCCAGCTGCCTGCCACCATGCTCTTTGACACCAATGGCCAGCGGACCTCCAACGCCCGAGCAACGGCATGAACATAGCGATCGACACCCACAACAGCGGTCTGAACGACCTTTTCTTCCGAGCGGCCGATCGCATGCGGGTGGAAGGTTGCGTCAATGCGGTGGCCAACGAAGGACTGAGCCTGGCGCTGTCCTGTGTTCACGAGGCCCTGCTGGACCACTACGTTCAGCAGCTGCTGCTGCGCCTGCGCAGTGCAGCGCCCGAGCACAGCATCGAGGTCTACTTTCCGGCCAACACCGAATCCCTGATTTCGCGCTTCAATGAGGTGCTGGCCAACCAGTCGCTGCGCGAGGCCACCCGCCACAGCGGTGAGAAACTGTCCGCCCAGATCTGGCTGGTCCACGACGCACAGACGCTGCCCGACCACGAGCTGCAGCTGCTGGCCCGGTTGATCCAGAACTTTCCGGGCGCCAATATCCGAGCCATTTTGCTGATGACCGGCCCGGCGCCTACGCAGGAATCTCTCTCGGCATTTGGACGCAAGCTGCTGCGCTGGGAAATCGAGCCCCCTACAGACGAGCAGGCCCAGGCCGCCGTAGAGGTTGCCAAACTGCAGGGACAGTCAGAAGCGATGACGCTCTTGCTGCGACGCATGGGCAAACTGCGCAAAACACCCACAGCATGGATGGATGACAGCGACGGCAGCGACGACCTCCAGTCCAGCTTGTCGCCCGCCGCCTCTCCGGCGATGCCGCTTAACAGCCCTGCAACCACTGCAGCCACAGCCGCGCGACGCTGGCCGCTGGCCCTGCCCAAGCTGTCACTGGCTCGGGTGCTTGAAACGCTTCAAAACCGCAGCCCTTCCCCAAACACGGTCAGCGACAAGGCTGCTCTGTCGGTCAGGCTGGCTGGCTGGTCGCAGCGCAGTCCCATGCTGGTGGCGGGTGCTGGCGCTCTGGCGCTGTCGGTTCTCCTGATGATGTGGTTGCAGCCGGCGTCTTTCGGACTCAAAGGCAAAAGCCGCGCCACGGCAGAGACTGCGGCCACCGCCAGGGCAGAGCGTCCCGCCAGCGCCCCTGCCCCCTCTGCAGCTCAAACCCCGGTGGTTTCGGTGACTGCAGCGCCTGTGCCGCCGCCGCCGACCGATGTGCCCGATCCTGCGGCCGAAGCCCAGGCCTGGCTGCGGGCCATGACGCCGCAAAACTTTGTGATCCAGCACGGCGCCATGGCCAGCTATGAAAAGGCGCAGCAAATGCTCAAGTCCTACGCCAGCCTTCGCGAAGCCCGGGTCGTGGCCGCTTATCGCCCCGGCGAAAAACTCGCTTACTTCGTTGTCGTTTCCGGTCCCTATGAAACAGCTGGAAAAGCGTACGAGCGTTTTGGTCGCAAGGACCTGCCCAACACCAGCTGGGTGCGCACGGCCCAGTCCCTGCAGCAGCAGCTCGAGCCGACCGCCAAGGAGACCCGTTGATGGCCACCAAGACCCTGATCCGCAGCAAAAAACCGCATGAAGTGAAGCTGACCGAGGGCAGCCAGGTCGCACAGAGCCCGCAGGCGCATGCCGCAGACGAGCAGCAAGTGCCTGCGATGATCCGCAAAAGCACCGGCAGCCGCCGTGCGGGCGCAAGCGCCAATGCCAAGCCGACCGCTAGCGTGACCAAGACCGCACCAGCGCGCAAAAAAGCCAGCCCGCCCGCCGAGAAGCGCCCTGCTGCTGCGCCTGCCCGCAAACGCAGCAGCAAGGCTGACTCCACCCCCCAAGCCCCGAGCCCACGGCTGCCGGCCAAAGTGCCGGCCGATGGACTTTGGGAGGCCGACAGCGCAGTCATGCAACGCCTGCAGGCCCTCGTCGCACACAACGCCCAACTGTCAGAACAGCTGCAGCGACTGCAGAACACTCCCTTGTCGAAAGGTTACAAGCCATGAGCGAGAACAACACCCCCGCTGCAGCCGAGACCCCTGCCCACGAAGCCACGACCGAAACCCCGGGTTTTGTGAGCGATCCTGTGCTGGCCCCCGCTCACCCAGCCAGCGCACCGTCGCATGCGCCGCATGAGGCCGGACACGCACATCCCCCTGCGCATTCGCATGCCCCGGCGCCACCCGCGCAGCCGGCTGCACCGGCCGTTCACATGGGCATCTCGGTGGATGAGCGGGCCTACGAGCAATACCAGGCGCTGGCCAAAGCCGTCCTCGATTCGGCCGAAATCGCCAGTCGTTCTGCCGAATCGGCCATGGCCGTGAGCCGTGACCTGAAACTGGCCACGGGCAACTTCAAGGAAATGGGCGATGCGGGCTACAAGAAGGCCAGACTGCTGCTGGCCATTGGGGGGGGCGTGATGATCGTCTGCCTGTTGTTTTTCCTGATCATGGGGGTACGGCTGGTGAGCCGGATCAACAAGCTCGATGTGATGATGGAAGCCGTGGGCAAACGCGTCATCGATCTGAACTCCGGCATGGAATCCCTGGAAGGACTCAACAAGAGCGTGCAGGAGCTGGCTGAAAAACAAGCGGAACTGACCAAGGCCCAAGGCCAGATCGAGGGACGCATTGACGCACAGCTCAAGCAATCCGAAAGCCTGGTGCAGAAGGTCCCGACCGAGACGGCAAAACAGGTGGCGGCCACCAGCGACACCCTCAAGAAAGAGGTTCAAAGCCTCAACGGCCGCCTCCAGAGCCAGGCCAATGCGGTCCAGAACCTGGGCAATGAGGTCAAGGCACTCAAAGGCTCTGTGGGCAATGTGGATGGCCTTAAACGCGATGTGGAGGCACTGGTCACGCTGCAGCGTGAACGCTATCTGGAAGCCCTGCAGAAAAACAATGCGTCCGCAGCCAAGGAGCGAGCAGTGCAATACCCGCGCGTGCAACCCAAGGGCAGCGAAGGCAGCAACCCAACTGCTGGCAACGGTTCGCCCGCGGTGTCGGCACCGGTCAAGCCCTGAGGCTCAGGGCACACAGAGCATCACGTAGCTGACCACAAAGACACCATCCGGAGGAATCTTGCGCCAGTACCCCCACTCCGCCACCTCGAACAGCGGCTTGCCGGTGAGCTTTGGCCCGGAAAAGCTGACCATCTGGCCAATGCGATGCACCTTTTCCTTGCAGTCGTATTCATTGAGGTACCGACGTGAAAGCACCCCTTCCGGATCGGCGGCCTTGAGGTCCTGCATCTCCCAGATGCGGCGGATGTCGCCCTCCTTTTCAATGGCATTGCGGTTGACATAGAACGTCATGGTCTGCGTCTCCACCAACCTCGTCCAGCTCATGGCCCAGGCCGTGCCCGCAAAGGCACCGGCCAGCGCCAGCGTGGCGGCCAGGCCACGCCAGGTCCGCCAGGTCCGCCAGGATGAGCACAGAAAACTCGCAGATCGTCTCATGGATGTCCTAAAAATAAGTGCCAGCCAGTGTGAGCAAATGCCCGCCGGTGCCGAGCTTGAAGCGGGAGATACCGGGCAAAGCCCTTGTGTTGACGCCGCCCAGATCGAGTGTTTCAACACCCTGGCTGCGCAGCGCCAGCAGGGTCTGCCACAGCAGCAGATTATGGACGTTCAAACGGCGCCCCTCCTCATCGGCCCAGCCGACATGGTAGAGCGCACTGCGGCCGTAACGAAGAAAAAGCATGGCCCCCAGCGTGTGGCGACCGCGCACCGCAGACGCCAGCACAAACGCCTGGCTGCGGTCTGCGTGGCAGCCGATGTAGGCCTGCACAAAATCGGTGGGCAAGCCATGAAAACCGCGGGTTTGACGCTGAAGGTTTTCGCGCTCAAGCAACCATTGGGCTTCCTTGAGACTGGCCCTCACGTGCACCTGCACCCCCTCCAGCCCCTCGGCCCGCACCAGCCGGTTGCGCCACTTGCCATCCAGCGCCGCACGCAGCTGTTCCTGCGTCTGCCGCAAGTCCAGGGTGACGGTGGCATAGCCCGTCATGACGCGGTGCAACCCACGTACTTCCAGTGGATCCAGGGTGTCGGCGGCCTGCTCGGGGCTGAACACCGTCGCGCGCCAGGCACGGGTCGGGATGCTTTTTTTCAGCAACCCCATGGCCTCCCGCCTCTGCGATGCGGTCAGCTCGGGCGCCCAGACCGGGCCACGGCTGCAGGAAGCCAGGCCGATGTAGCCCGCCAGACGTCGGCATTGAAATTGCGCCAGCCCCACCAGCCGTTCGCCGTCGTGGACACAGGCCCGATGGATCTCCACCCCCAGCTGTGCAAGCGCCTGACCATACGCCCAGGACTGCTGCAAACTGCCAGCGTGCTGGGCATGAAAGTGTTGCCAGGTTTCAGACGATTCAGGGTGCCAGGTCAGTTTCATGTTCACATATTAGTTAAAAATAACATTTCAAATTCAAGTTTCATCATTCAATGACGATTTCAAAGACAATCCAGCCTGCGTCCAGCAAGGCGGACAACAAAACCGGTCCGATCATGGGACACGACATCCCGAGCGCACGCCTGACTGCGGCGGGCATGTTCTGGCTGACGGTCTACCTGGGACTGCCCGTATTGGTGATCGGCAATCTGCTGGACCTGCTGGTCCAGTGGGGCCTGGGCTGGTGCGTTGGTTTGTGGTGCATTGCTTCTCGGTAAGGAACCGTCATGTTTTTCTTCATCGGTATGGCCGTCATTTTCGGCGCTGTGTTCGGTGGCTACATCATTGCCGGCGGCAAGATGGCGCCCATCATCAAGGCCGCCCCTTTCGAGTTCATCATCATCGGTGGCGCGGCTGTGGGAGCGTCGCTGGTCAGCAACAGTTTCCCTGTCTTCAAGGCCGCCATGGGCGGCATCGGCAAGTGCATCTCCGGCCCCAAGTGGAAGCAGGCCGACTACCTGGGTGTGATGGTGCTGATTGGCAAGCTGCAGAACGTGATGAAGAAAGAAGGCGTGGTGGCTCTGGAAGCCCACGTCGAGAACCCGGACTCCAGCCCCATCTTCGGTGAGTTTCCCCGACTGCTCAAGGACCACACCATCGTGCAGATGATCTGTGACCCGCTGCGCCTGATGGTGATTTCCCAGGGCAACCTGGACCCGGATGCTGTCGAAGATGCCATGAAGACGGCCATCAAGGTGCACCACCACGAAGAACTGCTGGCCCCAGCGGCCCTGACGGGCATGGCCGGTGGTCTGCCGGCGCTGGGCATCGTGGCCTGCGTGCTGGGTGTGGTGAAGACCATGGGCGCCATTGACCAACCCCCTACGGTGCTCGGTGCACTGATCGGCTCGGCGCTGGTGGGCACGATGATGGGCGTGTTTCTGGCCTATGGCATGTTTGAACCGTTTGCCACCCGCCTGACGCAAATCATCAACGAAGACGGCCAGATGCTGGAAGTCATCAAGCAGATGATCGTCTCCAACCTCAAGGGCCACGCCCAGCCGGTGATCATCGAATCGGCGCGCGCCTGCATCCCGCACCACAACCAGCCGAGCTTCTCGGAAGTGTTTGACAGTCTGCGAGGCGGTTGATGGCCGAGGAAGAACAGAAGGCCGCCGAAGCGGCAGCAGCCCAGCCCCCAGCCGAAGGCGCACCGGAAGCGGCGCCAGATCCGGAGTCACTGCGGCCCATCATCCGCAAGATCATTGTCGAAGATGGTCACGGCGGTGCCCACGGCGGCGCCTGGAAGATTGCCCTGGCCGACATGATGACGGCCATGATGGCCTTCTTCCTGCTCATGTGGCTGCTGGGCGCCAGCAACGAAGACAAGCGCAAAAGCGTGGCCGACTACTTCCGGCCTGCATCGCACAGCCAGATTGCTTTTGGCGAACTGGCAGGCTCGAACGGCCTGTTTGGCGGCACCTCGATCATCGACCCGGATGGTTTTCCGTTCTCGGCCAAACAGACGGCCTTGCTGGAACGTCTGACCCCTCAGGCCCAGGGCGGTCCCGCTGCCGACAATGGCTCCTCCAAGGAGGAAAACAACCGCGAAGGCCCGGCCCAGGATGCCCCCTCCGGACAAACCGGCAAAGGCGACAAGGACGGTCAGGGCAATGGCAAACAGGGCGATCAGGACAATTTCGACAAGATCGAAAAAGACCTGAAGAAAAAGCTCAGCGAAGACAAGCAGTTGCAGCGCCTGCAGGAACAGGTGAACTTCACGCGCGACAAGGACGGGCTGCGCATCGACGTCATCGACAAGGCTGACTTCGCCATGTTCAACCTGGGCACCTCGGACATGACGGGCCGCGCCGCCAAGCTGATCCAGGAAGTGGCCAACTCGGTCAAGGGCATGCCCAACAAGGTGGCCATTCGCGGCCACACCGACAGCCTGGGCTTCGGACCGGACAGCATTCGCAACAACTGGACCTTGTCCACCGAGCGTGCCGACTCGACGCGTCAGATCATGCAGGGCGCCGGCATCAGCAGCAGCCGCTTTGCCCGCATCGAAGGTGTCGCGGACACGGCGCCTTTTGTGGCGTCAAACCCGGCAGACCCGCGTAACCGGCGCGTGAGCATCACGATCCTGAACCAGTAAAAAAGAGCGGCCTGTCCTCAGAGACAGGCCGCGGCCGGGCAGGAAGCCGTGTGACAGCTTAGAACGGCGGTTTGTGGACCTGGGCGCAGGTGCCCTTGATCAGAACGATGTTGCGACCGTCCTGCGTGCTGATGGTCTGTGTGAAGGCGCCGGTCGTGCGGTCCACCACAAACTCTTCACGGCTGATCATCACGCCGAAGCGCTGGAACATGGCCGGACGGCTGACCACCAGCCGGTTGCCCTGAACACTCAGGTTACCGGCCCTGCCCTCGGAAATGGCAATGCGCCCCTGGTACCAGCCGGAAGACTTGCTGAAATCAATCTGCGCCATCGACATGCGCGCAGGCTCGGCACCCGTGATGCCCAGTGCCAGCTGACCATCCAGGTCAAGGTTGAGCTCACAGATCAGATCCATGACGCCTTTGTTGTGACGTGTCTCGCGCAGACTGGCCGGCTCGTCGCTGTCGGGCGTCATCGCGGCCATCACGGCCCACACGCCCGCCACCAACAAGGCCCCTGCGGCTGTGCCGCTCAAAAATGTTTTCAGCTGCATGGTCTGCTCATCCTTTGGCACATGATAGCGGCAGCTCGAGACGCCCGACAGCAGGTGGCGTCAGGTTCCTGCTCGCAACTCATATTTGTTGATCTTTTCGATCAAGGTGGTCCGCTGGAGCTGCAGCAGCTTGGCCGTGCGCGACACATTGCCCTGGGTGCGGGAAAGCGCCTGTTCGATCAGGCTGCGTTCGATGTCCACCAGATGCTGCTTGAGCGAGATGCCTTGCGGCGGCAAGGTCTGGATGCCTTGCGCCAGGAAAATGGCCTCTTCCACCGCATTGATTTCATCGTTCGAGGCCGACGCTGCCGGACGCGCCATCATCACGGGCAAGACACGGTCTGCAGGAACTTCGTCCGAAGCGATGGCCATGGCATGCAGGATCGGGTCAAACGCTGCCGCATCCGGCGCAGGTTCTGCCATCGGGGGTGCAGACGGTTCCAGCGCCGTTTGCGGCACCCATGGCGCGACCTGCTCCTGACCCAAGCGCTGCGTCTGCAGCGCCATCAAACCCGAAGGCAGCATGCAGGTGGGCACGGTGTGACACGCAATCTTCTGCCCCGGAAACAGGGTGGAAAACCGGTCCACCAGGTTGGACAGCTCGCGCACATTGCCGGGCCAGCGGTATTCGGCCAGCATGTCCAGCATGTCGGTCGCAAAGCTCACCGGCCGATTGCCGGGCATGGCATGTTTGTCGGCATAAAACGACAGCAGCTCCGCCAAGTCCTGGCTGCGCTCACGCAAAGGCGTGGTGCTGATGGGCAGCACATTGATCCGGTAATAGAGGTCTTCACGGAAGCGCCCCTGCTGCACTTCGTGTTCGAGATTTTTATGGGTTGCCGCCACCACGCGCACATCCACCGGCACCTCGCGGGAGGCGCCCACGGGCAGGATGCAGCGCTCTTGCAGAACACGCAGCAACTTGACCTGCATGTCCATCGGCAAGTCGCCAATCTCATCGAGGAACAGGGTGCCACCATGGGCCAGCTCGAAGCGCCCGATGCGATCGGTCACGGCCCCCGTGAAGGCACCCTTGCGGTGGCCAAACAGCTCGCTTTCGATCAGCTCACGCGGAATCGCGCCACAGTTGATCGGGACAAAACGTCCCTCGGCCCGGGGTCCCTGGCTGTGCAGCGCCTGGGCGACCAGCTCCTTACCCGTACCGCTCTCTCCTGTGACCAGGGCGGTGGAAGAAGACGCGGCGATGGTTTGTACCAGCTGACGCAGCGCCCGGGTTGCAGGGCTCTGACCGATGATCGGCGTGGCGGAAGACTTTTTCATGTCAAGCTCCACCCGCCTTCATGCAGCTGTCCTGGCAAGCACTGGGCATGAAAATGCGCAAAAATCCCTGTCATTTTGTTAGTGTTTTCAATTATTTACAGATTTATAGCGCTTAACCGCCCTTGAATCAACAAATTTCTTACTTTTGTGAAATTAAAGACACAATACAAGGAATCTGTGTCGCCTATTGCCGGTCTCGGTGCACACAACGGATTTCCCCCGTCTTGACTCAAGTCCTGGGTGCCGGTGCCGATTCCCCCATTGAGCTTTAATGCCCGTGCGCCTGATGGGCCACGGCCTCCCGGAGTCCATGCCATGTCCTTGCGTCCCTTGCTGTTTCCCCTCGCAGCCCTGTCCACCTTGCTGGCGGGCTGCCAGTCCATTCCCCTGATGCTGGACCCGCCCAAGGCCGCGGACGCATCATTGATCACCCCCATGGTGGAAAAGCGCGAAACCCTCGTGGCCACCGGCTACGCCGTGATCAGCGTGCAGAACAACCGCAACCCGGCACAGCAGCGTCTGATGGCCATCCGGGCATCCAAGCTGGACGCCTACCGCGCGCTGACCGAACAGGTCTACGGGCAACAGCTCGACGCCAGCACCACGGTGGCCGACATGACCATCATGAGCGACACCTTCCGCGCCAAGGTGGAAGGGGTGATCTACGGTGCCGTGCTGGTCAGCATCACCCCGGTGGGCGATGACACCTACGAAACCACCCTGTCGCTGGACCAGCAGGTGGTGCGCGATCTGCGCGCCCTTTACCTGAGCCAGCTCTCGGCCCGGCGCCGCTGAGGTCGACGCATGTTGCGCTTACGGCACCTGTTGACGGGGCTAGCGGCCAGCCTGATGCTGCTGCCGTTGCTGTGCCAGGCACAGGGTGCGGCCCCCATGCGCAACGCACCCACAACCAGCCAGACGCAGCTTTCCGCACCCGAGCAGCAGCTTGCGGCCATCCGCCAGGCCCTGCTCGATGCCACGCTGGAAGCACCGACGCAGGTCATTTCAACCTCCTGGATTGACAACATGGGGGCTCTGCGCGAGGAGCACCAGTTCAATTCGAAGGCAGAGGTCCGAGGGGTCAGGCTGTTTTCATTGAACAACGATGCGCAGGCCGAAACACCCCCCAAAGCCAGCGCGGATGTACTGCCCTGGGGATGGCGGCAGGACCCCCAGTCGAGCAACAGCTGCGCGCCTGCGCCACGCACCTGGCGACTGCCCTTGCGGATCTCGGCAGGCATGGCCACAGGTTTTTCCGGGCCACAGCTCGCGGCGGGCGAGGCCTTGCTGCAAAGCATCGAGCGGCAAACGCATGCCCTGGTCAGACAAGGTGCGCGCTGGACGCCCGGAGAGTCTCCCGTTCGTTTGGCCAACACCTACCTTCAGACGCTGGCCGCTCCCGCACGCGAAGACAACGGTGGCTGGCAGCTGGACATCCAGCTGGTGCCTGACACCTTCAAGCCAGCAGCTGCGGCCAGCCAGCCTGTTGCCACAGAAACCCCCGCTTCCAGTTTCTGGGGACCCGCCCCCTGGGTCTGGACGCTTCAACTGAACCTGCACAACCCATCCAGCAGTGCAGGCGCCAACACACGGTGGGAACAGACTTACCGGATTGCCGTCGACGTTGAAAAGCTGGCGGAACACCCGTCCCGCTGGCGTGCGCCCATTGAGGCCGAGTTGTCGCAGAGGATCGGGACCTGGTTGCAAGCGGTCGAAACACGATTGCGCTGCGAGCCCACACCCTTTGTGGTGCGACAAGACGCAGAAGGCCTGCGACTGCTGGCCAGCCAGGGCAGCGGACTGCGGGTGGGTGACCGTGTTCTGATCATGCAGCCCGGCTGGGTGCCCGGCCGGCTGCTGGACCCGCGTGTGGCGGACCACATGGCGCTTGCCGAAGTGATCCGCACAGGCCCAAGACACGCCGACATACGACAACTCGCCGGCCCACCTGTGCAGTCCGGCAACGACTGGGTAGCGCTGCCACTTTGACCTGGACCCTGCCATGATCTCTCGCAAACGCCTTGTTCAACTCTGCCTGAGCCTGATCCTCGCCACAGCCGCCCACGCAGCGGACCATGGCGCCACAGCCTCCGCATTGAAAGTCCTCACCAGCCACGATTCAGGCCACGCAGGCGAGCCGCATGCGGCAGCCCCCGCACGCGAAAGCCATTTGGTGCAACGGTCCGAGACGCTGGACATGTTTGTTCGCCGTCAGTACGCAGGCTGGCCCTTCAAGGAAGAGGTGTTCCGCCGCGCTCTGGCAGAGCTCAACCCCTCTGTGTTGCCCAATGCAGCCAACAGCCTGCTCAAGCGCGGCAGCACCCTGGTGCTCCCCACAACGGAGGACCTTCGCCGCTCGGTTCAGCAGCATTACCCGAAAGCCGCTGACCTGGTCAGAATTCGCGTCGAAGTCGAAACCGAGGAAACAGCACGCAACGGCCACCAGGCTCCCACGGGACCGGACAAGCGTCGCTGGGTCCGTTTCCCCTGATCCCGTCTGATGACAGATGATCGGAGGCCCTGACAGCGCGGCCCTGGTGGGTCGCTCCGCGACGATCTACCTGGAAGGCAGATTGCCGCTGGTCACCGCGCCCCAGGCCCGCGAACTGGGCCTGCGCGATGGGCAAATCGTCCAAGCCAAAGCCCAGGCCCAGGCGACGGGCTGGGCGCTGCAATTACCCGGCTACCTGATGGAGCTGCCCGGCGAGCTGCCACCGGGTTGGCGTCTTGCCGACGGACAGCGTCTGCAATTCAAGGTCCAGTTGCTGCCGGATGGCGCCGTGCTGCTGCGGCCTGTGCAGGACAGTGCGGCAGCGGCCCCCGAAGCCCTGCTGCCGGACCGAACCACCCAGTTGACCTACCGCCCCCCGGGAAGCGAGGCCTTGTCACAGTTGCTTCAGCCCGCCACACTGGACCAGCTGCTGCAGACCGTCAGGCGCATCGCCCCCGAGCTGGCCGGCAGCCTGATGGCATGGATGCAGCAGCGCCCGGCCATGGCGCAGCTCACCCCTGCCCGGCTCCAACAGCTGCTCATGCAAGGCGGCTGGATGACAGAAGCCATGTTGGCCCAGGGCCGGTTTGGCGAAGCCATCGACTTCAAGAGCACGCTGCGCGGGCTGCTGCGTGGGCTGTCGGGCACATCCGCAGAAGTCCGTGGACTGTTGCAGGATGCCCTGGACGAAACGGAATCACGCCAGCTGCGTGCGAGTGAGGGCACGCCCGGCAAGGAGTGGGCCATCGCCATGGTGCTGCCGTTTGTCGATGCCAGCCCGGTGGAGGTCAAATTCGCATGGCAGCGCCCCGAGCCTGACCAGCCGAGCCGTTTCATGATCCAGCTGCACACCGCCAGCCCGGCACTGGGTGACTTGTGGCTCCAAAGTCAGATCACCGATCTGTCGCAGGTGGACCTGGTGATGTGGGCGGACCGTCAGGATGTGGCACAACGGGCACAGGCCCGTTCGGCCAGTCTGGCCGAAGAACTCGACAGTGCCGGTCTGCGTCTGGGGCAGCTGCAGGTCATCCATGGGCGTCGCCCGGCCAGCACGGAGACCCCCTGGAGCCCCCCTGCGAGTGGCTCGATGGTGGATGTGGCCACATGAGTGCGCGCTGGAAAGAAGCGGTTGCACTGGAGTATGGGCGCCGTCCCACGCCCGTCGTCAGCGCACGGGGCGAACAGGCTCTGGCGGAGCGCATCATTGAAGAAGCCAGACGGCATGGGATTCATGTCGCCGAGGACCCGGCGCTGCTGGCCCGGCTGGCGCGGGTCGATCTGGATCAGGAAATACCTCCCGAGCTGTACGCTGCCGTGGCCGTGATCCTGTCGTGGGTGTACTGGCTGCGAGGCATGCAGCCGGGGGACGAGAAAAAGGAGCCCCCTCAGGCCAGGTGATGGCTCCAGGCCGCATAGCGGCGTGAAACATGACCCGAACGATCGTAGAGATCGGTGGCCGGGGACGACTCCCCCTGCAAGGCCTGCAAGGCGCCCCGCACGGCCTCGAGTTGTCGCTGAAGCAGCTGGATGTTGCGCAAATGGTTTTCCCGGCTTTGCAGCAAGGATTCGCGCAGGTCTTGCCAGGCTTGCGGGGCCGGCTGCACCTGGCTGCACCACTGTGCCAGAGCAGTCAGCTTTTCAAGCTCCTGGTTTTTGGCCTCCTGAAGGGCCTCGAACGCTTCCAGGTCGCGGCGTTTGAGGGCCTCGAACTCCTGGTCCAGACAGGTCGCCAAGCGCTCGGCATGGCCGGGCGCGTCCAGCAGCGCTTGCTGCAGGACGTCGTCGGAAGGCATGGCCACCTGTTCAGTCATGGCCTGGTCAGCCCTTGATCATGCGTTCCAGTGCCACGAAACTCTCGGCAATGCGACGGGAGTCCAGCGGGTACTGGCCTTGGGCAATCGCGGTCTTGATCGCCTCGACCTTGGCCCGGTCAAATTCGGGCTCGCGCATGACCTGTTTGGCCACATCGCTCAGCTGCACCTCGTCGTCCTGGCGTGCAGGCGCGGCGTTCGAGGCTTCCTCTGCAGCGGCGCTGGAACGCTTCTCGGCCTTGGTCGCCTGACGAACGTTGGCGTCCATCTGGGCCATGCGGCTGAAGTGAGAAATCGGATCGGTCATTTCAGTACTCTTTTCTGGTCTCGGACAGTGGAGCAGAGACCATGCTCGAAGTTGGATTCGGCATCAGTTTCTGGAACTTGAGCGGCCATTTTCACTTTTTTTGCCTCTGCCGGGGCTTTTTAAAGCGCTTCGGCTTCGTTGGGCCCCTTGACCACGCCCGTCAGGATTCGACCGGACTCAGGATTTTTGAACTTGATCTGCTCTCCCATGCGGCCATCCTGCATGGCTTCGACGCGGGCAGAAACAACAAATCCAGATGACTTTCCAACCGATAGTTGAGCAATTTGACCTCTTTTGATCAAGACCAGCGGCCGGATGTCCATTCGGCGCAGGGGTGTGCCCGCCGGCACATCGCGCAGCACCTCGGAATGCAGCGCCTCCGCCACCTGCTCCAGATAGCCCGTGGTGCCCGCAGGCAGTGAGACCTCCTGCAAGCGCACATCGCCAGGCTGGACCGTCATGCCACGAACCAGGGTCTGACCGGCCACCACCACGGGCTTGCGGCCATCCTGCGCAGACACAGAGGACCTGCCCGTCGGCACAAGCCGCACGTAAAGCTGCCATGCCGGCTCGGGGCAGCGCACGCGAAGGGTCTCCTGACTGGCAAAAGGCCAGTCCATGACCAGAGGACGAGGACAGTCCTGCACCCTGACGCGGGGATCCAGCGGCATGAGCTGGACCTGCTCCGGGCGCCCCCCCTGCTGGCGAGACACCCATTGCTGCACCGATTGGGTCAACACCGCCTCCGGACCTGACGCCGAGCGGGGCGCAGGGGTCGCCATGGCGGTGCCCCAGACGGCATGCAGCAGACACAACAGCAGCAAAGTGCCCAGCCTCGCAGCCACGGACGCGAGGTGTCGGCACAGGGTTTGCTTGAGTGGGGTCATGGGTGTGGAAGATTTGACAGTCGTGAACTTTCCAGCCTTGATGCAAAAAAGATACCAACCTGCATGACGATGTGGCCCTCAACCCCAGGCACCACGGCGCCCAGCAGCCCGGCCATAACGGCTGGCGGACGCTCGCCTTCACCGACAAAGCCCTCGGGCTTTGCCGAGGTCTGGGCGCGCGTCATGCCGGACGCCAAAGTGGAAGTCCAGGCCGGAGACACCCTGATCGGGCTGGTCAAGGCACATTACAGACAGCAGGGTCAGCCCATCTCGGAAACCCAGGCGTTTCGCCTTGCGCACCAAGTGGCGGCGGACAACCGCATCGACAATCCCAACCTGATTCTGGTGGGCCAGAAAATCGACTTCGCCAAGCTGCAGATGCCGCCCCTGGCCCGTGCGGGTCCGGGCACGCAGGATCTGGCCCTTTCTGCGGAAAAAACCCTGGCCAGTCGCCATTGGGGCACGCCCACACCCGTCCCTGCCCGATTGCCCATGGGCAGTGAAGTCTCCATCTCCTCAGGGGAACAGGGTGGATCGCACCCGGTCCTGGATCGAACGCTGGAGCGCGCCGTCAGCAAAGGGTTTGTGCCTGCGGCAGACCTGCCTGCCGTGCGCGAGCGAATCCTGTCGCTGTCCGAGCGTTACCGCTTTGCTCCCGATGATTTTGCCCGGCTCAGCCTGATGGAGAGCGGCGGCATGAACCCTCAAGCCAGCAATGGCCGCTGCCACGGCATCATCCAGTTCTGCGATGGCCCGGGACGTGGCGCTGCCAGCGTGGGCTACCGCAACAACCCCAAAGCCATTCTGGGCTTGAATCTGCTTCAACAGCTCGATCTGGTGGACCGCTATTTCGCGCAGGCGGGCGTTGGGCAGGACACAGGTTCAGGACGCATCGGGCTGGACGATCTGTATCTGAGCGTGCTGACACCCGCGGCACGCAGCGAAAAACGCCGCGATGCGCCGCTGGACATTGCCGGTCCGCAAGCAAGCTACCTGCACGTGGACCGTGACCGGCAAAAGCCGATCACACGCAACTCCATCCTTCAGGGGCTCTACGCCTACACCAATGCCGTGCTGCAGGGCCCCGCGCTCACACGCACGGCCGCGCAGCAATACGCACAGACTGCCGCAGAAACTCCGCGCTGAGGCAGCGGCAAAGGCTTGCCGCCAGACAGCCAAAACTTGCCACTTGGGACAAAAAAACCGCAGCAATCAGCTGGCACAGGATTTGCAGGTATCGGCTCGTCAAACAACAACTTGAGCGGGCTGCGTCAAAAAAACGGCATCCCGATCTACCGAGACGCAGCATGAACCTACTGGACCAAGCGCTGGGCATCCATGGCCAGGCCCTCAAAGTGAGGAGCCAGCGGCTGGAAGTATTGGCGCAGAACATTGCCAACGCCGATACGCCCTACTACAAGGCCAGGGACATCGACTTCCGCGCGGTACTCAATGGTGTCGACGGTCAGGATTTGTCGATTGCAGCCACCCGTGATCGCCACTACAGCACTGGAGAGCCCGGCAGCCAGGACGGCGCCCTGCTCTACCGAGTGCCCTTCAACACGGCCTTTGACGGGAACACGGTCGAGATGAGCGTGGAACAAGCCCAGTACGGCAAGGCAGCGGGCGACTACCAGGCGACGCTGCAGTTTCTGGAAAACCGCATCGGCGGCCTGCGCAAGGCGCTTCGAGGAGATTGACCATGGGCATTTCCAACATCTTCGGCATCGCAGGCACTGCACTGAACGCGCAGATCACCCGCATGAACGCCACCGCTTCGAACCTGGCCAACGCCGGAACCGTGGCCGGCAAGGAAGAAGAGGCTTTCCGCGGCAAGCGGACTGTTTTCAAGGCACTGGTCAACGAAGAAATGACCCATGCCGGCGCGCCCTATGTCGGCGGGGTGATGGTCGATCGCCTGGTCGACGACCCCAGCGCACCACGTCGTGTGGCCGACCCCAAAAATCCGCTGGCCGACAAGGACGGTTATGTCTACCAATCCAACGTGAGCGAAGTGACGGAAATGGTCGAGATGATGGCCGCCGCGCGCTCCTACCAGAACAACGTCGAAGTCATCAACACGGCGCGCCAGCTGATGATGCGCACGCTTGACATCACAAAAGCCTGAAAGACCTGTTGAGCCATGAGCACCACCACCGACCTTGCTGCAGCTGCCGGCCAGACAGCCACCCTCACCTCCTCGAGTCTGCTCAAGAACGTCACCCGCTTCGAAGACCTCAAGGCCACCGGCACATCCAAAAATGGGCAGGAAATGGGCAAGCAGGACTTCCTGACGCTCTTTACCGCCCAGTTGCAAAACCAGAACCCGCTCGATCCCGTCAAGAACGAAGCCTTTGTGGCCCAGCTCGCACAGTTCTCGCAGCTCGAAGCGCTGACCAACATGCAATCTTCGCTGGACGGCTTTGTCAAAAGCATGTCTTCTGGGCAGCTCCTGTCGAGCTCGGCACTGATCGGTCGCAAGGTCGCGGTGGCCGACGGCGTGAGTCCGCTGCAGCAAGGCGGCAGCATCGACGCCTCCATTGATCTGAACGAAGGCGCCAGCGGCGTTTCGCTCACCGTGCAGGACAGCCAGGGCCGCACCGTGCAGGAGCTGATTGCCGGCGCACAAAACCCGGGCACCACACGCCTGACCTGGGACGGTCTGGATGCCATGGGCAACCCGGCGCCCACAGGTTACTACCGTCTGACGGCCACGGCCGTGGTCAACGGCAAAACGACCAATGTGCCCGTCAACACCCTGGTCACCGTGCGCAGCATTTCCACCGCCAGCGATGGCGCCATCCGTCTGGAAATCGACGGCGGCAAAACCGTGCCGCTCAAGGACGTCCAGCGCGTCGGCCTGTAAACCCCATCACTTTCTTCACCGCCCCATCACCAGGAGAAGTTCACCATGTCGTTCTACACCTCGCTCACAGGTCTGAACTCCGCCACCGCCCAGTTGGCGGTGACATCCAACAACATCGCCAACGTGGGCACCTCGGGTTTCAAACGCTCGCGCGCCGACTTCGGTGACATCTTCTCGACCTCGCCACTGCAAAAGTCATCCAGCAACATCGGCCAGGGTGTGTCGCTCAAGCAGGTGCGCCAGGAATTCAGCCAGGGCAACATTTCCACCTCGGGCAACTCGCTTGACCTGGCCATCACGGGGGACGGCTTCTTCCCGCTGCGCACCCCGGACGGACTGCAGGAGGTGTACACCCGCAACGGCGCCTTCACCCTCAACGACCAGAACAACGTGGTCAACTCCACAGGCCAGCGACTCATGGCGGCCTCGGTGGACTCGTCCGGCAAGGCCGACCTGACCAACCTCTCGCCCCTGACGATTCCCCCGAAAACCTCGGGCGAGGCCGTCAAGACCACCAGCATCCAGCTCGGCCTGAACCTGCCTGCCGATTCGCCAGTGATCAACGGCACGTTTGACCGAACCAACCCCGCAACCTACAACAAGAGCACGGCCCTGACGGTGTACGACAGCGGCGGCAACGGTTATCTGGCCACCGTCTACTACGTCAAAACGCAAAACGCCAGCCAGGCCAGCCCGTACTCCAAATGGCAAACCTATTTCTTTGTGGGCGACACGCAGGTCAAGCCGGCGCTGCAGCAATCTACAGACAAACTGGGCAGCCCCCAGTATGTGAACAAGTACGGCGAGGTGCTGCCCAAGAGCGATCCGCGCGTGATCCCCAGCAGCGGCACTACCGCCATGTACACCCTGGACCAGCTCACCAACGTCAAGCCCTCGGCATCTGCCACGGCGGTGAGCAGCCCGATTTTGTTGACAACCGATGGTCACATCAACACCGGCACCGAAGCAGCACCCGCCACCCTGGCGTCAGGCACTGCCATTTCCTTCACCATCAATGTCGACAACTCGGCAGAACCGACCACGATTTCCTACACAACGGTAGACGGTGACGAGGACCCGGATGTCCTGGCCCGACACCTCGAAGTGAAGATCAACAACGAACTCGGCAAACTGGCCGATACGCAGGATGATCCAGACACCAAGGATGTCAACGAATACAAGAAAAATGCACGCTTCGGCACCACCGTGAAGTTCGATGCAGGCACATCCAAACTGATGATTGCCTCAGGAACCACCGGGGACAACTCCAGCATCGAGATCGGCGGAGAACCGCCTGCCTGGATCGGCCTGACCGCGCCAGCAAAAGATGCCACACCGACCAACATTCTCTCGGTGCCCGCCTCCCCCAGCGATGCCGTGCGCGGCAAACCCAGCCTGCCCGCCGTGCTGACCGGCGATGTCATCACGGCCAGCAACACGAGCAGTGTGGCGGTCAATTCGGGCAACAAGGATTTCCTCATCTCGGTCGATGACATCTCCTTCAATGTGAGCCTGCCGACAGGCTCCTACAGCATGGACAAGATTGCGGAAATGCTGCAAACGCAAATCAATGGCCATCTCGATGCGGAGTCGGGGCGTGTGGTCACCGGTGTCAAGGTGGAATACAAGAACCAGCGTCTGGTTTTCTCTACGGCCACGACCGGCGATACCGCATCGATCCAGGTGACCGGCAAAGCCGATTGGGGTCTGGCCAACACCGAGATGCAATTCGGCAAAACGACCGAGTGGACACAACTGACGCAGTACACCGAAAACGGTGCTCTGCAATACGTCAAGAACGGCGTGCAAACCGAAGACGGCAGCACGGTTTCCGCCAAGACCGAATGGTGGCCGGTGTACCTGGACCGTGGCGAATTGAGCTTTGACCTGACCGGCAAGCCGGTGTCTCCCCTGACCGCCATGCCCTTTGAAACCGCCTTCCTGCAAGGCGGCAAGGGCGCGCTGACCATGTCGATCGACTTCACCAAGTCAACCCAATACTCCAGTGCCTTTGCCGTGTTGTCGCAATCCCAGGACGGCGCCCCTGAAGGTGAACTGATGGGCCTGAACATCGGTGTGGATGGCCTGGTCACAGCCACCTACTCCAATGGGTCCCAGGTTTCGCTGGGCAAGATCGTGCTGGCCAACTTCTCCAGCCCCTCGGGTCTGCGACAGATTGGTGATGCCAGTTACCTGGCTTCTGCCACCTCGGGCGTGGCCAAGATTGGTGAGGCGGGTTCCGCAGGCTTCGGTTCGATCCGGGCCGGTGCCACAGAGCGCGCCAACGTTGACCTGACCCAGGAGCTGGTCGATCTGATCACCGCACAACGTAACTTCCAGGCCAATGCCAAAGCCATCGAGACCAGCTCCACGATGACCCAGGCCATCATCAACATCCGTTCTTGATGACCGTCAACACGTCGAACCCTGAACCATGGACCGCCTGATCTTCACTTCCAACGCCACCATCAAGGAAATGGCCAACGCCCGTCAGGTGCTGGTCAACGAGCTGGCGAACGTGTCTACCGTCGGATTCAAGAGCAGCTACGACGTGGCCCTGCACTCCATCAAGGCCGATGGCGACAGAACGAGCTTCGATACCCGCATTCAGGCACAGGCGGTCTCCAGAGACCTCATCCGCCTGCAGCCTGGTGCCATCATGGCCACCGGCAGGGATCTGGATGTGGCCCTGACCGACATGTCGGTCATGATGGTTCAGGCGCCCAACGGCGAGCGCGCCTTCACACGCCGCGGCGACTTGCGCATCAACGTACAAGGTCAGCTCGAAACCGGTGCAGGACACCTGGTCATGGGCCAAGGTGGGCCCATCGCCGCCCCACCCGGCTCGCTTGTGACCATCAATTCGGATGGCAGCGTTTACGCCCAGGACCCTGCCCAGACGGGGGTTTCCCCCCCCATTCTGGTGGACCAGATCGCCCTGCGGGATGCCTCGCGCGTGCAAATGGCGCGTCGCTCCGACGGTCTGTACCAAGTGGCCGAACAGGCGCCCGGCAGTGATTTCGCCACAGGGCCCAACCTGCCCACATTGATCCCCAAGGCGCTTGAGGGGAGCAATGTCAGCGCCATCGAGGCCATGACGCGCCTGATGGACCACTCTCGCAGTTTTGAAACACAGATTCGCATCATCAAGGAAACCAAGAGCCTTGATGAGCAAAGTTCTTCCATGATGAAGATCGCCTGAAGGAGAAGACGATGGATGCATCGATGTGGATTGCCAAAACCGGTCTGGACGCGCAGCAAACGCGCATGTCGGTCATTTCCAACAACCTGGCCAACGTCAACACCACCGGCTACAAGAGGGACCGGGCCAACTTCGAGGACATGCTCTACCAGAAACTGCGCCAGCCAGGGGCTCAGAACACGGTTGACTCGCAAGCACCCACGGGCTTGATGCTGGGCACCGGTGTGCGCATCGTCGCCACCGAAAAAACCCATGCCCAAGGCAGTTTGCTGACGACCAAAAACGCCCTCGACATGGCCATTCAGGGCGAAGGCTTCTTCCAGATCGCCCAACCCGATGGCACCATCGCCTACACCCGTGACGGCAGCTTCAAGCTGTCGGCCACGGGCCAGGTGGTCACATCTAACGGTGCGCTGCTGCAACCGCCCATAGCCATCCCGGCCAACGTGGCCAGCATCTCGGTGGGTCAGGACGGCACCGTCTCCGTCGAAAACGCGGGTGGTGGCGCACAGGTCATCGGTCAAATCCAGCTGGCCCGCTTTGTGAACCCGGCGGGTCTGCAGGCCGCCGGCCAGAACCTGCTCAAGGAAACCCCGGCCAGTGGTCCGGCCCAGATCGGTCAACCAGGCCAGCTGGGCACAGGTCAACTGATGCAGGGTGCGCTGGAAGCCTCGAACGTCAATGTGGTCGAGGAAATGGTCAACATGATCGAGACACAGCGGGCCTACGAAATCAACTCCAAGGCCATCTCTGCGGTCGATGGCATGTTGCGCTTCCTCAACAACAACATGTGATGAAGACCATGAAGTCCTTGTTCATGCGCACGGCGGTTCCACTCAGTCTGCTGCTGGTGCTCAGCGGCTGCAACAACATGCCGGCCAAACTCAGCCATACGCCCGAATTCGCGCCCGTTTACCCGGCGGCGACCGAACGCAATGCCCTTCCGACCGGCGCCATCTACAGCGGACGGGGAAGCGACCTGTGGTTCGGCAAGGGTCGTGCCTACACCGTGGGTGATTTGATCACCGTCCTGCTCAACGAATCCACCCAGGCCTCGCGCGAGCAAAAGGGAGACATCAAGCGCAAGAACAGCAACGATCTCGTTCCGCAAAGCTGGTCCGACAAGGTCGGGGTCAACCTCAACAGCTCCAACATCACCAGCTCGGGCTCCGGCACAGCCGACCAGACCGCAAGCCTCACCGGATCGATTGCTGTCACCGTGGTGGAAGTCCTGGCCAACGGCAACATGATGGTCCGTGGCGAAAAGCAGCTCGCACTGACCGAAGGTTCCGAGGTCATCCAGGTCTCCGGCATCGTGCGCCCCGAAGACATTTCGCCCAATGGCACCGTGCAGTCGCGTCGTCTGGCGAATGCCCAGATTGCCTACCGCGGCACAGGCGACATGGCCAGCGCGGTACGACCGGGCTGGGGCACCAACCTGCTCATGAAAATCTGGCCCTTTTAAGGCACTGGCATGAAACGCATTTTTTTCATTGTGCTGCTTTCGCTGGGGCTCAACGCCTGGGCAGATCGCATCAAGGATCTGGCCAGCGTGGCCGCAGGCCGCAGCAACCAGCTGATCGGTTACGGCCTGGTGGTGGGCCTGCAGGGCACAGGCGACGGGACCGACGTGGCCTTCACCGCCAAGAGCTTGCGGGCCATGCTGGCGCGTTTGGGGGTGGGTCTGGATGGCCCCTTGTCGGACTTCGAACAAGGCTCTGCACTCACCCGCATCGACGTCAAGAACATCGCAGCGGTGTTGGTGACCGCAGAACTCCCGGGCTTTTCCAAACCGGGCCAGAAAATTGACGTCAACGTCTCTGCCATCGGCAAAGCCAGCAGTCTGCGCGGCGGCACCCTGCTGCTGACCAGCCTGCGTGGCGTGGATGGCGAAGTCTACGGCGTGGCCCAAGGGGCACTGACCGCAACGGGCGTGGATGCCGGTGCGGCAGGCACCAAGGTCAGCATTGGTGTGCCCACCGCCGCCCGCATTCCGGCCGGTGCCACGGTCGAGAAAATCGTCGAGAACCCGTACGAGCAGGCCGAATACGTCGTGATGAACGTCCGTGAGGCGGACTTCACCACGACCCACGGCATCGTCGATGCCATCAACCGCCAATTTGGCGCAGGTGTAGCCCGTGCCATCGATCCGATGTCGCTGGCCGTCAAGGCCCCGGCCGACCTGACCCAGCGCGTGGCGTTCATGAGCATGGTGGAAAACCTGCAGGTTCAACCCGGCGAGCCCCCTGCCCGCGTGGTGGTGAATTCACGCACTGGTACCGTCGTCATCAGCCGCAATGTCCGCGTGACCGCTGCCGCCGTGGCCCATGGCACCATCTCGGTGGCCGTCAGTGTGACCAACGAAGTCTCTCAACCTGCACCGCTGAGCCAGGGACAGACTGCGCCGGTACAAAACGCCGAGGTGCAGGTGCAGGAAGCCAAGAATCCGATGTTCCTGTTCCAGCCGGGTGTGGACCTGCGCCAGATCGTCGATGCCGTCAACCAGGTCGGCGCTACCCCTTCAGCCCTGATCGCCATTCTGGAAGCGCTCAAGAGCTCCGGCAGTCTGCGCGCCGAACTGATCGTGATCTGAGGACACCATGACCAGCGCATCGCCCACCTCAAGCCGCGGCTACCTGGATTTCCAGGGCTTGGCCAGCCTGCGCGGCGATGCAGCTCGGGACCCCGACAAGGCTGTGCGCGCCACCGCCGAGCAATTCGAAGCGTATTTCATCCAGCAGATGACGAAGGCCATGCGCGACACGGTCGAAAAAAGCGACATGGTTGAACAGGGCAATATGGACATGTACCAGGACCTGATGGACAAGGAGGTGTCCTTGCAAATGGTCCGTCGCGGGGGTGTCGGACTGGCGGATATGCTGGAAAAGCAGCTCCTGCAGCAACAGGCACTGGCTCAGGTGAGTGCACAGGAAGCCCTTCGCAGCCGCGCCGTGGCCGCACCGTCATCCTTGCCCTTGCAAGCACCCAAGGTCGCGCTGCCGCTGACCAAGGATTCAGGGGAAATGTTGCTTCTCCAGAAGCCAGGCCCCTTGGCGCTGCCCACAAGACCGGGAGATAAGCCATGAGTGACATGCTTTCGATCGGCAGCTCGGGCGTCACGGCTTATCAGCGTGCGCTGGCCACCATTTCGAACAACATTGCCAACGTCAACACCGAGGGCTACACGCGGCAAGCCGTGTCGTTGAGCTCCAACCAACCTCGTGAGCTCGGTGGCAGCTTCATCGGCACCGGCGCCCGCTTTGACCAGGTCAAACGGCTCTATGACGCCTTCATCGAGTCCAATCTGCGCAACAGCAACAGTGACCTCAAGAGTCAGGAGCCTCTGCTGTCGTACGTCAACCGCCTGATTGACGTGATGGGCGACCAGAGCATTGGCCTGACGACAGCCATGAACCTGTTCTTCGAGTCCTCACGCAACCTGGCGAGCGATCCAGCTTCGGTGGTTTCCCGCAGTGTGTTCTTGCGCGATGCCGATGGCCTGGCCGCGCGTTTCCGGCAACTGTCAACCCAGTTTGAAATGTTGGACAACGAGACCCGACAGTCTGTGGAAACCGACATCGGTCAGGTCAACTCGATCACCCAGCAGCTGGCCCAGCTGAACAAACAGCTGGCCAAAAAGGCCAGCGCCAGCGCGCAGCCCTCCGAGTTGATGGACCAACGCGATCTGCTGCTGCGTAACCTGTCAGGATTGATCGCTGTCAAAACGAAATTTGCAGACAACGGCAGCGTTCTCGTCAGCGTCGGTGACACGCTGGATCAGGGCATTCTGGTCCGCGACAACACCTCCCGGGACATTGCGGTCATCACTTCGCCCAATGACACGCAAAAAATCCAGTTCCAGATTGACCCGTACGGCAAGCCGGAGAGCCTGGCACGCATCACCAGCGGCAAGATTGGCGGCGTCATGACCTTTCGCGAGCAGGTGCTCAACCCCGCCGAGGCGAGTCTGGACAGCCTGGCCAAAACCGCCGTCACCGAAGTCAACGCGGTCCACCGCGACGGGATCGATGCAGAGGGTCTTCTGGGAGGGGACCTCTTCGGCTTCAGCCAGGGATTGACCGATAAAGCCAGCGGCATGCAGCTGCTGATTCAGGACAACGCGCGTGTCGCTGCTGCGGGCCAATTCAGGGTCATTGACGACCCTCTCAATCCAGGAACAGCACAGGCACGGATCAGTTATGCCCAAGCCGACTACCAGGGCCCTGAAGGGCTTGTCGGTACTTTGGCCAGTGCGCGCTCACCCTTGATCGCCACCGAAAGTCTGACCTTCCCGGGCAGTGAAGGTTTCACGACCGTGGGCGTGATCCCTGCAGGCATGCAGGATGCCACCATCCGCCTGGACAGTCCTGGGGCCAACCGCAGCTTGCAGGTTTTTACCCGTGACGGACGGCACCTGCTGGGCACTGCGCTTGGCAGCGACATGCTCGACAAAATTGTCAAGACCACCAACGGCATGGAAGCCGGCGCCGAACCCAGCGAATCGTCTCTGAATTCAGCTCAATACCTGGGCATGGACCTGTTTATCGGTGCCAAGGCATCAGTGCAGTACATCCAGCAGTTCAACACCAGCACGGGCAAGCTGCTGGACCCCAAAGCGGTTCCTGCCGAACTCGTCGGCCAGGAGGCTGACTCGGGATGGCGGGAAACTATCGGAAAAAGCGGCTTGTTCACGCTCAACGGTCGGACACTGGAGCCTCCACCACAAGGAACCACACCGACCGACCTGGCAGACTGGATCAATCGGCAGTCGCCCCCCATCGAGGGCATCACGGCAAGCATGGTCGGGGGGGCACTCAAGCTCACGGCGGACAACACGCAGATGGACATCCGGCTGGGCATTGGCCCCAATGGCAACACATCGGATCTGGCTGAAATCGGGTTCAAGAGTGCCTTGCATGTTGCGGGAACAGCCCGGGATGATTTATTGGTCTTTGTGACCGACACCTCCGGCACCCCCAGCCTGGACAACGCCACAGTCACGGCCCAGTATTCAGGAACCGACGGCAACATCAAGCAATTGCTGCGCGAGCAATCCCTTCTGGTGACTTTCAAGCCCGACAACAGCTACGAAATTCGCGAGACCCATACCAATACCGTTCTGGCCGAGCGACAACTGGACCCGGGGGCAACCCCTGTGATCAATTACCGCGGCCTGAAGCTCGAGTTCTCTACGATCCCCCGCGCCGGCGACAAATTCCGCATCGACGGCAATCGCGACGGCATCGGCAACAACGAGGCCATGCTCAAGCTCGTCGATCTGGAAAACAAGAAAGTCGTGTCAGGCGGAAGTCTGACCATGACCGAGGCCTACATCGAACGCGTCAACCTGGTCGGCAACGTGGCCCGCCAGGCAGCGATTTCCAAGCAGGCACTGACTGTCGTCTACGAGCAGGCACAGGAGGCCCGCGACGGTGTCTCGGGCGTCAGTCTGGACGAGGAAGCTTCCGAATTGGTTCGGTTTCAGCAGGCCTATCAGGCCAATGCCAAAGTCATGCAGGTCGCGAGTCAACTTTTTGACGCAATCTTGCAAGTCAATTGAAGGTGCACTGAATGAAAATTTCAACCTCCTTCCTGTTTGATCGTGCGACCAGCCGCATGAGCACGATTCAGAACAAGTTGGCCACCACCCAGGCGCAGCTCTCGGTCTCCAAACAAGTGCTCTCGCCCAGCGATGCGCCGGACCAGGCCGCTGCGATTCAGCGCCTCAAAGGGGAAGTTCAGCGCCAGGAAAGCCACGGCGAGTTGCTCAAGACCGCGCTGAACCGTTATCGCGCCGAGGAAACAGCCTTGTCGTCGGCCAATGACATTCTGGTGCGACTCAAAGAGCTGGGCATTCAGGCCGCCAACGACACCCTTGGCCCGGACGACCGAAAAGCCATCGCGACCGAGATGCAAGCCCTGCGTGATCAGCTGCTCAGCCTGGGCAACTCACGCGATGACAATGGCAACTACCTGTTCTCTGGCACCCGCGTCAAAACACCAGCATTCGCACTGGATGCTGCTGGCAAGGTGATTTACCAGGGAGATCAGACCCAGACGGCCATCCCGGCGGGTGTGGAGCGAAGTGTTCAATACACACGCGCAGGAACCGATGTATTCAGTCGCGTTGTCAGAGAGGATGGCACGGCTGTAGGATTTTTCGACGCTTTGGACCAAATGATCAATGCGGTGGGGAATTACAGTACAAACAATCCTCAGAAGACAGCCCAAATGCAGCAAGGCATCGCCGACCTGGGACAGATGCAAAACAGCCTGACCCTGTCGATTGCACAAACCGGGTCTGATCAAAAAGTGGTGCAGTCTCAGCTGGACATGCTGGATGAAACCACCTTGCGCCTGAAATCCACCTTGTCAGACATCGAAGACCTGGACTATGCCGAAGCAGTGACACGCATGAACAAGGAAGTCATGGCGATGGAAGCCGCGATGGGCAGCTTTTCCAAGATTTCCAGCCTCAGCCTCTTCGACTACATCAGGGGCTGATGCAAGCGCCCTCTTTCCATTCAACTGACTGAACGACATGGCCACCAGCAGCATCGTCAACACCCTGGGAGCAGGCTCCGGCATTGATGTCAAGGCTTTGGCAGAAAGTCTCGTTGAAGCAGAGCGCGCACCACGCAAAGAGCGCATCGACAACAAAATCAAGCAGTCCGAAACCCGAATTTCTGGCTACGCCGCCATGAAATACGCCCTCTCGGAGCTCAAGACAGCATTTGAGAAACTCAACGATGCCAGTGATTTCACATCCATCCAGTCGAGCAACAGCCAACCCGCTGCGTTCGGCATCACCACGGGGAGCACGGCCTCAACCGGTTCTTACAGCATCGAGGTGACTCGAATTGCCACAGGACAACGCACGGCAAGCACAGTCTTTCAGGATCGCAACGCCACCCTCAATGGTGGCAATGAGTTTTCACTGACATTGACCAGCGCGACCGGCTCGACAGAAACCATCACGGTGCCAGCCGGCAAAACCAACCCTGCGGGCATTGCCAGTGCCATCAATGGCGCCAAAAAAGGCGTGACCGCACAGTTGCTCAACACGGGCAACGGTTACCAGCTTGTGCTCTCCGGCGAAACCGGCACCAACAAATCGTTCAGTCTCAGCACGTCTGCAACGCTCACAGCCACGGCGCAGGTCACCACCCAAACGGCCAATACGCTGGAGGTCACTGCCGATGCAAGCGCCACATCGGTGCTCGTCAGTTACACCGACAGCAGCAACAATCCAGCCACGCTGTCACTCACCAAGGACAGCGATGGCATCTGGCGAGCGCCAGCTGGCGCCACGCTGCCGGATGCAAGCACCACGCTCACTGTTCAGGCTACTCGTCCTTTTGAGTTCACCCAGACACTGCAGTCCGCCCAGGATGCGCAGCTCAAACTCAATGGGCTGACCATTACCCGTCCGACCAACATGGTCAACGACGTCATTGACGGTGTGACTCTGAATCTTTTCACCAGCACATCGGGTGCCGCCCGCCTGGACCTCAGCCGCAACACGGCCACCATCAAGGAAAACATCAGTGCCCTGGTGACCGCCTACAACGATTTCAACAACACGCTCAACATCCTGGGCGATCGAAAAAGTGAAGTCGATCAATACGGTGGTTCTCTGGCAGGTGACAACCTGCTGCAGACGGTCAAGAACCAGATTCGGCAACTGGTCACCTCCGACTCCAGCACGGCAGGCAGCGTGGTCAAGGCCGCCAGAAATGTGGGGATCAGCATTGACCGCAATGGCGTGATGCAACTGGATCAAACCCGGCTCGACAGTGCACTCCAGGACAATTTCACAGAAGTTGTCCAAATGTTCACCGCAGGCACCAGCAACAAAAGCGTTTACAGCGACGCTCCTGCAGGTCTCGCAGGGGATGCCGTGACCAACATCGACAAAATGTTGCGCTCAACCGGTTCCATCGCACGGCAGACGGTTGTGGCCCAAGGCCAGATCACCAAATACAAGGATGAGCTCACTGCGCTGGAAGATCGCATGAGCAAACTGCTCGAGCGCTACACCAACCAGTTCAGCGTCATGGACAACATCGTGGGGCAGAGCAACAGCATGCGGGCCAGCCTCAAGAACACCTTCTCTGCTATGCTTTCCTCCGGCAACAATTGACGAATGAATCAACACTAATTCATTCAAAATAACTATTTTCTCAAGTTCAGGCTTGGCCAGCCGATCCTTAGTCCAGACAGGTCTTCAAAGGAGACCTGATGGACATTGCACACCTTTGGGGTGCAAACAGGAAAGGATCTGTCATGAGCACGGATGTTTCATCGGTTCAATCCGCTCTGCAAATGCCTGCAACACACACGCTCAAACCTGAAGCCGTGATCGCAACCCATGGGGGTGCTGCGCCTGCGAGCCAGCAGACACAGCCATCTCCCGGGGCTGCAGAACTGCCCAAACAGGCAGACCCGGCCACCCTGCGCAAGAAACTGGCCGAGGCCGTCGACCATCTCAACGAAATGGCCCAGCGCAACAATTACAAATTGAACTTCTCGATCGACGAGCAGTCCAATCAGGTGATTGTCCGCGTGCGCGATGCCAAAAGCGGTGAAGTGATCCGCCAGATGCCCAATGAGGCGGCCCTTCGCATGGCCCATCACTTTGCGGACCTTAAAGGTCTGCTCAGTGATGAAAAAATCTGATCAAGTTTTCTTCACAGGCCTAAAGTCTGCGAAATACCAACCGAATCACTCCACAACAGGAAGTCAGAAATGACATTCTGTCAAGACCCGGCAGGTCCTACTCCCTTCAAGGTTCCTGCCAAACCAAGTGAAGTTTCTCTCTCTTAAAGGAGTAAGACCATGTCAGTGATCAACACCAACGTCAAGTCGCTCGTTGCACAGAACGCCCTGACGGTGAACAACCGCGCTCTGGGCAAAGCCATGGAGCAACTGTCTACCGGCAAGCGCATCAACACCGCTGCCGATGATGCCGCCGGTTTGGCCATCAGCAACCGGATGACGACCCAGATTCGTGGTTTGAACCAGGCGGTTCGCAATGCCAACGACGGCATCTCGATGATCCAGACCGCTGAAGGCGCCACCCAGGAAATCTCGAACATGCTGCAGCGCATGCGTGAACTCGCTGTTCAGGGTGCCAACGACACCTACGGCTCAGCCGATCGCGCAGCGATTGGAAAAGAGTACGACCAGCTCGTGAACGAGATTGACCGCATCGCGGGCAACACCGAATGGAACGGCATCAAGATTCTGGACGGCAGCACCTTCTCCTCCAGCACCGCTGCTTACTTCCAGGTCGGCACCGGTTCCGGCACCGCTTACCAAATCGATGTGAACTTCATCGCTCTGACATCGACCAGTCTCGGCTCTGCATCCATCACAACCGGAGACATCTCCTCTGCATCGACTGCGGGCGATATCCAAGCCGTCATCACTGAAATTGACACAGCCATCGCTGCGGTTGATGACTTCCGTGCCGACATGGGCGCCAAGATCAACCGCCTGACCTACGCTGCCGACAACATGACCAATATCTCGATGAACACGGCCGCTTCGCGCAGCCGGATTCAGGATGCTGATTACGCCAGCGCCACCACAGAACTGGCCCGCACGCAGATCATCCAGCAAGCTGCAACCGCCATGCTGGCGCAAGCCAACCAGGCACCGCAGAGCGTGCTGTCTCTCCTGCGCTGATCCCACTGACTGGCCGGTGGTGAAGACCCCGGCCAGCGTTTTTCCGGAGCACTGACATGACCGCTGCCCACGAACGCATCGTCCTGACCTACGGCACTTTTGACCTGTTCCACCCGGGTCATGTGCAGTTGCTCAAACGCGCGCGTGAACTGGGCAGCCGTCTCATCGTCGGCCTGTCAACCGACGAGTTCAATGCCAAAAAAGGCAAGCGTTCCGTGATGAGCTACGAGGAGCGCAAAACAGTGCTTGAAGCCTGTCGTTATGTGGACGAGGTCTTCGCCGAAGAGGACTGGTCACAAAAACTCGCCGATGCCCGCCGCACAGGCGCCGATGTGTTCGTGATGGGCGACGACTGGGCCGGCAAATTCGACTTCATGCGCGAAGCCTGCCATGTGGTCTACCTGGCACGCACAGAAGGCGTGTCCACCACGGAAATCAAGGCTTCAATGCAAGGCCTGCCACGCCATCCAGTCGGCCAGCCGCTGGCGCAAATGCGCTGAGAGCGGATCCATCTTCAGAGCATCACAGCACGCCAGAATGCGCTGAACGCGTTTGACCGATTTGAAAGCCTGAACGCTGCGCATGAGCTCGATGAGCACCATGAACTGGTGTTTTTCACTGCCTTTTTCGACCAAAGCAGGTGACTCCACGGTCACCACATAAGACGACTGGGGCGTGCGCCAGTCCCCATAGTTTTCCGTGAGGTTCTGATCCGCATTGTCCGGAATCCAGAAGCGCTCCCCAAGAAAATCCACCTCGGTCAGTTCAAACGGACTGAAGCGCAGGTTCTGGGTAAAGCCATACTTGTAATCAATGCCGTGCAGCAAGTGATCGGCCTTGGGATGGAAAAAGAAAAAGTCGATGGCCACCCCATGTTTCAGGTCGACCGCGTCCATCAGAAAAGTCTTGGCACCACGCAAGTAACGCCACGACAGGTGGTAATGCCCCGCTTCCAGCAGAGCCTGAGCCACTTCAAATTGCTGCTCCCATCCGATCAGTCCCAGATCTAGGTCTTTGTCGTGCGGCAGCAACTGCCCCTCACGCAAATAACCGAGCAAGACGCCAGACATCATGAAGGGCCGCAAGCCACGTGCACGCAACACCCGGTTCACAGCTTTCAGGCTTTCGCTGGCGGCATCCACGTCAAAGACATGCTTTTTGGCAGGCGGGGTCTCCTGGGAGTGGGCATCCTGAACTGCGGCAGGAACCATGGCCCTGTCGACGATGGCCGCAAGCAAACGCCGGGCATGCGTCATCGCCTCAGAAAAATCACTGCGTTGAGCGTGGCAGCGCATCAACCAGTAATCCTGGGTCATGCCTGGGCTTCGCTCATACAGGGTCTTTGCCAAGGCAAGCGCATCCTCGGGCTGCTGTGCACGCAAATGCAGATCCACCTGATGGGGTGCCAGTGTATCGACGAGACTCTGGTGCTCATGCGCGGCCTGATCGAGCAACATGCCAAGAGCCCAGGCCAGTGCCCCAGCCTTTTGCGCCGTCTGTGCATATTCCACACGCTCGGCCACCGTGCGGCACATCCACAACCAAGGCTCAGCTGTCGTGTCCAGCTGCCTCCAACGCTGCAGCACTGCGGGCAGCCAGGACACGGCCTGATGGTCCAACAGCACCTCGGTGGCAAACAAAAGATCCGCAGACTGACAAGGACACCCCGTCCAGTCACGGGGCTGCGCAGCCTCTGCAGGACTGGAAACCGCTCTGAGCAGATCGCGGTAAAAGTCCATCATCATGGGTCGTCCTGCCGCACAAAGCCGGGCCGCATCCTCGACTTCCATTTGCTGGCTCAGGCACTGTGACACCGCGAGCCATCGGCGGTAATGGGCTTTGTCTTCAGTGTTTTCATGTCCCAGAGTGGCCAGAAACATCAGCAGAGAACGTCGCTCGTAATAGCGTGCTGCCTTGAAGAGCTGGGGATCCAGGACCTTGTCAAGCCCTGCCTGTTCGATGATGGCCGGCAGGTGCTGCTGATTGTCTGGGCGCAGGGCTTCCTGCAGGACACACATCAGCTGGGTGACTTGGGGAGAGAATTTCATTGGGGTCAGCCCATATCAAGGTCAATGGAATCGGTTCAGGGCAGCTCGCACTCCCTGTGCGCAGCTCAATGGGTCACATCCAGCGCCAAGGTTGCCAACCTCGCATGCTGGGTCAGGTAACGCTCATGACCTGAGCGCACATGACTGACTTTCAGCGCATCACAGGCCATGGCTTGCTCCAGAAGATCTGGCGAAGGCTTGCCCAGCGCCGGCAAGGTGAATGGATCAACCGCATGGACAGACAACTTGGCGAGCAAGACCATGTAGTTGCCGGACAAAGCGTAAAGAACATCGCGGTGCGCAACGATGCGTGGGTCCTGGCTGCACATCAGTCGGTTGGTCAATTCGAGCCAGTCCAGCCAAATGCGGCGCTTGGCGACGAAGTTCATGCCCAACAGGAAATGGTCACTGCAGCAAACCCAGTCAACAAGGCGCACATCCAGGCGAAGGGTATCGGCAAAGGCCTGTGCGGCCTCCAAAGACCCTGGCCTCAGCTGCTCTGCCAGCAAGAAAGGATTTCGGTGAAAGGCACTGACATCCCAGAATGGGTTGAACATGAGCATGTCATGGTCATGGCCTTTGGACAGCACCAGATTCTCCAGTGCAGCCGTACTCAAACCACGAGTCTGCAGCTCGGCATCGGATAAAAATGCCCAAAAACCGGAATGAACCTGTTGCCGCCCGAGCAGGTGACGACGGACTTGATCAAAGTGGCTCAAGCTGTCACCGGGCATCATCAGCCCGCTGGCGTGCTCCATGACCCAGGCTGGCTGTGTCAGGTGATGTCGGGTGAGCTGCAGCGCCTGTCGGGCAGGCACGCGCTGGCTTTGAGCAGACAGAGAAATCTCTGCCTCAGGTTGCACCACGCGCTGCATGGCCTGATTGAACAAGGAGCCCACTCGGGTCGAAAATCCCCGGTCGGGCTGCGCATGCCGCCGCAAAGCGATCTCCACCACCTTGCGTTCGTAATCTTCAAAGGTCTCGACGGCATTTTCCACTTCACCAATCTCGCGCAGGATGCTCAGTCCCATGCGCGAGACCATGGTTCGACCATAGCGGGTGACCAGTGGCACCCCCGCATTCACCACATCACTGGTGGTCGATCCACAGTTGTAGGGATAGGTGTCCAGGAAAACATCAAAATGCCGCAGACGCGCGCAAAACGTCGGATGGTCGGTCCTCGGCAGGAAAATCACACGCGCCGGGTCCACATCGGCCGCCGCCACTGCCATTTTGAGGTTGCGCACGGTGATGGGGTTATCGTCGATCAGGCACAGGCAAGCCTTGTCGATGCGCTTGAGCAAGTTCATCCACACACCAAACATCTCTGGCGTGATTTTGTACACATTGCCAAACGCGGCCATCAGGAACGCGTCCTCTGGCAGCCCCATGGACGCCCGATCGGTCGTGGGGACAGGCAACTGCTGCCGGTCCAGGGGGATGAAGGATCCATCCATGTAAACCGGCTTTTCGGTGAAATAGATGGCCAACTCCGGTGGCAGGACATCGCGGTCGGCGATCACGAAATCGAACCAGGGCATGCCCGTGGGGCCAATGAATCCCAGATAGGTGCCCTGCATCGGCGCCGGACGGCGGGCAAAGATGCCCGGCCTGGCGCCAGCACTCAAGCCATGCAGGTCAATGAGAATGTCGATGCCATCATCGGCCATGCGCTGGGCCGCCTGCTCGTCCGACATTTTCGAAATGTCCACAAAGTGGTCGAAGCTGCGCTTGAACTGCTGCCGAAGCGCCGTGTTTTCCTCTTTCGTGAAATCGTAGGCATACAGCTCATAGCTGCTTCGGTCTGCGCCCTGCATGAAGGCAGGCAACAGGAAGCCCACCGCATGCTCGCGAAAGTCGGCTGAAACCAGCCCCACTTTCTTGCGGCCATGGGCCATTTTCTTTTTCGCCTTCACGGGCTTGTGATTCTGGCCATACATGCGGTGCACGAAATTCTGGGAAGTCAGCAACTGCATCGCTGGGTCTTCGGTCATGGCCAGCATCCCCAGTGGGGAGGTGTAACGGATCAGCCGGGCCATGTCCAGCCCCGGCAGGGGCTGGTAAACCGGCCAGATGCAGGCTTTTTGCCGGATGTGCACCCAATGCTGCACCACCCCGGCTTGTTCGGGCTGGATCTCCAGACTCTCGCGCAGTGCGCGCTCGGCCAGATCGTAGGCTTTCTTGTTTTCCTGTACCCGGCCGATGTGGTTCAGTGCCGAGCACAGCATCTCGGTATCGAGTGAGGAGGCGATAAAGCGCAAGCTGGCAAAGCTGTTCCACTGCATCAAGGCCTTGTCCTGCAGACCCAGTTTTTCGTACATGAGTCCCAGGTTGATGTAGGCGTGACCAAAACTGGGATTGGCCGCGATCGCCTGCAAATAGGCCTTCTCGGCTTTGTCCATGCGTCCGAGCGCCTGCAGCAGCGACGCGTGGTTGTACAAGGCCACATAACGCATCGGGTCCTCGGACACCGCCAACCATTGCTCGTAGAGCAGGGATGCTTCCTCAAGTTTGGCCTCGGACTGCAAGGCTTCCACACGGTGCATCAAATCCACCAGGCGCAGATCGCGCAAATCCTGTGGTGCTTGAATAAAGGTGTCTGCTGGAGCGTTCATGGTCGGGCAAGAATGGTTTGCCGTACATAAGCAATATTCACACCAGCCAAAAACTCTCGTTCAGCGGCGCATCCAGGGCAAGGACTTGCCTGGCGGCAAGGCCTTGCCACCTGGGTGGCATAAATTTCCGATTTTTCCTAAAGAAATAGCCACAGACGCCGATCTTGAACCTGAACGAGTAGCACACGCGCTGTGACCACAACATATGCGACGTGGCTATTCCACTTGTCCAATACAGGAGCGACCATGTCGATCATCGGTTCATTCAGCGCCACAAAGGTTTCACAATTCACAACGGACCAGATCAAGAATCTGTCCTCCAGTGACTTCAAGGCCATGACGACGGCGCAGATCAATGCCCTGACCAGTGCACAGATCGGCGCCATGGAAGACGCCGATGTGCAGGCGCTGAGCGCAAGCCAGGTGAGTGCATTGAACGCCACAGCGCTGGCCGCAGACGATGAATTGGTGTACAGCCGACTGGAACTGCTGGCCAATGCCCAGATCAAGGCCTTGTCCACTGCGCAAATTTCTGAATTCAATACCAACCACATCAGCTATTTCAGTGCTGCTGATATTGCTAATTTTTCAGCAAAACAGCTCAACGCTTTTGACACTGAAGTGATCGCCGGCTTCAGCACAGATCAAATTCAAGCGTTGACGACCAAACAAATCCGTGGCTTGGACTCGAATTTCCTTAGCAGCCTTACCTCCGACCAGTTGGTGGCACTCCAGACCAACCAGGTAGCCGCTCTGTCGGGAACACAACTTGGCTATATCGCCAGTGACAAGATCATTGCCATGGAAACGGCCGATCTGCGCGCCATCAGTTCGGCCCAGATGAAAACCATCTCCACCGCAGTGATCCAGGGTTTGAGTTCAACGCAGATCAATGCCCTGACCACCGCCCAAATGGCCGGATTGACCAGCAGCCAGCTGGCCGCCATTGACACGGAAGACATTGAAAACCTCACAAGTGCACAGCTCGCCGCCCTCAAGGCGCCTCAAATCAAGGGGCTCACGACGGACCAGGTGGCCGCCCTCACAACCGAACTGGCAGCTGCCCTGACCACCGCCCAACTGAAAGGCTTAAGTTCGACACAGCTGGCTCAATTGGGCAGTGACCAGGCGGCAGCACTCACAAGTGCTCAAGTGGGAGCGATGACTTCCCAGCAGCTCAACGGATTGTCCTCGAGCGCAGTTTCCGCTTTGGACAGCCAGGACCTGAACAATATTTCCAACCCTGTGCTCAAGAAGCTCAGCACCAGCTTCATTGCCAACCTGAGCAGTGATCAAGTTGCCAATCTGTCAACAGGCAAGATTTCAGCGCTGACCAACACACAGATTGCGGCCATCGAAACGGAGGACATCACTGCGATGACGTCAGCTCAACTCAATGCGCTGACAAGCCTGCAAATTGGCAGTTTGGGAACTGGCCAGATTGAAACGTTGACAGACACCCAGATTGGCTACCTCGCAACGTCCCAAATCAAGGCGCTGACCACCACCCAGGCCAATGCCTTGACCTCCTCACAAATCAAGGCCATGAGCAGCAACCAGATTGCCGCCATGTCAGCCGCACAGCTGAGCAATCTGGACAGCGACACGATACAGGCCATGGAGTCGACAGCCCTGTCCGCCCTGACCACCAGCCAAATCCGCGGGTTAACCACCAACTTTATCAGTGCGCTGACATCTGATCAGGTCAAGTTGCTGGGAGCGACTCAGATTGCCGCTCTGACAAGTGCGCAAGTTAATGCGCTTGAAACAGAAGACATCGGGGGGTTGACCACCACCCAAATCGGTGGCCTGACTTCCTACCAGCTCAATAACATCGATACCGATTTGCTGAGCCTTTTCACGACTGCGCAGATCGGAGCCCTGAGCAGCTCTCAGGTCAAGGGATTCAGTACTGCATCAATGGCTGCGTTGAGTACAGCTCAAATTGCCGCATTGAGTTCAACGGCGATTGGAGGTTTGCGTGCTGAGCAACTCAACAGTCTTGACAGTGGTGGTGTCGCCGCTTTGGTGACGGGTGTTGCCAATATTTCCACCGTCCAATTCGGTCAGCTGTCCACTGAATTCATTGACAGTCTTGGATCTGCCCAGATCGCCGCCTTGACGAGCGCACAACTTTCACGCCTGTCGTCCAGCCAGATCGGTGCGCTTGAGTCTGACGATTTGGCGCAATTGGATTCCACAGCCCAGCTCCCTGGCCTGAGCTCCAACCAGATTGCCTACCTGACAAGCGATCAGGCTGAAGGTCTGACTGAGTCCCTGATTGCAAGCCTCTCAACGACGCAAATCAAAGGGTTCAATACCGAAGTGCTGGGCCATCTGGACTCCGCACAGGTCTCCGCTTTGACCTCCAATCAGGTACAAACACTGACCACCACGCAACTCAATGCTCTGGACAGCAGTGTGGTGGAGAACCTCAGCACCAGTGTCATCGCCAACCTGACTGCACGACAGCTGGGAAGCATCTCGACAGACCTGATTGACGGCATGAGCGATGACCAAGTGACTTCGCTGACCTCCAGCCAGATTGCCAATTTTGGAAGTGAGCAGCTGAGCTATTTGGTGGCCAACAAGACTTCCGTGTTGACATCAACCCAGGTGGCTGGACTCACAGCTCGACAGTTTGCTCAACTCACCTCGAGCGATGTGGTGGCCCTACTCACTTCAGACCTGATTGACGACGTGACCACCGCTGCACTCAGCGGACTGAGCACAGATGTCATGATCGGACTTGATTCAAGTCAAGTCGAAGCGTTGACCACGAGCCAGATTTCCAAGCTGTCAGCGACCCAGCTCAGCGCCCTGGATACCAGTGATTCGACAATCATCGGTGCTTTGAATACAGCGGCTATTGACGCACTCGGCAGCCTGCAAGTCAGAAGCCTGAGCACGGATTTCGTTCAGGCCTTGAATACCGAGCAGCTGCGCTCTCTGCGTGCGGCCAGCCTGGCCGTGATGAGCTACGAGCAGATCGAAGCCTTCGATGCTGACGAATTCACCGAGTTGACCACCACCCAGATCCAGGCACTGACAGGCAGCCAGATGGCCTTCCTGTCGACCGACCGGATCTCCGAACTGGGAACCAACCAGATTGAGGTCCTGACGACCAGCCAGTTGTCACGACTCTCGACAACCCAGGTCGCAGCATTGGATTCTGTACAGGTAGGCGCCCTGACCAGCACACAGGTGGCTGGCTTGACCTCCTCACAGCTCAATGCTTTCGACTCCGGTGATGTGGCCGCACTCGACACCGAAGACGTGGCCGCACTGGGCACCAAGCAGATTAACGGTCTTACCACGAACTTCGTGAGCGCCATGACCACTGCACAGTTGGCCGCCATGAGCACCACCCAGATCAAGGCATTGACCTCGACCCAGCTGGCAGCGCTCTCTTCTGACCAGATCGGGGCTCTGCCGACCAACTGACGTACGCTCGGACGCTGATTGATGAACATTCCGATCAATACGAATTTGCCAGCACTGAGGGTGCAGCAAGCGCTGACAAGCAATCACCGGGCGCTCGAAACCGCAATGGGACGCTTGGCGACAGGACAGCGGGTACGCTCAGCGGCGGATGACGCTGCTGGCAGTGCCATCGGCAACCGCCTGAGTACACGGATCAGGGGGCTGGACATGGCGGTGCGCAACGCCAACGACGGCATCTCCCTGCTGCAGACAGCAGACAGTGCCACGGAGCAAATGAGTGGCATGCTCTGGCGCATGAAGGAACTGGCCATCCAGTCGGCCAACGACACCAATGGACAAGCCGATCGGGACGCCCTGAACACTGAGTTCGAAGGGCTGCAAGCGCAGCTTGGGGCCGTCATCAGCAATACCGAGTGGAACGGCAGCAAAGTGCTTTCAGGCGAAGTGGGCTCAAGTGGATCCGTCGAATTTCATGTCGGCGCCTCCAGTGCTGACCACTTTACGGTGGACATGAGCAGTCTGGACACCAGCAGTCTGCACGATGTGATGCAGTCAAGTGTCCTGATCTCGTCCCGATCGGACGCGACCAGCGCTTTGGCCAGCATTGACGACGCGTTGACACAGCTTGCCAACTCGCGCAGCACATGGGGCGCGGCATCGAACCGTCTGGTTCATGCTGCGGACAATGCCATGCAGGTGTCCATGAACAGCAGCGCTTCGCGCAGCCGCATCATGGACACCGACTATGCCCAAACCACGGCCGACATGGCGCGGGCCATGATCCTCAATCAGGCCGGATCGGCAATGCTCTCTCAGGCCAATCACCAACCCATGCTGGTGTTGGCCTTGTTGCGTTAAATCTCGCGGTCAGGCCGGCCAATTCTTGCCGCCACCTGCGTCAAACCTCTGACGCATGTGGCGGCCTGGCTTTTGGCGCCACCTCGATAGATTAGTATTTTTAATCTACAAAAATCCCCACTTAGGGGATTTTTTCTTTTCCCAATCCCGTCAAAACGTCGAAAACACAAAGCGCAAACTCTGGCATGGATGTTGCATGACGAGTGTCAACAGACCGTCCGCAAGGACTGTTGCCCTCATCAACACCGTGAGCTTGGAGTAGTGCATGACCAGACTGACACAAAGGCTGCTCGCCGAAAGCGGCGCAGCAAGCCCGTTCATCGGGCGCTGTGCCTCGCGCTTCAGTCCAGCAGAAATTCGTCAGGCGATTGCCGAGCTGGTGGCCTGCCAACAGCTGGACATGGCCTGCGCACTGAGTGCGGCTGGTTTATCGCTTTACCCTGACAGCGAAGACATTGTGGCCATCAGTGCCTTGCTGGCTGAACTGCAGCAAGACTGGCAAACCGCCCAGCAGCACCTTGAAAAGTTGCTGGAATTGCAAAGCCATCACAGCCAGCCCGTTGTATGGACACACCTGATCCGGGTCATGCGCTGCCAGCTGGATCCGCAGAAAGCCCTGGATGTTGCAGAACAAGCCGTCCAGCGCCACCCACATGACAAAGACCTGCAGGCCGAACTGGCTGCACTGCGGGAAGAAACAGCACAGCAAATGCTGATCCATGCGCACGAGATGGCGCACTGATCAGACACAACAGGAGTTATCGAAATGACCGTCATCAACACGAACATCAAATCGCTCGTGTCGCAAAACGCAATTGTCAAAAACAATCGCGAGTTGACCAATGCCATGCAACAGCTGTCCACTGGCAAACGTATCAACAGTGCCAGCGATGATGCGGCGGGCTTGGCCATCTCCTCGCGCATGACTTCACAGATCAAAGGGCTCGATCAGGCCGTCCGCAACGGCAATGATGCCATTTCGATGCTGCAGACCACCGAAGGCGCGATGATTGAAATGACCAACATGCTGCAGCGCATGCGTGAACTGGCCATCCAATCGTCCAACGACACCTATTCTTCGGTCGACAGGGCATATCTGGACATCGAATTCCAGCAATTGATCTCCGAGATCAACCGCATCACCACAGATACCCAATGGAACGGCATGAATGTGCTGGACGGCACAGCAGGCACCAACTCAGACGGAAAACTGGAATTTCAGATTGGCGCCGACGAAGGACAAACCATTACCCATACGATTGCCGATCTCAGTTCTGACGGCGCACTGGACATGATCGATGGGACAGACATCACCGACCGTGACAATGCAGCAGAGGCCATCACTCAAGTAGATGACGCACTCGATGTGATCAACACGGAACGCGCGGGTATTGGTGCGACAGTGAACCGCATCACCTACGCTGTCGACAACCTGGCCAATGTCTCGCTCAACACCAGCGCCTCCCGCAGCCGCATCATGGATGCGGACTACGCCAAGGCCAGCAGTGAACTGGCTCGAACACAGATCATTTCCCAGGCAGCGACCGCCATGCTGGCGCAAGCCAACCAGCAGCCCCAAACGGTGCTCCAGCTGATCAAGGGCTGATCACTGATCGATTTGTAGGGTTCATCAAAGTCCAGGGATCACGATCGACAAGGCTTTGTCGCCGTCAAGCACCTGCAAGCCACCCGCCGGGAACCTGGCGCGGTGACCACCTTTGTGACGTCATCCCTCCATGACACCGAACCGTCCTGCTCCGGAAAACACGCCAGCGCCCAACTGTTGGCAATGCCGCCATTTCCAGATCACGCACATGGTCTCAACGCCCTATGCCTGCCGTTTGATGGGCTTTCAGTCCCGGCTTTTGCCGCACATTGAAGTCTTGAGGGCCGATGGTCACCCTTGTCGGGGCTTCACACCCAAACCGGCACAGATGTCGGATTCCCGGCAGACGCCAATTCAGTTGAAGTCCATTCGACTCTGATGCTTATACCAAGGTTATCAATTTAAACTGGCACAAGGGTTGCTTATCAGGTCTCGACACATCACGAGACACCACTGTGAAGCCGCAATCCATGTCTGCCCCACTGGCCCTCTGGCTGGACCCAGAATCCCCGCTGACAGCGCCGCACGCACGCGTGCTGAGCGATACAGGCTGGGTTTATCTTGGCGTTGAAACACTGCAAGGCGTCCTGCAGCATGCCGGGCATGCTGGAGTTCTCGTCTTCCGCCTCCAAACGGACGTTTCTCAACTCGCAGCGCTGCAACAAGCACTGACAGAAGCAGGCCTGCAGACACCGATCGTCTGCAGAGTGCAGCGTCAGGACCTTGAACTCGCCGTCGCCGCCTCGCAAGCAGGTGCCATCGCGGTGGTGGCCGATGACGATGTTCGTCCCGAAACCTGGTTGGGCATTTTGCAAAAGCTCTCGCAGCCGGTACCGTCGCCCACACAGCCTGCAACCAACATTCGCAGCGTGGTCTTTGTGGACCCGGTGAGTCAACATCTGCTCGCACTTGCGCGCAAAGTAGCTCAGGCGGATGTGACCGCCCTTCTGGTCGGTCCCACAGGCGCCGGCAAAGAGGTTCTGGCGCGTGTGCTGCACGAGGCTTCGCCGCGCGCGCATCAGCCTTTTGTGGCCCTGAACTGCGCAGCCATCCCGGAAAACCTGATCGAGGACATGCTGTTTGGCCATGAAAAAGGCGCTTTCACTGGTGCCCACCGTGACCACAAAGGGGTGTTCGAACAGGCACAAGGCGGAACCCTTTTCCTTGATGAAATTGGTGAAATGCCCATGCACCTGCAAAGCAAGCTGTTGCGCGTGTTGCAGGAGCGACAACTCACACGGCTGGGCGGACAAACACTCATTCCGTTGAATGTACGTTTCATCGCTGCGACCAACAAGGACCTGCGCCATGCCATCGCACAGCGTGAGTTCAGGGAAGACCTGTACTACCGCATTGCCACATTCCGATTGACATTGCAGCCCCTGCGTGAGCGTCCGGGAGACATCATTCCACTCGCGCTTCATAGCCTCAACCAGACGGCTCAAGCGGGACGTCCCTGGCAAATCCATGCGCAGGCACAGACACAGCTGCTGCAATACCCATGGCCGGGCAATGTGCGCGAACTCGAAAACGTCATGCGCAGGGCCATGGTGCTCTGCCCAGACCGCATCGTGATGCCCGAGCACCTGATGTTTGATGACGCCTGCATGTCTCTGACAGCAGACGTGCAGACAAATGTTCCCACTGCGGTTCAGCCACCGCCGTCATGGACTGAACCAGTCAGCGCACCAGTCGGCCCCCCAGCTGGTGCACAGTCACCAGCGTTTGCTGCAGCACCTGTGTCCAGCCCATGGGCCGTTGAGGTTGTTGACACGACTCCGGTACCCGCGCAGCCCCAAGACCTTCACAGTGCAGCCCGGCTCAACGAGCACCAGATCATCATGGCCACATTGGCCACCACGCCCAACAAGACGGAGGCGGCCAAACGCCTGGGCATCAGCCCGCGCACCCTGCGCTACAAACTGGCGCAACTGCGCGAAATGGGACTGGGCCTGGCCACGGCCAGCTAACAGGAGACGGTCATGATTGAAAAAGCCACGTCACAAGCGAATATCCAGTCCATGCTGGAAACGCTGCGCAGCTACCAGGCCCAGGCCTCACAGAACATTCAGGATGCTGGCGCCAGCAGTGAAAGCGCAGCCACTTCAAAAACCGGTTTTGGACAGATGGTCAGCGGTGCACTGGAGCAGGTCAATGACACGATGCTCGAATCACGCCGCTTGCAGACCGCTTATGAAAAAGGCGAAGACCTGCCACTGACCGATGTGGTGCTGGGCATGCAAAAGTCATCCATTGCGTTTGAGGCGACCTTGCAAATCCGCAACAAGGTGCTCAAGGCGTATGAGGACATCCTCAACATGCCGGTCTGACGAACACGACTGAGAGAACAATATGGCCACAGCCACCGCCACCATGCCACCGGGCGCCGCCCTCGCCGGCAACAGCAGCGCCCCCGTTGCCACTGCCGGCAACCCTTTGGCCCCTGCGGGTGCCGCCGCCGGACCTGAACAGGCCACCACGGCTGTCGCCCCCTGGAGCCCCAAGTCGCTCAGCGAGAACGTCAAGGTGGTTCTCAATCAACCGGCAGTACGCAAGGTGCTGCCCTTGATCGTGATGCTTGCCGTGCTGGTGGTGTTCGGTCTGGTCTATGCCTGGATGCAGGCCACGCCCTACCGTCCGGTCATGCCAGGCTTGCAGGAAGCCGATCAGATGACGGCGTTTGAAGCCTTGAAGAACGCGGACTTCAAACCCAAGATCGATCCGACAACCGGTCAGCTCACAGTCCCAAGCAACCGCTACCACGAGGCCCGCATCCTGCTGGCCTCCCAGGGACTTCCCAAGACGGGGGCAACCGGACTGGATGCCCTCAAGGACCAGACTTCCATGACCACAAGCCAGTTCATGGAGCAGGTGAAGGTCAATGCCGCCATGGAGCAGGAGCTGGCCCGCAGCATCATGCAGATCGCCAGCGTCCAAGGCGCTCGGGTGCATCTGGCCACGCCCAAACAAAGCGTGTTCGTGCGTGACCGCACCCCGCCCAAGGCCTCGGTGGTCATTTCGCCGCACCCCGGACGTGTGGTGTCGCCAGCACAGGTGCAGGCGATTGTTCACCTGGTGTCTTCCAGTGTCCCCTACCTCGCACCTGACCATGTGACGGTGGTGGACAACGTGGGCAAATTGCTCACCGAGTCGGCCAGTGAGCTGAAGCTGGGCATGACCGCAGCACAGGAGCAGCACAAACAGCAGCTCGAAGAGGTGTATCGCAACCGCATCATGCAGATCCTCTCGCCCATGGTCGGTGAAAGCAATGTGCGCTCGCAGGTCAACCTGTCGCTGGACTTCACCCAGATCGAAAGCACAACGGAAGATTTTGATACACGCGACAAAGGGCCGCGCACCCGCTCTGAAGTCATGTCGGAAGACCGCAGCACCCAGCGCGATGCAGCCGGTATTCCGGGCGCACTGTCCAATACACCGCCCCCCAACCCGACCGCCAACACCAACACCGGTGCAGCGCAGGAAAAGACCGCCGACAGTAATGGTCGCAGCAGCAGTCGATCGACTCGCAACTACGAGCTCGACCGCACGGTGCGCCATGTGCGCAACGCAAGCGGTGGCGTAATGAAAGTCAGCGTGGCCGTGATCGTCAACGAGCGCCCGGCCCCTGCACCGGCCAAAGACGCCGCCCCCAACCCGAACGCACCGACATCCATTGCCTACACCCAGCAGGAGCTCGAGCGCATGCTTCAGCTGGTGCAGGGGGTGGTCGGCTATGACCAGCAGCGTGGCGACATCGTCACGGTGGTTCCTGCCAAATTCGAGCCCCCTGCACCGCTGGAATCGATTCCCTGGTACATGGAAGATGCTGTCCAGATGGGTTTCAAGAGCGCCCTGCTGGCCATCAGCTTCATTCTGTTCATGCTGATCGTGGTCAAACCGGTCATGCGTCATCTGATGCCGGAGCAGACCGCAGAGGAAGCCAGCGAAGAGCAAAAGGCCCTGGCCGATGGCGAACTGTCCGAAGCCGACATGAAGATGATCCAGATTGGCGAAGGAGAAAGCCTGGAAGAGATCAAGGCCAAACTCAAGCCCAAGAAATCGAGCATCTCGATCGACATGCTGGACACCGCCAACACCTACGACGACAAGGTGGCACTGATCCGCATGCTGGTGGCCGAAGACTCCGCCCGCGTTGCCAACGTGCTCAAGAACATGATGAAGGTCGCCTGACCCTGAGGAATAACCATGGCCACGAAGAAAGAAGCCGACAAGGACACCAAAGGCAAGGATGCAGTGCCAGCGGCCCCAGCAGCCGATCCACTGGCCGCCTCCGCCATCCTCATGACGGATGAGCTGCGTCAGGAACTGGAAGAACTGACCAACACCCAGCGTGCAGCCGTCTTGATGCTCCTGCTGGGAGAGCAGCAAGCTTCAGAAATCATCCGCTACATGAATCCGCGGGAAGTGCAGGCCCTGGGTGCCGCCATGGTCTCTGTGGCCGACCTGTCACAAGAAGCCGTGAACATCGTTCTGGACGATTTTGTGGCCACGCTCAAGAAACAGACCAGTCTGGGTCTGGGCACTGGCGACTACGTCGAGAAGGTGCTCAAGCGCGCCCTGGGAGACGACAAGGCGGCTTCGGTGCTGAGCCGAATCATGCCAGGCCAGGGCAGCAAGGGACTTGAAATTCTCAAATGGATGGACGCCCGCTCGATTGCCGACATGATTCGCAACGAACACCCGCAGGTGGTCGCCATCATCCTGTCGGTGCTTGAATACGATGTGGCTGCCGATGTGCTGAACTACCTGTCTGCTGAAAGCAGACCCGAGATCATCCAGCGTATTGCCAAGCTCGAGACCGTTCAGCCTTCGGCCATGGAAGAGCTGGAGGCGATCATGAAGAAACAGTTCGCCAGCAATTCCTCCGCCAAGTCGTCGAGCTTCGGCGGCGTGAAGGCAGCCGCCAAGATCATGAACTTCGTGAAGGTCGAGCTCGAGGGGTCGATCATGAAGGGGCTGTCCGACATCGACGAAGATTTGACACTGCGCATCCAGGACAACATGTTCACGTTCGAGAACTTGTCTGGCGTGGACAACCGCGGTATCCAGACCTTGATGCGGGCGGTCGAGCCGGACCTGCTGATGATTGCCCTCAAGGGTGCACCGGATTTCGTGAAGCAGAAATTCTTCGACAACATGTCCTCGCGTGCGCGTGTCATGTTCATCGACGACATGGAAGCCAAAGGTCCGCTGCGCCTGACCGAGGTGGAAGAAGCGCAGAAGAAGGTCATGCGTCTGGCGCGCAAGCTGTCCGAGGCCGGAGAGCTGGTGTTGGCAGGCAGTGGAGACGACTTTGTCTGATGCACCGAGCACCGCCAACGCCTTGCAAGGCTGGAGCCCAGACCCCTTGCTTTCGGGCAGGGCACAGGTGCCGCATTTCCTGCGCACACAGTGGGACGAGGCCAGCGCTCGCAGCTTTGGCCCCTGGCGGGTCGCCGGACCGGTGGATCCTGCTGCGGGACAGACAGCCGATGGGCTCATCACAGACCCGGCGGCTGCACACCCACCTGCCGACACCGCACCGACCGAAGCAGCAGAGGTGCCCACGGACACGGCAGCAGACGGATCGGACGACAACGCCTCACCTTGGTCGGAGTCAGCCATCGCAACACTCAAGAAAGAGTCCTGGGAAGAGGGGCGACAGGCTGGCTTGCAGCAAGCACGCGAGGAACATGAGGCAGCGCGGCACAAGGAAGGAGAGATCCTCCGTCACCTGGGCATCGAGTTGCGCAGTCTGCAGCAGGATCCCCAACGCTTTTTTGAACCGCTCAAACGCCTGGCCCTGCACATTGCCGAGCAATGGGTGCGAGGAGAGCTCCAGATTTCAGGACAGGCCATCGATCAACTGATCCGTCAGTGCCTCGATCAACTGGACCCTGCAGGAGAGAAAGTCCATGTGGAGCTGAATCCGGCGGATCTGGAACGCCTGCAAAAGCTCGGCGAGCAGGCCACTGCCGACCTTGAACTGCAAGCCGATCCGCAACTGCGAGAGGGCAGTGTCCGTGTACGTTTGAACGAAAGTGTGGTGCAAGACCTGATCGAACACCGTGTCGAGGCGATGGCGCGCAAGCTGCTCCAGCAGCCCGAATCCTGGCTGCAAAGCAGCGCCCTGCTCCACCCTGACAAAGTGACGCCGTTGGAGTCACCCGATGTGCGGCGCCACTGGACGCAGCCGACGCAGGACGTCCAGGAAGCAGAAATCAAGGAGGTGCAGCCCCCCACCGATGAGGAAGCTTCGCCATGATGGATTTCGCCACCGAAGTCGAACAGCTGCTGGGTGAGCTCGAAGCGCCGCCACCCCAACGCTCAGGCACGCTGGTGCGTCTGGTCGGCATGCGGCTTGAAACCCGTGGGCTCATGGCACCGCTGGGGGCTTGCTGTGAGGTGATTGGTCAATTTGGACACCGCGTGGAAGCCGAGGTCGTCGGCTTCAACGATGACATTCTCTACCTGCTGCCTTTCACGGAGCCTCAGGGCATTGCGCCGGGCGCGCAGGTGCGCGTGGTGCACAACACCTCGCAAGTCTGTCTGGGGCCCGCCCTGCTGGGACGAATTCTCGACGGACGTGGCCAGCCGCTGGATGGCAAGCCGTCTCCAGAGTGTCGCGATGTGCTGGCACTTCAGGGAAGACCACTCAACCCGATGGAACGTGGTCCGATCCATCAGGTGCTGGATGTGGGGGTCAAGGCCATCAATGGCATGCTCACCATCGGACGCGGTCAGCGCCTCGGACTGGTGGCGGGCTCTGGCGTTGGCAAAAGTGTGCTGCTGGGCATGATGACGCGCTTTACCGAAGCCGATGTCGTCGTGATCGGCCTGATTGGGGAGCGAGGCCGCGAAGTGCAGGCCTTCATCGAGGAATCGCTGGGTCCGGAGGGGCTGGCCAAATCCGTCTTGATCGCGGCGCCCGCCAATGAATCGCCTGTGCTGCGTCTGAAAGCGACACACATGACCCATGTGGTGGCGGAGTATTTCAGGGACCAAGGCAAAAACGTGTTGATGCTGGTGGACAGCCTGACCCGCGTTGCGCATGCCCAACGCGAAATCGGTCTGGCCGTCGGCGAGCCCCCCACAGCCAAGGGCTACCCACCTTCGGTGTTCGCCCTCTTGCCCAACCTGATCGAGCGCGCAGGCGTCGGACGGCATGGCGTCGGGTCGATCACCGCCATCTACACGGTACTGGCCGAGGGTGACGACGCCAACGACCCGATTGTGGACATTGCGCGGGCCTCGCTCGACGGTCAGGTCATGCTCTCCCGCAAACTCGCCGATGCTGCCCACTACCCGGCCATCGACCTGAACGGGTCCATCTCCCGTGTGATGCAGAAACTGCTCTCACACGACGATCTTCAGACCGCCAACCGATTTCGCAGGTTGTGGTCCGTCTATCAGCAAAACCAGGATTTGATCCAGGTGGGCGCTTACGAAGCCGGTTCCAACCCGACGCTGGATGAAGCCATCCGTCTGCGCCAGGACATGGAGAACTTTCTGCGCCAGGACATGCATCTGGCCGAAGACGAAGCGACCACACGGCAAAACCTGCGCGCCCTGCTCAACCCCTAAAGCCAGGAGAGACCCTCATGCAAGCCCGTCAATGCTGGACCGTACTGGCCAATAAGGCCGAAGACCATTGTGAGCGCATTCAACAAGAGCTGGTCCATATCCAGCAACGTCTGGAGGGTCTGCAAGCCAATGAAAAGCGTCTGCGCCAGCTCTACAGCGAATACCATGAGCGACTGACCCAGTCAGGTCATGCCTCCAATGGCATGCAGGATGCGATCAACCAGAGACAGTTCATGCAGCAAATCACGACGCTGATCGACAAGGTCCTGGAGGATCAGTCGGTCACACGCCAGGCCATGGCACAGACCCGGCTGCGTCTGCTGGAAGCGCAACGCGAAAAACTCAAGATGCAGTCTCTGGTGAACCATGACCTGCACTTGCAAAAAACCGCAGAAAAACTCAAGGACCAGCGGTTGATGGATGATCTGGCTTTGCGTCAATTTCATGTCCGGCAACTGCCAGGACATGCCTGAGCATGATGGGGCTTTGAGCGAGTATTCATATGAAACGTATCCTTTTTGAAGTGATTCTGGTCATCGGTCTGGCGGTGGCCGGGTATTTCGCGTGGGCACAAAACAAAGCCTCCAGCAGCGCCGGTGGTCAGCTCAAGGAATTGACCGAGCAGAAAAAAGAACTGGAAGAAAAGCTCGAAGCCAGTGAAAAGCAGCTCGCAGAGCAGGCCGAAGCCCTCAAGACCATGGGTCCCAAGGCCCAGCAGTTCGATGCAGCACAGGGCGCACTGTCCGGTGGGCAAGTGCTGGAGGATCTGGAAAAGCTCTATGCAGGAAAAAAGGGCCTGAACAACGAACAACAACTCGGCCTGGGCGTGGTACGACTGCTCAGCAAAGGCCCACAGGACCAGGGGGCACTGCAGGCCCTGAACAAGACACTGGAACAAATTGACTGGAACCGCAATCAGAAAATCATCTGCGCCACCCAAAACGCACTGGCAGCGGCCGGCAAGGATGTGAAGGTATTGGCCGAGTGCGGGAAGAAAGTCTCGCTGGCCGAAGCCACTGCGCCCCCTGCAGCTGCTGCTTCAGCAGCGGCTGCCGCCTCAGAGGCCAAATCCGAAGCCTCGGCGGCCAAAGGCAAGGACAGCAAGAAGCCCTGATCTGGCGCAGCCGCGGGCATGCGGTCATGCGGGGACCGCAGCGCCCCGCTCCAGCGCCTCTTGGGCCTGCCGCCAAACCTCACGCGGCGGCAAGGGCTTGAGCTTGTGGTTGCTCCAGACCTGACGCCAGAGGCGCCCACCTCGCTGACCGTGGTAGAGCCCCAGCATGTGACGCGCAATCGCGTACCAGGGACAACCGTCTTGTGCATATGCACGCTCCATGTAATCGACCATGGCCTCCTCCACCGCTTCACGGCTGGGGATCGGATGCGCATCGTCGAAAAAGGCCGCGTCCCAGCTGGTCAGCAACCACGGGTTGTAATAAGCCTCGCGTCCCACCATGACCCCATCGGCCTGCTGGAGATGGTTTGCAATCTCATCGTTGGTCTTGATGCCGCCATTGACCGCAATCGTCAGGCCAGGAAAGTCCTTCTTGAGCTGGTAGGCCAGTTCGTAGCGCAGCGGGGGAATTTCGCGGTTCTCCTTGGGTGACAGCCCGTCGAGCCAGGCATTGCGTGCATGGACGATGAACACATCACAACCCGCTTCACTCACCGTCCCGACAAAGTCGCGCACGAATTCGTAGCTTTCAATGCGGTCAATGCCGATGCGGTGCTTGACGGTCACTGGAATGTCGACCACGTCGCGCATGGCCTTGACGCCATCGGCCACGGTGCGCGGCTCGTTCATGAGGCAGGCGCCAAAGGCCCCTCGCTGGACCCGATCGGAAGGACAGCCACAGTTGAGGTTGATCTCGCCATAACCCCACTCTTGTCCCAGTTTGGCAGCAAAGGCCAGGTCCGCAGGCTCACTGCCACCCAACTGAAGGGCCACCGGGTGCTCTTCGGCATTGAAGCGCAGATGCCGTTCCACACTGCCGTGCATGAGTGCGCCGGTGGTCACCATCTCCGTGTAGAGCAAGGTATGGCGCGTGAGCAGGCGATGAAAAAAACGGCAGTGGCGATCCGTCCAGTCCATCATCGGCGCCACGGAAAGGCGCCAGGGATTGAAGTTTTGGGCAATCTCGGGCATGGGCAGGATTATCCCTGCCTCCATGTATTGAAACGCGGCGCTTCAGACCTGCATGAGGAAACCGCAAAGCACTCAAGTTTTTCGAATACACGCCGATAAATGAAAAGTGATTTTGGATACGCCATGCTGGTTGACCGACACTTCATCGCCCTTGCACCACCCGAGAGCCATCTGACCACCTTGAGCACCCTCGAGGTCGGGCAAAGTGTGTTCTGTGAAGAATGGAAGCAGGCCGCCAGCTTGCGCTCACTGTCCTATTTCCTGATCAAGACGCGCAAACCCGGATGGAAATTCACATTCCGGAAAATGGACCGTGGCTGGCGCCTCATCCGTATTGCCTGAGCAGTCTCAGGCAATCGCTGACTTCAATAAAAAGGCCACAATTTCTTTGTTCAGCCCATTGGCTTGGGTCAGCATCGCCGTCGCACCATCCCTGCGAATTTGCGCGGCGGCCAGATTGGCAGTCTCCTGAGCCAAGTCCGCATTCATCGTGTGGCCATACGCCGAGCTGTAGGTGAATTGACCCATAGCCGGTAGACAGCAAGCAAGCCATGAAGAACGGCAATATGGAGAGCTCCCATGGCAAGTTCCGCGATGAACGCCTGAACGAGCAGTGGTTAGCGACGCTGTTCCAGGGTCGAAAAGATACGGCTCATTGGCAGCAATGACTAGAGCGAGGGCAGGTCAGCGAGGCTGTAGACTTCTTTGAAGATTAAACATTGACCAGTGAAAACAGAACAGACAGGCCGCATAGTCGGTCATTAAGACCGTAAGCAACCACAAACCCGCTGAAAAGATACCCAAAAATAAATATCAAATATTATATTAATATGAATTTATCACAAGAAAATATATACAAAAACGCCCTGGTACATCTATCCAAGGGAGAGATAAATGCCGCACTGGATTTGCTGCTGTCTGTGTACCGGGCTCGGAGCCCCTTGGCCGAGAGGGCCTTGCTGCACATACTAAACGCGTTGGACAAGACCGACAGACTGATCGAGGCCATCGATTTACTGGACGACGCTTGCAATACTTACCCTCACAACGACAAATGGCCCGAAGCACTGGCTGCCATTTGGATGCGGCAAGGAGAATTCCACAAGGCGCTGAGTTTTGCTGACCGCGCACTGGCCATCAACCCAGACAACGAAACCATGTTCATCAGTCGGATCTGCTGGCTGGCGGGGAGATGCGAAGATCCGGTCCAGGCGCGCAGCTTGTTCGAGTCTTGGGGGCGGCGCTTCATGGACCCTTTGACAGACTGCGCGCATCCACTGCGTACCCATGACATGGCGCGTGATCGAAAGCTCAAGTTAGGCTATGTTTCGGGGGATCTTAAGAATCACTCTGTGCGGTATTTCATCGAGCCCTTTTTGCGCGGTCATGATCGCAAGCAGTTCGAGGTTCACGCGTTCATGACCAAGGCAGAGGACGATGTAACTCAGTTCCTGAAGCCCTCCGCGGACCGTTGGCACAATGTGCAGCAACTGGACAACATCGAACTGTTGAACTACATCAGGGCTCAGGAGATCGATATTTTGGTGGATCTCTCCGGCCACACCGAGGGTGAACGCTTGGCGGTTTTTGCAATGCGGGCCGCGCCGGTGCAAGTGACATGGTTCGGGTTTATGCAAACATTGGGCATGAAAGCCATGGATTGGCGATTGACCGACTGGGGGACCAGCCCAGCGGGAACGGAGCAACACTACACCGAAAAACTGTACCGTCTGGATTGCATGGTGGCTTACAACGCCCCCCTTAACTGCGAGACTTTATACCCCAGTCCCTACCGCCAGAATGACTACGTGACCATGGTGTCACTCAATCACACGCGCAAGCTGAGTGATCATGCTCTGACGCTCTGGCGCGACATCCTGCTCGATAACCCTCAATCTGGATTGATCCTGATCAGCAACTACCGCGACCCGGACCTCGCCCAAGCCAGCCTTGCGCCGCGTCTTGCAGAGTTGGGACTGCCAATGGACCGTGTGTCCATCACCCCAAGACTGACCATGCTCGAATTCATGGCTCTGGCATCCGTGGCAGACTTTGCGCTTGACTCCTTTCCCATCTCAGGTGGCACCACAACTCTGCATGCGCTGTGGATGGGCTTGCCAGTGTTGGCTTTGGCAGATGCAAACTTCGGAGGCATGAGTTCCTCCTCGGCCGTGACACTCATGGGCTTAAATCTGCAAGATTGTGTGGCCAACTCGATCTCCCATTACAGGGAAATGGCAGGTCAATGGATTCAGCAGCCGACCATGATCGACCGATTACGCGAACGTTGTCGTCCCGCACTCCAAACAAGCCCCTTGATGGACCATAAAACCCGCGTTCAGGATGTGGAGCGTGCCTTCCGATTCATGTGGGGACAATATGTCGATGAACAACCAGCGAACACGCCAGTAGCGAGGCAGCCATGAGCAACACCGTCATGCCTCTTCTGCGCCCTCGCCTGCCAGATGCCGAGGCACTCTTACCGTACCTCAAGCAAATCGACCAAAACTGCTATTACACAAACTTCGGTCCGCTCAACAGCGCTCTATTGGACAGACTGACAAGTTTTCAAAGGCAGCGCTTTGGGCGGCCTACCTATGGTGTCACGACCAGCAGCGCCACACTGGCGCTGGAATTGCTCATTACAGATTTAAATCTGCCTGTGGGCTCCAAGATCTTGCTGCCCTCTTTCACGTTCGTGGCCACGGCCAGCGCTGTGCTGCGTTGCGGTCATGTGCCCGTGGTCGCAGACGTAGATCCTCAAAGTTGGATGCTGACACCGAATAGCCTGCCACCCGCGATGGAACTCGACGACATTGCCGCGGTCATGCCGGTCACAGTTTTCGGCATGCCCCAATCCGCCAGGACCTGGGCTGACTGGCGCGAGCAGACTGGCATTCCGGTCATCATCGATGCTGCCGGGGCTTTTGGGGCGCAGCCTACCGATAGCGGCATTCCTGTGGCCATCAGCCTGCACGCTACCAAATGCCTGAGCAGTGGGGAAGGTGGACTCATCTTCACCGAAGATGAGGATCAGGCAAACCGACTGACTCAGATGACCAACTTCGGCATTGGAACTACCCCCGGACTGGGTGGGACCAACGCCAAGTTGTCCGAATACCACGCGGCCGTGGGTCATGCCGACCTGGACGCTTGGCCTGACAAGAGTAAGAAACGCATGCAACTGCATGCTTTTTATCAGGCCACACTCCCCAAGGTATGCGGTCATGTGCTCGGCTTCCAGCAGGACACTGGTTTGCAGGCCCCCACCACGATGGTGGTTCGGTTCAATGACCCCTTGCAGCGCGACCTGTCGGAACAGGCATGTGCGAACGAACGCATTCAGACCCGTCGCTGGTACCAGCCCTTGATCCAAAACCATCCTGCCCTTGTCGGGGTACAAGCACCGTATGAGACACCCAACGCCCATGACCTGGCCTCTCGGCTGCTCGGAATACCTTTTCATCTGGACATGACACAGGAAGATGTGAGCCGCATAGCCAATGTCCTGGCCGGTAACTCCCTCAATACGGCCACTTAAGAACGGGGGATTGCAGCCGATTAACAGGTAACATCGTTATTTATCAAGTTTCGAGTTACCGCGCGATCAAATCAAATGAGCACTATCCAGACTTTTATTGACAACTTCCTGGTGGCAGTCGACTTTCAGGACCCCGTTGAGCTCACACCCCAAACCCGGCTGCAGGACCTGCCAGAATGGGACTCTCTGGCTGCATTGGGCGTGATCGTGATGTTCGACATTGAATACGGTAAAACGATCACGGGTGACGACCTCAAGACATGCGAGACCGTCGAAGATCTCTACAAACTTCTTGGAAACTGACATGGGTTTGTCCACGCTCAGGAATGTTCGCTTTGCTGGCATGGCCAGCTGCATCCCCAGACGTGTTCTATCGAACCTCAATGATTGCCCACCCAGCCAGAAGGCAGAGCGCGAACGACTGGTGCGTAACATTGGCATCGAACATCGCCGCATTTGCTCTGAATGGCAGTGTTTCTCAGACCTTGCGCTGGTGGCTGCCGAACGGCTGCTGGATGACCTGCAATGGTCACGCAGCGAAGTAGACGCCTTGATCGTACTGACGCAATCGCCAGACTACCTGATCCCATCAACCGCCATCATCCTGCAGGATCGTCTAGGACTCGATCAGGCCACCATCGCCTACGATGTCAATCTGGGTTGTTCTGCATATCCTTTTGGATTGCATCTACTGGGAAGCATGATCGCCAGCGGCGCCATCAAGAAGGCTCTGATGCTGGTGGGTGACAAATGTGCCAACGTACGCGACCCGCTATTTTCCGATGCTGGCACTGCCACTGCTCTCGAGTTTTGCGAAGGCGCGCCCCCCATGTATTTCGACCTGAACTCCGACGGCAGCGGACACAAGGCCATCATGCTGCCGGTCGGCGGGCACAGAGAGCCATATGCTCACCATCACGGGATTCCGCATCGCGACGAGCATGGCCAGCTGCACTGGCCAGGTGATCTGATATTGGACGGCCCAGCGGTACTGAGCTTTTCCACCCAGCGTGTACCGCCAGCAGTAGAACGGACCTTGGCATATGCGGGCCGGCAAATGGACGATATCGATTTCTTCGTCTTTCACCAAGCCAACCGCATGATCAACGAAACCATCCGGAAAAAACTGCGTCTTCCCGAGCAGCGCGTACCCAGCACACTGAAAGAGCTGGGTAACACCAGTGGCGCATCGATTCCGGTCACCATCACTGCACGGCTCACACAGAGCTTGCGTGAGCGCCAGCACCGTCTTTTACTTGGTGGGTTCGGGATTGGGTTGTCTTGGGGTACGTGTATTTTGGACGTCCACAACGCCTGTCTGCCTGAGATGCTTGAGGCATGAGCATTGCCAGCCCGTTCAGTCTCGAGGGTAAAACTATCCTTGTCACAGGAGCAAGCTCAGGTATTGGGCGAGCCTGCGCACGGATGGCCGCCGAAATGGGGGCCCGATTAATCCTGTCAGCCAGGAATGAGTCACGACTTCAGGAAACCCTGAACCAACTCAAGGGACGAGGTCACGAGGTGTGTGTACTGGATTTGCTAGACAATCGAGCTCTACTGCCCTGGGCCGAGCATCTGGGCGAAGTCGATGGTGTAGTGCATGCCGCTGGTGTCGCCAAAGTCGCTCCTTTTCGCATGGCTTCCGAATCTCACCTGGATGATCTAATGCAGGTGAACTTCAAGGCCCCTGTTCTGCTTACGCAGGCAATGCTCAAGACAAAGAAGATCAGGCCGAATGCCTCGCTGGTATTCATCAGCGCAGTGGCTGACCACATCGCACCTGTGGGCACCGCGGTCTACGCGGCCAGCAAGGCCGCCCTAAACGCCGCAGTGCGTTCTCTGGCGCTTGAAACCGCCAAGCACAAGATCCGGGCCAATTGTGTGTCGCCCGGTTATGTGAGTACGCCCATGTTGGAACGCCTAGTCTCCACAACTTCGGTAGACGAGTTCCAAAAACTCTCACCCTTGGGTGAGATACAACCTGACGACGTCGCCGCGAGTGTGGCGTACCTGCTCTCGGATGCTGCCCGGTGGGTGACGCGCAGTCGCCTGGTGATCGATGGTGGCCTTTCAGTGCCGGTCCGCTGAATTGGCGTTAATTACCAATGGACGTTTTCAATCTTTTCCGCCTAGACGGTAAAACAGTTCTGGTCACAGGTGCTTCCAGTGGTATCGGCCAGTCCGTTTCAGTAATGTGCGCCCAGGCTGGTGCTGAGGTCGTCTTGCATGGGCGCGATGAACTGCGCCTTGAGCTGGTCCTTCGGTCACTGCATGGGACTGGGCATCGGACCATTGCAAGTGACCTGAAGGATTTTGATCAATTGTTTGCTTTGGTCGACCAATGTCCTGAGCTAGATGGCGTGGTGCACTGCGCCGGCATTGATGGCGTTGCTCCAATGAGGATGGTCCAGGCCAGGATGCTCGAAGATGTTTTTCGCATCAACTACATGGCGCCAATGGTGCTTACCCAGCGCTTGCTGCTGCGAAAGAAAATCCGTCCTCATGGCTCCATCCTGTTCATGTCTTCGATCGCGGCCAAAACCGGCAAGGTGGGCGTAGGCCCTTATTCAGGCAGCAAAGCGGCATTGCTGGGCTCCATGCGGCCGATGGCCCTTGAAGTGGCCAAACATGGGATCCGCGTCAATGCACTGTGTCCTGGGATCGTCATGACGCCACTGTTCGATGGATTGGAGGAGCACTTTCTGCAGGAAGTGGCGCCCAGCTACCCGCTTGGTCTGGGTGATCCACAGGATATAGCGCATGCCGCCGTCTTTTTCCTGGCAGATGCAAGCCGCAAAATCACAGGTACCGACTTCAGCATCGACGGTGGCGTTCCTTTTACCTGAGACAGCATGATGAAAGAGGTTTACATCATCAACGCTGGCGGCTTTGGCCGCACGGTTGCCTCGCTTGCGGAATCAGACGCTGCGTTTGGCGTGGAGTGGACGATCAAAGGCATGCTTGACGACCGCCCCACATCTAAACTGCCAAAACAAAACCGCTATAGCGTTCTAGGCAGCCCGATAACACACGTGTATCAGCCCGGTCAAATCATCGTCTGCGCACTTGGCGACCCAGTCCTGCGCGAACGGTATTCGCGCCCTCTGGACGCGCAAGCTGCCGACTTCATGAACCTCATGCCAGATTTGCACCGTGCCCAAGGCGTGACGATAGCGGGAGGCTGCATTTTTGAACGCAACACTGTCATCGGGGCCGACAGCCATCTTGGCCGCTTTGTGTTGATGCATTCTTTCAGCGTACTAGGCCATGATGTGAGTGTTGGCGATTTCACGACCATAGGCAGCTTTGTCTTCGTCGGTGGTGGTGCACAGATCGGCTCACATGTCACTATCTTTCCGCATGCGAGCATCCTGCCTGGGGTGAAAGTGGGTCGGGGTGCACGCATAGGCGCGGGGAGCGTGGTTATCCGTGATGTTGCCGAAAATACCACTGTGATGGGCAATCCCGCGCGCCCTTTCAATTTCAAGTCAGCATGATTTGCCCTAGATATACCTTTGATTAGAAGGGACAGGCATGAGGTCAAGAATGCCAATCGATGCCTACCTCTGCGAGGACTGGTTTTCGCGCGAACAACAACGTCTCTTTCGTCCGCTGTGGCAATTTGTGGCACCTCGCATGCTGTTGTCGCGCCCTAATGCTTTTGTGCGCCGACGCATTGGTACGCTGGACGTAGTGGTTCAAAACATACAAGGGCAAATCGTCGCTTTTGAGAATGTTTGCGCACACCGTCAAAGCCCTATCCAGACGGAACAGCAAGGCGTTCGGGCGCTGGTTTGTCCGTACCACGCCTGGCACTATGGTGCAAAGGGTGAGGTACTCAACATTCCTGAACAGGATACCTGTTACCGGTTTTCATCGACAGAGCAAGCACAGCTAGGCCTAAGTGCTTTCAAAGTGTTTGAATTCGGGCAACTGGTATTCATCAACACACATGCCCAGCCAATAGACTTCTTCGAGCAGTTCGATGCCGTAGCCTTGCAGTCTCTGGAGCAAGCCAGCGAGCTATTTGATGATGAGGTGCTGGTCACCCGCTTTGAATGCAAGTTCAACTGGAAGCTTGCCTACGAAAATCTGCGAGACGGCCTGCACCCTAAATTTCTGCACAGCCGTACGGTCTACAAACAGGTGAGGTTTGAGCCCCGGATCGACGAGATCGAACTCCTGCGGGCGCAGGCTTACCACAACACAGGTGCCGACAACCGGAGTGAGCACCTCAACTGGCTGCGCAGTTTCAGCGGTGGCGGCCTCAGCGAGCCGATGGTCGAGATGCCCCACTACCAATGGCACGACTATGTGCACAGGTTTGGTAACGACGACTGGTACCTGAACTGGCTGATGTACCCAAATTTGCACGTCGCATCGGGTTCGGCAGGGTACTCGTTCATCATCGAGCACCATGTACCTGTTAGCGCTGGCCGCACAGATCTGTGGGTGTATTACGTGACGGGTCGTAAGAAACGCAAATACCCAACATCTTCCGCCGTACTCATGGCGCACTTGCAGGGTGCGGAGAAGGTGCTGACTGAAGATATCGTCATCATGGAGAAGGTGCAGCAAAATCTGTCGTACGGACGGCTTATCGAAACCGGCGCCTACGAATACGCCAATATGGCGATCGAGCGTTGGTACCTGGACGTGATGGAGGGCCGCCATGCGCTCTAAATTACTGGTAGGCCAATCACCATGGCTGGAGATGGCTGCAGATGACTGGACGCTAGCGGAGCCAGACACGGCACTGAATCTACTACCAATCAGTCTGGACAAACACTATGGCTACAACCTGGGAGATCTGGCGCGCTACAGCCCTCACGATACAACGGCTTTTGTGGCATGGGGCCCTGAATTCCTGAACTTCCAGAGACTTGAAATGATGGGTGAGCTCAAAAAACGCGGGTTCAAAATGCCTCCGCTGCTGCACCCCAATGCTGTCATCAGTCCATCAGCACAATTTCAAGAGAACGCTTGGGTACAAGCCCAAGCGGTGATAGGACCCCAAGTCGAGGTGGGCATGAACGCTTGCATAGGCATGGGTGTTCGCTTGGGTGCGTTTAGCCAGCTGGGCAAGAGCGTCTGGATTGGCGAAGGCTCCAGCCTGGGCGCTTGGGTAAAAGTGGATGCACATGCCGTTATCGGCCAACGGATCGAGGTGGCAGACCGCGTGCGAATAGGGCGCCAAGCATGCATTGAGGTCATGCAGCGCATCGAACGTGACTGGCCTGAAAAGTCTTTTCACATCCAGGCCAGTGGACTGCAGGGCAATATCATCGAACTGACGCAAGGCCGGGCATCCAGCGTGAATCGACCCGTGAATCGACCCGGAACCAGTAGACACCTCTGAGCCTCCAACCTGAGGCCTAATAGGAGGTGCCATGAATCAAAAGCGATTTCCAGAAGAATTCAAGATCGAAGCGGTCCGCCAGATCGTCGAACGC
>JACCDV010072166.1_pt1 | contig 76649 bp, 63 predicted proteins | sample 7446131 | NCBI WGS metagenome assembly JACCDV01 (sample SAMN15323448, study PRJNA562643) | freshwater metagenome | isolation source: river surface water | place: USA:Blue River Watershed | collected 2017-08-17
AGAGTGTGCTAAGTGCCACTATTAATTCCTTATCCTTTTGAAAATTCATTCCTAGAAATAAAATGAAGGAAACTAAAAAAACCTACTGGAAAGGGCTCGAGCAACTTAGCAACGATCCGGAGTTTGTAAAAAATGCCGACCGTGAATTTGCGGAACTTCCTAGTTCTTTAAGTGAAGACGGTAGCGCTACTCGAAGAGATTTCCTAAAGTTGATGGGATTCAGTTTGGCAGCAGCCTCTTTGGCCGCTTGCGAATCACCTGTCCGTAAGGCGATCCCTTATGTTAACAAGCCTGTTGACATCAATCCTTCCATTCCAAATTACTATGCCTCTACCTTTTCTTCTGGAGGGGATTATGCTTCCATCGTCGTAAAGACGAGAGAAGGTCGACCAATCAAGATTGATGGAAACGAACTTTCTCCGATTACTAAAGGTAAAGTAAATGCGATCGTTGAAGCTTCTGTATTGTCCCTTTATGACAAGCAGCGGGTTGCAGCGCCTATGCTTTCTGGAGCTGCATCCGACTGGACTAAAGTAGATGCTCACGTCAAATCCAAGTTGGCAACGTCAGGAACGGTTAAGATTGTAACGAATACTATTCTTTCTCCTTCTACAGAAAAAGCACTGCAGGAATTTAGTGCTGCTTTTGGTGGCGCTGAAGTAGTGGTGTACGATTCCATTTCCAACTACGGCATCACCAAAGCCTCTGAAGTTTTTTATGGTCAGGCGATTCTTCCTTCCTACCACTTTGACAAAGCAAAAACCATTGTTTCATTTGGAGCAGATTTCCTAGGAACATGGATTTCTCCAATTGAATTTGCAGGTGCCTACGCAAAGACTAGAAAGATTAGCAAGGATAAGGCAGAAATGTCTCGTCATTTCCAGTTTGAGTCTAATTTATCGTTGACTGGAGCAAATGCAGATTACCGTACTCCTATCAAAGCCTCCCAGGCCGGTCTTGCGGTTTTGGCCTTGTACAATGCAATCGCAGCGAAAGCGGGTGTAGCCACGGTAGGAGGTTCAAAAGTAGACGTTGCTCATTTGGACAAAGCAGCCAATGAGCTATGGGCATCCAAAGGCGCTTCCTTGGTAGTTTCTGGATCCAATGATCCAAACGTACAGGTAGTGATCCATGCCATCAACGAATTGTTGGGTAACAATGGTGCAACGGTTGATTTTTCAACCCCAGTATACTATAGAAAAGGAAACGACGCTCGCATGAACCAGTTTATCACCGAATTGAAAGGTGGTTCTGTAGGTGCGGTTATTTTTTACAACTGTAATCCAGTGTACGACCACCCACGCGGTGCTGAAGTCGCTGCTGGTATTGCAAAAGCAAAATTGAGTATTGCCACCAACGGTACTTTGGATGAAACTTCCTCTTTGGTACAGGTGGTGGCTCCTGATCATCATTTCTTAGAGTCTTGGAACGATTTCCAACCGAAAAAAGGTCAGTATTCCTTGGCTCAGCCAACGATTTCTCCGCTATTCAAGACCCGTCAAGCGCAAGATTCATTCCTGACTTGGGCTGGGTCTACAGTTGCTTACTACGATTACATCCAAGCAAATTGGACTGCTACCTTGTTCCCAGTATTGGGTGCAGGTGTTTCTTTCCAAGAATTTTGGGATAGAGCACTCTTCAATGGGGTAGTCAGTGAAGTTACAGCTTCAGCTCCGATTGCTCCAGTAGGACAAGTAACTGCTGCTGCTGCAGAGGTAGCCAAAACCTACACCGCAGCGAATGCAGGTGCTGAATTGGTTTTGTATACCAAAGTAGGTATCGGGGCGGGTACTTTTGCCAACAACCCATGGTTGCAAGAAATGGCAGATCCAATCACCAAAGCAACTTGGGACAACTACCTGACTGTATCTCAGAAATGGGCTACAGAAAATGGAGTATCCATGGTGGAAGAAAACACCAAAAAAGCCAAGTTAACTGTAAATGGCAAGTCTATCGTTGTTCCTATTTTGGTTCAACCGGGTCAGGCTAACGGTACTTTTGGTCTAGCTCTAGGCTATGGACGTACCAAAGCCGGTAGAGTTGCAGATGGTGTAGGGGTCAATGCATTTGACTTACTTGATACCACCAAAGGTTTCGTGAATTTTGACTTGACGACAAAGGTTGAGGTCGTTGCCACTGAGGAAACTTACAAAATTGCACGTACGCAAACACACCAAACCTTCATGGGACGTGAAAACGTGATTCAAGAAGCGACATTGGCTGAATACAAAAAAGATGCGTCTGCTGGAAGATACAAGCCTGAAATCTACAAGGATGGCGAGTTTGTAAAACCTTCCAAAATTTCACTTTGGAGTGGACATAAATACAGCCAGCACCACTGGGGTCTTGCCATTGACATGAACTCTTGTATTGGTTGCGGAGCATGTACTATTGCTTGCCAGGTAGAAAATAACGTGGCAGTAGTTGGAAAGCAAGAAGTGTTGAATCGCAGAGAGATGGCTTGGATCCGTATCGATCGCTACTATTCCTCTGATGCACCTGCTGATGATTTGAGTGGATTGGAAGTTGCTGCAGAAAATCCTGAAGTGACTTTCCAACCGATGATGTGTCAGCAGTGTAACAATGCCCCTTGCGAGACCGTATGTCCAGTGGCGGCTACTACGCACTCTTCTGAAGGTTTGAACCAAATGACTTACAACAGATGTATCGGTACTCGCTATTGTGCCAACAACTGTCCGTATAAGGTACGTCGATTCAACTGGTTTAAGTACCACGACAACAAAGATTTTGCTGGCGTAAACGTTGCTCAAAACGATGATTTAGGCAAAATGGTACTCAATCCAGACGTGACCGTTCGTGTGCGTGGTGTCATGGAAAAATGCTCCATGTGCGTGCAGCGTATTCAGGCTGGTAAACTTACCGCGAAACGTGAGAAGCGAAACTTGGTCGATGGTGAAGTGAATGTAGCTTGTGCTGTGGCCTGTCCTACAGATGCTCTTGTATTTGGTGATATGAATGATCCTGCAAGCAAGGTGTCTAAGCTTTTGAAGATTGAAGAATCCGATGCGGCTAGCAAGGAAGTGGGTGAGGAGAGAGCCTACCACGTATTGGAAGAGATCAACGTGAGTCCAAACGTATGGTACTTCACTAAGATCAGAAATAAAGAGAAAAAAGAAGCGTAATTATAATAACAAGAAACTATGCAGGTTACTTCATCCGTACGCCAGCCCTTAGTTACCGGAGGTAAAACCTACCATGATGTGACACACGATGTGTCCCGTCAGGTAGAAGGTAAGCCATCCAAGTTGTGGTTTTTGGCTTTCCTTACTGCCGTCGGAGTATTGGCTTTAGGATCAACAGCTCTTTTGGCTACCCTCTGGGAAGGGATAGGCATGTGGGGCCTCAACAAGACCGTAGGTTGGGCTTGGGACATCACCAACTTCGTGTGGTGGGTAGGTATTGGTCACGCAGGAACGCTTATTTCTGCCGTATTGCTTCTATTTAGACAGAAGTGGAGAACATCCATCAACCGTGCTGCAGAAGCGATGACCATCTTCGCGGTAATTTGCGCGGCCATGTTCCCTGTCATCCACATGGGTAGACCTTGGTTGGGTGCGTATTGGGCATTGCCACTTCCAAATACCTTTGGCTCGCTTTGGGTAAACTTTAATTCTCCCTTGTTATGGGACGTATTTGCAATTTCTACCTACTTCTCTGTATCCCTTGTTTTCTGGTACATTGGTTTGATTCCTGATTTTGCAACCATCCGTGACCGTGCGACAGGATTGCGAAAAGTAATCTACGGGGCCCTTTCATTCGGATGGGATGGAGCAGCGAAAACTTGGATGCGGTATGAATCTGTATCCTTGATCCTTGCTGGTCTTGCTACACCACTTGTACTTTCTGTACACACCATTGTATCCTTTGACTTTGCGACGTCCGTAATTCCAGGTTGGCACACCACCATTTTCCCTCCCTACTTCGTAGCTGGAGCGATTTTCTCAGGTTTCGCCATGGTATTGACTCTAATGATCATTACCAGAAAAGTATACAAACTGGAAGATTACATTACGTTGGAGCACATTGAGCTGATGAACATTGTCATCATCATCACTGGTTCTATCGTAGGTATTGCCTACATCACTGAATTCTTCATCGCTTGGTATTCTGGGGTTGAGGCCGAACAATATGCCTTCATCAACAGAGCAACAGGACCTTACTGGTGGGCTTACTGGTCCATGATGACCTGTAACGTAATCTCTCCTCAGCTCTTCTGGTTCAAGAAAATTAGAACCTCCATTGTGGCTACCTTCCTTTTGTCTTTGGTAGTAAATATTGGAATGTGGTTTGAGCGATTTGTAATCATCGTGACCTCTCTTCACCGAGATTACTTGCCTTCTTCTTGGGCAATGTTCTACCCATCTTGGGCTGACGTTGGGGTTTACTTGTTCACCTTTGGTTTGTTCTTTACCCTCTTCTTCCTATTCGCTAAGTTTTTCCCAGTGATCAACATGGCTGAGGTGAAGTCTGTATTGAAATCATCCTCTGAAAAAGCACACAAATAATCATGGAAAGAGATACTCATTTTATTTTAGGAGTCTACGACGATGAGGACGTATTGCTCCATGCAGTAGAAAAGGTTAGAGGTAGCGGAGTGAAGATCCACGAAGTGTATTCTCCTTATCCAGTTCACGGATTGGAGCATGTATTGGGATACAAGCGAAGCAAACTGCCCATTGCAGCATTTCTTTTTGGAATGTTGGGAACAAGTTTGGCCTTGACCATGCAATTCTACATGATGAAATTTGACTGGCCGATGATCATCGGGGGTAAAGACTATGCTGCTTTCCCGGACTTCGTTCCAGTTTCTTTTGAAATGACCGTTTTGTTGGCGGCGTTTGGTATGGTGGGTGTGTTTTTGATTACTTCCAACCTGAAGCCTTGGGCACAGCCTCGAATCTTTGATTTGAGAAGCACTGATGACAAGCACATCATGGCCATTGATATTGCAAACAACAGCAGCTTGGAGCAAGAAAAAATCAAAGAGATTTTGACTGCATCTGGAGCTACTGAAGTGAATAACAAAAGTTTTGAATAGAATAACCGTAGCTATGAAAATTACGAACGCATCACTATTCGCAGGTTCTGTACTAGCCTTAAGTTTATTGGCTGGATGCAAAGCTGAAGGTGAAAATCCGGGGCTGGAATATGCGCCTCAGATGTATCACTCCGTTGCTTATGAACCATTGACCCAAATTAAAGACGAGGCCCAAGGTTCTTGGCTTTCTACCAGAGAAGATGGTAAAGGTGAGTATTTTAATTCCAACGTACACAATCCTCATGGCATGAACATGAGAGAACCTGTTGCGAATACGGTTCCTAGAAATAAGCAAGGGTACCTGCCTCACCGCTTGCAACAATTTGAACTCGACAAAGCTGCTTTAATTACCAACCCGGTGGAAAAATCCGAGCAGGTGCTTAAGGATGGAGAAAAACTCTACCTACAGTACTGCAACGCTTGCCATGGTAAAGGTGGTGAAGGAGATGGTAAAGCTGGTGAAGTCATTGGTGGTGTCGCCAATTTGAAGGGTGGGGCTTATGTAGGCCTACCCGAAGGACATATTTTTCATGTGATCACCAAAGGCAAGGGTAGAATGGGAGCTCATGGTTCTCAAATTCCTGCTGAAAGCAGATGGAAAATTGTGCACTATGTTAAACAAGTTATCCAAGGTCAGGCTGTAGCTGCAGATTCAATTCCTGCAACAGATTCTACCGCGGTAGCAACTGTAAATCCAGCGAAGTAATCATGGCTCATCACGGCGAACATCACTATAATTTGGATCAGCGATTTGATTTCACTGCATCCATTAAAAAATCTATTTTGACCGTATTGGTCATTGGTGCTGTCCTTTTGGGGATTGGCATTGTTATGGCCATGACTGGTGGCCATCATGAAGAGGGTGCTGCAGCAGGAGGCCATGCCTTCCACTGGTACGAGCGCTTGTATGCGAGTTTGTGGGTCAATAACGTGTTCTTCACAGGTATTGCAATTATTGGCGTTTTCTTTTTCGCAATTCAATTTGCTGCGCAAGCAGGCTGGTCCGCTCCAATTTTGCGTGTCATGCTTTCTCTTGGCAATTGGTTGCCAATAGCGGGTGTATTGATGCTGGCCACTTTTTTTGTTGCCAACCACGATTTATTCCACTGGACGCATTCCTACTTGTTTGACAAGAACGACCCTCAGTACGATAAAATCATTGACGGAAAAGGAGCATTCTTCTTTTGGCCTATGGAAAAAGGGACCTTCCCGGTATTCTACATTGCTAGAATGGTGATCTTCTTTAGTTTCTGGGTATTCTTTTTTACCAAGTTTAAGCAGATTTCTGCGCAAGAAGATCAATTGGGTGGTTCAACTCACTGGTACAAAATGAGAAGTTGGTCTGCCTTCTTCCTCGTGTTTTTTGCGGTATCTTCCTCTGTTTCTGCCTGGGATTGGGTGATGTCCATTGACACGCACTGGTTCTCTACCTTATTTGGTTGGTACGTGTTTGCTTCTTGGTTTGTGTCAGGTCTTTCTGCCATTACTTTGATTGTTCTGTTCTTGAAAGGAAAAGGATATTTGGAAATGGTCAATGAAAACCACGTGCATGACTTGGGTAAGTTTGTATTTGGCTTTTCAATTTTCTGGACCTATCTCTGGTTCTCCCAGTTCCTTTTGATTTACTATGCCAACATTCCTGAAGAGACGGTTTACTTTGTTGAGCGATTGGAAAGTGATATTTATGGACCTTTTGTTTTTGTGAATTTAGGTTTGAACTTCTTCCTTCCGTTTCTGGTTTTGATGACTAGAGATGCAAAAAGACACGGAGTTTTCTTGAAATTGGTTTGTACCATTCTTATTGTTGGTCACTGGATTGACTTTACCTTGATGGTTCAGCCAGGTACACTTGGTCACAATGGAGGTATTGGGTTATTGGAAGTGGGAATGTTCTTGGTGTATGGATCAGCAGCTACGTTTGTAGTGCTTGGTGCATTAGCGAAGAAAAACCTGATCGCAAAAAATCACCCAATGCTTCAGGAGAGTTACAATCATCACATTTAATTTATTAGCTGAAAAAAATTAAGATATGTACACATTTCTAATTGCAGTTGGGGCGCTCTTGTTACTCTCCTTAGTTTGGATGGTATACAGAATTCAGACGTTGGTGTCAGTTGTTAAAGGATCTGATCGAAAGATTGCATCTGGAAGCAACAAAGTGAATGCAATCTTGTTTCTAGTGTTCTTATTTGGTTCTGGCGCTTTGATGTTCTGGTATTCGATCAAGGAATTTGATAATTATCAATTGCCTGTCGCTTCTGAGCATGGCGTCATCACTGACGAATTGTTTTGGATTACTATGGCTGTTACAGGTGTAGTCTTTTTGATTACCCACGTATTGCTATTTATTTTCCCATACAAGTACCAATACAAAGAAGGTAGAAAGGCTGCTTTTTATCCTGAAAACCATAAGCTTGAATTGATTTGGACTGCAGTTCCGGGTGTCGTGATGGCTGGTCTTGTGATTTCAGGATGGATGGCATGGTCTGACATTACTGCTCCTGCACCAGAAAAGGCGCATGTGGTGGAAATTATGGGTTATCAATTTGCATGGGATGTGCGTTACCCAGGTAAAGACAATGTTTTGGGTGATTACGATTACCGTTTGATCAATGCTTCTAATTCACATGGTGTTGACTTCACGGACAAAAATTCGATTGATGATTTTCCATCTCCTAAGGTAGTAATTCCAAAAGGTGAGCCTGTTCTATTTAAAATAAGAGCTCGTGATGTATTGCACTCTGTTTTTGCTCCGCACATGCGGTTAAAAATGGATGCAGTACCTGGTATGCCTACTCGTTTTTGGTTTGTACCCACAAAGACTACTGCTGAAATGCGTGCCGAGTTGAAAGATCCAGAATTTGAATACGAAATCGCTTGTACTGAAATCTGCGGACGCGGGCACTTCTCCATGAAGAAAGTCATTGAGGTAGTAGAACCAGCAGAATACCAAAAGTGGTTGTCTGAACAAAAATCATTCATTCAGCAAAACCCTTCGTTAGCTGAAGGGTTAAAGACTGAGAAAAAAGAAATTGCAGGGATTAATTAAGGGAGAGAATTAAAATTAACTAAGTTATGGCTACAGCGACAGTTGCACATCACGACACCGAAGTTCATGGGCACCAGGATCACCACGATCACGAGCACCATGATAATTTTATCACCAAGTACCTTTTTACGACAGACCATAAAATGATTGCCAAGCAGTTCCTGGTAACAGGTATGTTCTGGGCCCTTATTGGTGGTTTACTTTCTACATTATTCCGTTTACAACTTGGATTCCCAGACATGAGTTTGGAGTTTCTTCGTCCTATTTTGGGAGGTTGGATTGATGAGACAGGGAAATTGGACCCTACCTTCTACCTCGCATTAGTGACGATGCACGGTACCATCATGGTATTCTTTGTATTGACGGCTGGATTGAGTGGTACTTTTTCCAATTTCTTGATTCCACTTCAAATTGGAGCCAGAGACATGGCTTCTGGTTTCATGAATATGCTTTCCTACTGGTTTTTCTTTGTATCAGGGGTGATCATGTTTATTTCCCTTTTCTTAAAAACTGGTCCTGCTGGTGGGGGATGGGTGGTCTATCCGCCTCTTTCTGCCTTGGAACAAGCTATTCCCGGTTCTGGAATGGGCATGACCCTTTGGTTGATTGCCATGGTGTTTTTCATTGCTTCTTCCTTGTTAGGAGGTATTAATTACATTACTACTGTAATTAATTTGCGTACCAAAGGGATGTCTTTTTCAAGATTGCCGTTGACGATTTGGGCCTTCTTTTTGACAGCAGTTATTGGTCTTCTTTCTTTCCCTGTATTATTTGCAGCCGCCTTATTGTTGGTGTTTGATCGAAGCTTTGGTACTTCTTTCTACCTGTCTGATATCTATGTAGCAGGCGAAGCACTTCCGAATACAGGGGGTAGTGCTGTATTGTACCAGCACTTGTTCTGGTTCTTGGGTCACCCAGAAGTGTACATTGTATTACTTCCTGCGCTTGGTATCACCTCTGAGGTAATTGCGACCAATTCTCGTAAGCCTATTTTTGGATACAAGGCGATGATTATTTCCATGTTGGGAATCACCGTGCTATCGTTTATCGTTTGGGCGCACCACATGTTTGTGACGGGTATGAATCCTTTCCTAGGATCGATCTTCATGTTCTTGACTTTGATCATTGCGGTTCCTTCTGCGGTTAAGGTATTCAACTACTTGACCACGCTTTGGAGAGGTAATCTGATTTTTACCCCAGGGATGTTGTTCTCCATTGGATTGGTTTCTTTCTTTATCTCTGGAGGTTTGACTGGTATTTTCTTGGGTAACTCTGCCATTGATATTCAATTGCATGACACCTATTTCGTAGTAGCTCACTTCCACTTGGTAATGGGTTCTGCTTCCTTCTTTGGTTTGATGGCTGGTGTTTACCACTGGTTCCCTAAGATGTTTGGCCGAATGATGGATGCCAAATTGGGATACATCCACTTTTGGTTGACCTTTGTAGGTGTTTACATGATTTTCTTCCCAATGCATTACATTGGTATTGCAGGATTTCCAAGAAGGTATTATTCTTGGACCAACTTTGAGTTTACCAACCTATATACGGATTTGAACATGTTTGTTTCTGTGGCAGCAATCATCACCTTTGCTGCTCAGTTCATCTTCATTTTCAACTTCTTTTACAGTATGTATCGTGGTAGAAAAGCATCTTTGAATCCTTGGAACTCTACTACTTTGGAATGGACTACTCCATTGAATCCTGGGCATGGTAACTGGCCTGGTGAAATTCCAACTGTTTACCGTTGGCCTTATGACTATTCCAAGCCTGGAGCGGCGGAAGATTTTATTCCACAGCATATTCCATTGTCTCAAACACCAGAATCTAATTTGCCTCATGAGCAAGAACTCGTAAAACTTGAGTTGGAGATCATGAAAGAGGAAGCCGATTTGGTTGCAAATGAGTCCAAACACTAAAAATTCCATAAACAGCTACCGCCGCCTTTCAGGTATAACGGTGGTAGCTGTTTATTTTCTAATTTTGGTAGGAGGGATTGTGCGTAGCACGGGATCCGGTATGGGATGCCCGGATTGGCCTAAATGCTTTGGTTCCATTGTTCCTCCAACTCGTGTAGATCAACTCCCTGCCAACTATCAGGAGATTTACTTAGAGAAAAGGCTAGCGAAAAATGATCGTTTTGTAGCGACGCTTTCAAAATTGGGGTTTTCAGAAACTGCCGAAAAGCTTGCCAACGATAAGTCCATTCAAGTGGAAGAAGAGTTTAATGCTACCAAGACTTGGATTGAATACATCAATCGACTAATTGGAGTAATCATCGGCCTACTCATCTTGGCTACATTGATTAAGTCTTTGCCGCTATGGTCACAGGACAAGTGGATTCCAATAACTGCATTTCTTGCACTGGTGCTTGTTTCATTTACGGGTTGGGTGGGTTCTATTGTAGTTTCTACTAACCTTTTGGCCTGGATGATTACTTTCCATATGTTGCTTGCCCTTGCTTTGGTGGTTGTATTGCTCTATAGCCATCGGAGAGCTTCTAGATTACTTGCAAAGAAATTAAGTGTCCTTCCAATGCCTCCTAAAATTCTTTGGTTGCTTTTTTTCGCTAGTTTTCTGATGTTGATTCAGGTAGTGTTGGGCACTCAAGTTCGAGAGGGAATAGATCGTGTTTCCTTTGGCATGGGCAACTTGCTTCGTGAGGAATGGGTAGGTAAAGTGGGTATGGTGTTTTTAATTCACCGTTCCTTTTCTTTGTTGCTTTTGGGAGTTCATGTGCTTTACTTTCTTTGGGCTTTCAGGTTTTCGGTTCGAAGCACCTCGTTTAATAATTGGAATCAAGCCCTTTTGGCATTACTGGTGATAGAGATTGCTTCTGGTATGGGGATGGCTTATTTTGGGCTGCCCGCCTACTTGCAACCCATACATTTACTTTTTGGCTCTCTTATTTTGGGAGTTCAATTTATTTTGATGCTTCAATTAAAGGAGCAAACTAATTTTAAATCGAATCTACAAGCATGAATGCCGTTGGGATCTCTTCGAACAGTATACTCGGCTTACTGAAAAGTAGGGTAAGTGCCTATTCTGACTTGATTAAGTTTAGACTTTCCGCATTGGTTACTTTCTCTGCAGTCTTTGGCTACATCTTGGGTGACCGCGGGATTGATTTTGGTTGGTCTGGTTTTGTAGGCCTAGTCTTGGGAGGATTTTTTATTTCTGGAGCCTCTGGGGCCGCGAATGAGATTATGGAGCGTGATCTGGATAAGTTGATGAAGCGCACTCAGAATCGACCCTTGCCTTTGCAACTGATTTCCTTACAAGAGGCTTACTGGTTTACGGCGCTCATTGCCTTGTTGGGCATTACGTTGCTTTGGATTTTTACCAACCCCTTGACAACTGGATTGGGAATCTTAAGCATGTTGCTTTATGTATTTGCCTATACACCACTCAAGCGTGTGGGGCCTATTGCTGTGTTTGTAGGCGCTATCCCAGGTGCCATGCCTCCGCTTTTGGGCTGGACTGCTGCCACAGGTGCGATTACTTACGAAGCCTTGATAATTTTTGGTATCCAGTTTATCTGGCAGTTTCCCCATTTCTGGGCCATTGCTTGGGTCAGCGATGAGGACTACAAGCGTGCAGGGTTTAAGTTGCTGCCCAGTGGCGGTGGACAAGATTTGAATACAGCCATTCAAATTATGATTTACACCCTCTTTCTTCTGCCTTTAGGACTTCTACCAAGTTATTTTGGCTTGGTGGGATTGAATTCAGGAATTGTGGCGACCGTGTGTGGTGTTTTATTCTTGGCACAGACCTTTTCATTGATGCGGGATTGTTCTCGTAAATCCGCTTTGAAAATTATGTTTGGATCCTTTATTTATTTGCCGGTAGTACAGATTGCGTATTTGTTAGATAAAATGCCTTAAGTGATGGAAAGTGAGTTGAAATATACCGATATCGTAGAGCAGCCAATCAGCATGCATCCCAAGAAGTTTGCACTTTGGTTGTTCTTGGTTACCGTAGTGATGATTTTCGCGGCATTGACCAGTGCCTACATTGTTCGTCAAGCGGAAGGAAATTGGTTGGAGTATGAGTTGCCTGAAATCTTTTGGGTAACTTCTGGAATTGTGATTCTGAGTTCTATTGCTTTGCAAGTTGCTTATTTTGCTGCCAAAAAAGATAATTTTTTAGGTCTACGAGTTGGAATGGTCCTTACTGTTTTTCTAGGAATAGGCTTTCTAGTGGGCCAATGGTATAGTTGGGTGGCTTTGGTAGATCGAGAGGTATTCTTTGTGGGAAATCCTTCAGGATCTTTTTTGTATGTTTTCACCGGATTGCACGCGGTTCACTTGATCAGCGGTGTGATATTTCTGATTATTGTATTAATTTCGACCTTTAGAGATAAGGTGCACTCTCAAGCGCTAAATACCTTAGAAATGGCCATTACCTATTGGCATTTTCTAGGTGGTTTGTGGTTGTATCTGTTTCTGTTTTTGCTTTTGAATCATTAAAATTAACCCAGTACCATAAATTTTACCTATGTCTGCGCATTCTACTGCTATCGAAGTAAGCACTAAAAGAGGCATTTGGGGAGGAGGAAATGAACCCCTAAAGGCCAGCTACGGAAAACTCATGATGTGGTTTTTCCTTCTCTCTGACATCTTCACCTTTGCTGCCTTTTTGATCACCTATTTGGCCATTCGTGTAAGTTATCCTGCCTATGCGGGTGCTGCAGAGACCTTTACAGGTTCCAATGAATATTGGCCAGTGCCTGAATTGGTATTCGAAGCAGTGCCTTTTTTACATGGTGTTCACGCACCGCTTGTTTTTGTAGGAATCATGACCTTCATTTTGATTGCCAGTTCAGTAACCATGGTGTTGGCCGTAGAAGCGGGCCATAGAAATGATCGGAATGATGTGGTCAAATGGATGCTTTGGACACTTCTAGGAGGAATTACCTTCTTGGGCTGTCAGGCTTGGGAGTGGTCTCACTTTATTCATGGAACAGAAGGTGGGTCCTTATTGACCTATGTAAATACCCTTGGACAGAATGTGACAGAAACTGTATTTGGTGCCAATTTGGTAGTGAATGAATACGGACCTGCTGCTTTTGCGCAATTATTTTTCTTCATCACTGGATTCCATGGCTTCCACGTAACGATTGGGGTGTTCTTACTATTCCTTTGCTTCTACCAAGCGGCAGTAGGTGTGTATGACAAGCGTGGTCATTACGAAATGGTGGAGAAAATTGGTCTCTACTGGCACTTTGTTGACTTGGTTTGGGTATTTGTATTTACCTTATTTTATTTGATCTAAGCATCTCAATTCGCTCACTATGGAAGTTCAAGACACTAAATCTACGCTTGAGGTTGCGCCTCGAAACGAAGAAAAAATCAAAAAAATCTGGAAGACTGCCTTTATTCTTCTTGCCATTACGGTTGCGGAATTCATCATGGCATTTACCATGGACAGAGGAATTTTGTTGTATTCCTTGTTTATCCTTTTGACAATTTGGAAGGCTAAGTACATCATGATGGAATTCATGCACTTGGGTGATGAAGCCAAGCCGCTTTTCTATTCTATCATTGTTCCCTTGATCTTTTTGGTTTGGTTGGTCATCGCATTGATCAAGGAAGGTTCTGAAATCTTCCTGATGCGTTGGTAAAAAAATAAATTATCAAAAAAAAATAGGTTGAGGTGAATCACTTCAACCTTATTTTTTGTTATATCTAATATGCGAAGTTTACGAATTCTCCAGGGCTTTGTCCTTGTTTGTATTTTAATGATTCCAGTGCTGATCTTCTTGTTTTTGAAGGGATTCGGGAAAAACGAGTACGACTTGCCTATTTTCTTTCAAACAGGAGTGGATAATCCGTTTCAAGAATGTCCTTCTTCCGATAGTTCGCAGCATTACATCCCAGAATTCAGGTTTACCAATCAAGATGGAAAATTGATCGGTAGAAAAGAGATGGAAGGCAAGATCACTATAGTTGACTTCTTTTTCACTTCCTGTCCGAGCATTTGTCCTGTAATGTCCAAGGAGATGGAGCGTGTAAATGATCATTTTCGAGAGGAACCAAATGTGCAGATTCTCTCCATCAGCATCGATCCTACTTACGATACTCCCCAGATTTTGAAAGCCTATGCCGAAGAGCATCATGCGATACCCGGTAAATGGCATTTTCTTTCAGGTTCAAAGGAAGAGACCTTTCAATTGGCTCGCTGTGGATTTGTACTTCCAGCATTAGATGGAAATGGAGTGCCGGATGATTTTGTACACAGTGACAAATTTATATTGATTGATGATCAAGGACGGATCCGTGGCTATTACAGTGGAACTACTCGTGAGGAAGTCGATTTATTGATCTTAGAAACTAAAATTTTACTTCATGGCAAAGAATAATTCAACTCCCGTAGCTTCTCAAGAAGCCAAAGTTAAAAACTGGATTATCGGTATTTCCATCGCTGTTCCTTTGGCAGTAGCTGTTCTTTTGTTTATGCCAGCCAAACTCACTTCTTTAGGTGGTTGGGTGTATTTCCTTCCACACCTCAATGCCGTGATTAATTCTGCAGCATCCATTGCTTTGGTTGTCGCCTTGGTATTTGTTAAACAAAAAAAGTATTCCCAGCACGGCGCTACCATGACTGTTGCCTTTATTTTGGGGGCGATATTCTTGGTGTCTTATGTGATTTACCATGGTGCCGCGGAGAGTACTCCTTTCGGTGGGGAAGGGACTATCCGTATCGTGTATTATTTCTTATTGATCACACACATTTTGTTTGCTGCCATTGCGCTCTTCCCCATTCTTTTTGCCTATTATTATGGGTACACCAACCAGCGGGAAAAACACCGGAAAGTGGTTAAATATGCCTATCCGATTTGGTTGTATGTGTCCGTGACTGGAGTGATTGTTTACCTGATGATCTCCCCTTATTACACGCATACCTTCTAATTTTCGATTAGTTCACTTCCAACTGCAGGAAAACAAATGAAATTCAAGATCCTTTTCTTAATTCTAGCAAGTTTCTTCATTCATTTCGGTGCATTTGCCCAATGCGCCATGTGCCGAGCTTCGGTAGAAAATAATGTGAGTAATGGAGAAACCTCGATAGGAGCGGGGCTTAACAATGGTATCTTATATTTGGTAGTAATGCCGTACCTAATGGCTGGTATCATCGGGTTTTTATGGTATCGGGCTTCCAAAAAGAAGAAAGCGAAACTCCAGCATCGCTAATACTCTCCGGCAAAGTTTGATACCAGACTTTGCTTTTTTATTTTTAATCTTCATGAAGCTCTCGATCCGTCGCATCCTCCTTTTGGGAAGCGTTCTTCTTCTGCCAGTAACCCTGATTTTGAATTTTTTTGTTTATCAAAAAAGTCAAGAGGAAGAATTCATTCAGGCCATTGAAAAGAGGATTCATTCCGTAGAGGAAGTTTTCAACCAGGATTTTGAGATGTTTCAAGCCCAAGGGAATCCATTAGATTCCTTGAGTTTTGAACGAGTACGTAGGGGCACTTATACTTATCCTTTTTTCATTCTCAATTCAGAAAAGGAGTTGTTGTACTGGTCTTCAAATGAGTTCATGCTTGATTTTTCGGCTTTGGATTTAACTCAGGATTTTCAGGTCCTCAGTTCTTCTTACGGTACTTTTTTAGTAAAGCAGCAAAAAATACCATCCAGTACAGAAAACGAATATTTGGTTCAAGTTTACCGTCTAATTTGGTCTGGTTCCATAAATAATGACTTTGTGGTCATGGGACCTAATCCTGACCTTTTTGGGAATGCACTATTTACACTTTATCCTAAGCCTGAGGAAGGCGCTTTGCAGGTCAATTCCTCATCGGGAAAACCGTTGTTTGGGATTGACTTCCAGCCAGGTTTCGTGTCTGTAGGAAAGGTTTGGAATACCCCCTTGTTGATTTTTAGTTGCTCTATCTTTCTTCTCTATTTCTTTCTCAGCTTTATTTTTCTGAGAAAGAAATGGAAAAAGGGTCAGGTCTGGCAGGCAATCGGCTATGGGTTTCTAATTCTTATGTTGGTTCGGACGAGTATGTTGGTGTTCAATTTTCCTCAAACCTACCTTAGCCTTCCACTTTTTGATTCTGTGGTATACTCTTCCTCTTGGTTAATTCCTAGCCTAGGTGATTTGCTGATTCATACCCTTTGTTTTGTTTTCCTTATTGGTCTCTTGGTGTTTCAACTTTCTTCAAAAGCAATTGTGGAGAAGTTTACAAGTTGGAGGCAGCGAATTCGTGAAGAGATTTTGCTCGTGCTTACTTTTCTGATTTCCACCTTGTTCTTTATAGGACTTTGGATATTGACACGTGATTTGGTCCTACATGCGAGTTGGAGCTTGGATATTACGGCTATAGCTAGTTTTGATAGTTGGGTAGGGATAAGCTTTTTTATCCTGTTCTTATGGGCTGCAGCCTATGTTTTCCTAAGCCTGAGTTTGATTCATTTAGTTACTAGGGGAGGTTCAGACCGGCGTCTGGTTTACCGTTTACTTTTTTTGGTAGCGGCTGTTTGTTTGGTGGGTTTCTTTGTTTGGAATATTTGGTTAGGAGTAGCAGGGTTGATCCACTTCCTTTTTCTTGTTTCGGTACTTCGTTTTGATTTAGTAGCAAATGTCTATCGGTTGGGACTAGAAACATTCTTAACCTTATTTTATGCCAGTCTTATTGCGGCAAGTATAGTAGCAGCGAGTAGTTACCAAGCGGCTGCTGAGCGCTTGGTTCAAGCAAAGATTGCATTTGCAAATCAAGAGCGTCTGGCAACGGACGGTCAAACTACTTTGTTTTTAGAGGATGTTATATCCAGGCTAAAGAATGATCTATTTATTCAAAATCGATTGGCAGATCCTTTACTGTCCAAAGATCCGGTGGTGAGTAAAATCAGAAAAATTTACCTAGACAATTATTTTGATCAGTTTGAAGTAGTTATCCGTATCTTTTCTCCAACTGGAGTCCAAATTGGGGGAGCCGCTGAAGGGAAATCCTTTATGGAATTGCAGCAAGAGTATGTCAAGAGCGATTTTGCAACACAGGTCCCTAATCTTTACTTTGTTCCGGGTACAGATCAAACGGCAGGGAATACTTTTGTTGCCTTTATTCCCTTGGTCAAAGGAAATCTTGCACTAGGGACGATCTACCTAGAGTTGGATCAACTCCGAATTCAGCCTGGCAATGCCTATCCTCGCTTGCTTTTAGACCAGCAATATGCTGAAAAATTGAAGGAGGATCCTTTTGATTTTGGAGTGTTTAGGGCAGGCGAATTAATTCGTAGTTCAGGAAATTTCAATTACCTCCAAGAGGAGATTCGTTCCCTTCTTCAAAGTTCAGCATTGATGGAGGGAGGAGTAGATGCCTTGGGTTACGAGCATTTGGGGATTGAAAACGGGGAAGACCTCTGGGTACTGTCTTCACCTTCAATCTCCATCAACCAGTTTTTTGGGACCCTTTCGCTGTTTTTTGTGGTCTTTGTTTCGCTCACCTTTTTTGCTATTCTGATTTCTGTTCTTTTTCAAGGGTATCGAAAGTTTGAGTTTAACTATTCTACTAAACTTCAACTCTACCTGAATTTTGCATTTTTCTTTCCCATTCTGATCATCTCTATAATAACTACAGGGCTACTTTCTCAGAGTTATAAGGAAGATCTGAATCAACAGTACCTTCAAAAGGCCTTGCTAATTAAGGGGAATCTCGTCCGTTTTTTCGGGGACCAAGAGGTAGAAGATTTGGACCGAGATGCACTATCAGAAGAGATCAGTACCTTAGCCAAAACCGTGGGCACGGATATTCACTTGTACAATCAAGAGGGTTTGCTACTTGCTTCGAGTCGCTCATCCATTTTCGACAAGAAGCTTTTGTCAAATTTGATGCACCCAGGAGCGATGGCCGCTTTGGTGGAGAAAAAGGGTGCTGAAGTGCTTCTAGAAGAGCAAGTGGGCAAGTTGCGTTACCAATCCGTGTATTTGGCCATTCCTTCACAAGCGAATTCGGGGAATAATGCAGTGGTCGCAGTTCCCTTTTTTGAATCTGAGGAGGAACTGAATGTGCTCATTTCAGATGTGCTAGGGAGTGTCTTCAATGCCTTTGTGGTGATTTTCATTCTGTTTTTGGTTATTTCCTTTTTGGTGACTAAAAACTTGACTTTACCGTTTCGCTTGCTGACACAGAAACTAAAGGCTACCAACCTAGAAGATATTGAACCCATGTATTGGGCTTCAAAGGATGAGATTGGGCTTTTGGTCAACGAATACAACCAGATGCTCTACAAACTAGAGGCTAGTAAAAAGGTACTTGCTTCCAATGAGAAGGAGACCGCCTGGCGAGAGATGGCCAAACAGGTAGCACACGAAATCAAGAATCCACTCACTCCAATGAAACTTACCTTGCAGCATCTGTTGCGCTTGGAGCGAGAAGGAAAATTGGAAGATGCGGATAAATTGAAGAAATCACTCGAAACCCTGATTCATCAAGTGGATGCCTTGAGTGGGATTGCTTCTTCGTTCTCCACCTTTGCCAAGATGCCTTTGCCGAATAATGAACGCATGAATTTTAAGGAGGTATTGGTAAAGGTGATGGAACTCTTTAAAACTGATAAACGGATGGAGTTGGAGTTTCAAGATGACTCCTATACCGAACAAATTCCTATTCTGGGGGATGATAAGCTTTTTGGGAGAGTGATCTCCAACCTGATTATCAATGGCATTCAGGCCGTGGAGCAGGGTAAAAAACCACAAATTCGGGTGTGGCTTTGGCTTTCAGATCGCGCTGTATTTTTAGAAATTTCTGACAATGGGAAGGGAATTCCTGAAGAACTCCGAGAAAAAATCTTTATCCCTAACTTCAGTACCAAGAGTCAAGGTTCAGGGCTCGGTTTGGCCATTGCAAAAAGTGGGGTAGAAACTGCCGGGGGGAAAATCTGGTTTGAAACGGAAGTCGGCAAGGGCAGTACTTTTTTTCTCACTTTTCCTTTGCTTACTGACGAGCTGGAAGTAAAAAATCCTGTTTAAAGGAAACTGAGCCGATTAATTCCCAATCAAGACCTAGTAGTCCAAGCCTGTCAATCAATTCATAAAAAAATGTAACTTTGTCTGAAGTAAATAGTTGTTACACTAACTATTAAGCAACGAAACAAATGAAGAAAAGTGTCCTAGTCAGTGGAGGCACCAAGGGAATCGGTCGAGCGATTATCGAACGATTTGCCAAGGAAGGTTTTGACATCTTCACCTGCTCCAGGAATGAAGGGGATTTGGCCGCCTTGCGAGCTGCTCTTGCTTCAAGGTACCCAAGTTGCAGCGTTCACACTTTTGTAGCAGACCTTTCCAAAAAGGAGGAGGTGGTTGCATTTGCAACTGGAGTCAAAGCACTTGGGATTCCCGATGTAATTGTACACAATACGGGCCTTTTTCTTCCGGGTTCCTTGCATGCGGAGCCTGATGGGAATTTGGAATTTTTGATTCAGACCAACTTGTATTCGGCCTACTACTTGACCCGTGCCTTTGCTGCCGATCTGATGGCTCGCAAGTCTGGGCATATTTTTAGTATCGGGTCCATTGCAGGCATCACCGCCTATGCCAATGGGGGGAGTTACTCCGTATCCAAGTGGGCAATGCTCGGCATGACCAAGTGCTTCCGAGAGGAATTCAAACCGCATCAAATTAAAGTGACTTCGATTTTACCAGGAGCCACCCTTACCGATGCCTGGGCAGGGGTGGATTTGCCAGCTACTCGTTTTGTGAATGCGGAGGATGTGGCTGATTCGGTATGGGGAGCCTATAACCTTTCCCCTGGTGCAGTAGTTGAAGAACTAATTATTCGTCCCCAATTAGGAGATATATAACCTATGAAATCTCAAATCATGCCACTTGACGGTGGTTATTGCAACAGTTTGACTCAGTATTCCCGGAGGGTAACCATACCTGTTCGGGTAGGCGATGTAATCATTGGTGGGGACAATCCCATCGTCGTGCAGTCCATGACTACGGTCGATACGATGGACACACAAGGCTCCGTGGAGCAGTGTATTCGCATGATCGAATCGGGATGTCAACTCATTCGAATCACCGCACCTTCGCTCAAAGAAGCGGAGAACCTACGGAACATCAAGGAGGAATTACGGAAGCGAGGATACAATACGCCCTTGGTGGCAGACATTCACTTCACACCGAACGCCGCTGAATTGGCAGCGAAAATTGTAGAGAAAGTACGAATCAATCCCGGCAACTATGCCGATAAAAAGAAATTTGAAGTCATCGACTATACCGATGCTTCCTATGCAGAAGAGTTGGAGCGGATCCGAGAGCGGTTTTTGCCATTGGTGAAAATCTGCAAGGAGCATGGTACCGCCATGCGTATCGGTACCAACCACGGTTCTTTGTCAGATCGTATCATGAGCCGCTATGGGGATACGCCACTAGGGATGGTGGAGTCAGCCTTGGAGTTTCTCAGAATCTGCGAAGACGAAAAGTACCACGACATCGTCATCTCTATGAAGTCCTCCAACACCCAAGTGATGGTGCAAGCCTACCGCTTGCTGGTTCAAAAGCTAAACGAGGGTGGATTTAAACCTTATCCCTTGCACTTGGGAGTGACCGAGGCGGGAGAGGCAGAGGATGGACGAATTAAGTCCGCAGTAGGCATTGGAACCTTGCTAGAGGATGGCTTGGGTGACACCGTACGCGTTTCCTTGACCGAAGACCCCGAATTTGAAGCGCCAGTTGCCCGAGCCTTGATCGATCGGTACTCAAATAGAGCTGGGCATGCGCCTATTGCTTCTATCTCCGAATACCCCATCACTCCTTTTGATTACAGCAAAAGACAGGCGACTGAAATCTATAATTTTGGGGGACAGAATGTGCCGCGAGTAATTGCAGATATTTCACGCCTCGAGCAAGTGACTGATCGGGAAATGAAGGCTGTAGGGCATTTTTACCTTCCCGAATTGGACAAGTGGAAGATGAATGACTTGGGCTGTGACTTTATTTATTCAGGAGATCATTCCATTCCCTTTATGCTCCCCAATGGGATGAAGGAGATTCAGAATTTTTCGATTTGGGAAAAAGTAGCAGACCAACAGAATAAGTTTCCTCTGTACCAGCTCGCTGAATTTAGAGGAGCAACTCATTTTCATCCGGAACTAAATTTTCTTGAAGTCTCCGACCTAGAAATACACGATGCGATTGCGCTAGTAGGTGTGCGAAAAGACACCGTACTTATTTTAAATACCTCGAATGCCCATGCGCTTCCAGCTGTGAGAAGGGCTTTTGTGGACCTTCTTTTGGCCAATTGTGCTGTGCCTGTGGTGGTAAAAGTGAGTTACCCAGTGCAGCATGCTGACCAGACGATGCTCTATGCGGCTACCGATGTGGGCGGGCTATTGGTGGATGGACAGGGGGATGGAATCTTTATTTCCTTGCCTCAAGAATCCCAGGCTAGTCGGAGTGAATTGTTGGAACAGATCAAACTGCACAACTCGGTCAGCTTTGGAGTACTTCAAGCAGCACGCACGCGCATGTCCAAGACGGAATACATTTCTTGTCCATCCTGTGGGCGTACGCTTTTTGACCTGCAAGAGACTACGGCAATGATTCGTAAACGTACCGATCACTTGAAAGGGGTAAAGATTGGCATCATGGGTTGCATCGTCAACGGACCCGGAGAAATGGCCGATGCAGATTATGGCTATGTTGGTTCGGGCAAAGGAAAAATCACCTTGTACAAGGGCAAAGAAGTGGTGAAGCGGTCTGTGGCTTCCGAAAAAGCGGTGGACGAATTGATCAACATCATCCGAGAGGATGGCAAGTGGCTCGAACCGGAAACTATCTAAAAACAATGCTTCCAGTTGGGAAGGAATAAACTTAATTTCGTCCCTGTTGGTTATCCACTAAATTGAAGTTCTCATGTCAGAAAAAAATCAAGTAAAAGAGTTTTTCAAAGTAGGGGAGGTAGGGAATTATTTTATTCGTGTGTTCCGAAAGCCAGACCCAAATGCTCCAACGAACATCAACTTGCGGATGATGCATGGCATCAATAAGATTTCCATTTTGATTTTCCTCTTTGCCATCATTTTTTGGTCGGTCAAAAGACTCTTTTTCTAAAAAACTTAGATTGATTTAAGTTATTAGCGTTGAAAGTCTTCCGCTAGGAGGTTAATCTTTCTTGATTATCCGCTTTTTTAAGGTTAACCAGAAAAATATGCGGTTCAATTAAGCGGGCAGTCAACCCTGGACTGTCGTCTGTCAACGATTATCCGCAGTTAAAATAGGATCGTTGTGCCACTGGTAGGATTTCAGATAATCTAAAATAGAATCCCCAGTTGGAAGCTCAGGCTGTGGTACAAGATTGAAGTCGAGTTTAAGGAGCTAAATCCCTCTGGAAGTGCTTTTCGGGTACGAAAAAGAGGAATCTTTGGACTTGTCTCGGGTTGGCTATGGCTACCTTCATAAAAGTAAGTTGGCTGTCTTTTGTATCCTATACTTCCAGTAAGTGCCCATTTCCCTTTTTTGGCGGGTAGTTTTATCCCTACTGCTGGGCGAAATACTAGCCCAGCTTCGTGCCAAGTGCTTGACCAATCTGTTCGCTCCACTTGTTCTAGGACCGTGGATCCATAGCCCAGATCAAGGCTGCCAAAAAATTGGGGTTTCGACTTTTGTCCTAAAAATCCTCTCCAGCCGATTCCCACAGGAACTAGGGTTATACTGGGATAATCATCCAATCCAACAAAAACTCCAAGGTTCTGATTTCGATAAACTTCCTTTCCATGAAAGGCGGTAAAGGAAAGCGTGGTTCTAGTGCTGGTTTTTTCTTCCCAGAGGTCTTTCGTTTTTCCCCCAAGAAGGCCCAATTCTAGTTGAGTCATCCAAGTTTTTGTTTGTGACAACGAGGAATGAAGCAAACCAAAAGAAAGGGCGATAAAAAAAAGGAATTTCTTTTTCATGCCATTAGCTGACTTCAATGGGGTTGCTTACTTGGATGCAACTTAACTTTTTAAGTCGTGCGGGATTGCTGTAGTCGTACTGGCATACCCCATCTGGTCCGATGACGATCAAGGACTTGGGTCCAGGAATAAGGTCTACTGACTTCATGGATTGGAGGAATTCCAACTGGTTTTTGTCAATAGCAAGCACATCGGATACGTTAAAACTTTTGAGTCCATGTTTGCCTTCTGCTACATACAGGTAGTTTTCTGCCAAGCCCAATCCGTGCGGGTTGAGCATGGGGTAGGCCTTCTTGAGTTTGGGTTGGTAAGGATCTCTAATGTCAATTACTTGGAGTTCGTTGACTCCGTTCACACAAAAATTACCGCTACGTAAGGTCACAAAAGCATGTTCTTCATTGACCACAACAGGGTCGCAGGCCAATACATGTTCGTACACTGCCATGCGTACAGGATTCTGCGGCTTGCTGGCATCGTAGATATGCATGCCCCTATTGGAACCGATAAATAACTTTTGATCAAAAGGAAAGATGGTTTCAATGCCCCATCCCAATTCGATTGGTTTGATAAACTTGGGTTCGGCGGGATTGAGCACATCAAAAACGCGAAGTGTGCTTTCGTCTACTGCAAAAAGATGCCCGTCCATCAACGTAAATCGAGCCATAGACCCACCTGTACCGTAACTCTGAGCAGCCTTGGCCATATTTGAAGTGAGGCTCATGCCAGGACGGACCGTCCACATGTCGTTGTATTCCCAGCGTGGAGAATCACTGGTGAGCACAGTGTCCTTGAAGGTGATGATTTTTCCTGTGCTGTGCTGGTAGAGGTGGTTGAACACATCTTCCACGCGCTTGACTAGGCGGATATTTCGAATGTTGCTGAGGTCAAAAGCAAGCAAGTCCACGTAATTGTCTGCGTAAAGGATGTCGCTATTGATTGCCAAATCCACATTTCCCTCAATCGGGATAAAACTCAAATTGATAGGATTTGCTGGATTTTTGTTGTCGTAGATGTGAATCCCCTTGCTGGGCTCGTTGATCAACAAGTAGTCGTTGTAAATGTAAATTTTACCCGGATTCTCAATCTCTTGTGCAGGAGCAATGGAAATCACTTTGGCACGAACATCCTTCATTTCTAGGTAAACAGGCATCATCGTGCGAAAGGTGTAGGTACTTTTGACCTCATCCATGCACGAAAAAAGAAGGCTACTGCCAAAAAGCACGAAAAAGAGGAATTTGATGCGGTTTTTCATCGAGAATGTTGTTTAAAAAGCGTGGGACAAAACTAATTGAATTTCAAACGCTAGGCTAGCCCGATTCGCTACAAGGGAGATTAATTTTTCTTTGAATTTGGGTCTTTTCTTTGCGGAAGCCTTTGATTCGAGATGTTGGGGCTTTGCTTAGGGGATTTTTTGTTTGCTTCTTTTTTATAGATCAAGAATGCGTTTTCTGCTTCAAATGTGTAACTTTTGGAAGACGCAAGCGCTATGAATTCACGACGAAAATTTCTTCAAAACACCTCCCTACTCGGTTTAGCCATGAGTGTACACCCCAATTTATCCCTATTTGCTGCCCAAAAGAAGGTTTTGGGCCATGGTGATTTTCAGTATACCCTCGATGCCAGTTGGGGCAATTTGGACCCTACCAAAGTTCCCGTGGTCAACTGCCACGAGATGGTGATGGATCGAAAGGGGCGAATGATTCTTCTGACAGATGAACCCAAGAATAACGTAATCCTTTACGACCAATCGGGAAAGTTGCTCACTACTTGGACCTTGGGCTTGACCTCAGCACATGGTTTGAGCCTAGTGGATGAGGGGGATGCCGAATACCTGTGGATAGTGGACAATGGGGGGAGGGTGATTAAAACCACCTTGGATGGGAAAATAGTCGCCGAAATTGCTTCACCTGTAGCCGAGGGGATTTATGGCGAAAAGATGCGTTGGGTGCCCACCGAAACTGCTGTGGCTCCCAATGGGGATTTGTATGTGGCGGATGGATACGGTTCCCAATACTTTTTGCAGTACGACAGCCAAGGTAAGTTTATTCGAAAATTTGGAGGTGCCGGTAATGGAGACGATCAATTTAGTACCGCACACGGCATTGCCATTGACTCACGGGGAACAGGTGTTCCAAGCCTCTTGTGTACCTCAAGAGGACACAATTCCTTTAAGCGCTTTACTTTAGATGGGAAGTACCTAGAAACGATCTTCCTGCCGGGGGCTTATGTTTGTCGACCGGTGATCCATGGAGAGAATCTGTATGCAGGTGTTTGTTGGTCAAGACTCCGTTACTTAGAGCAAACGGATAATTCGGGTTTTGTGACCATTTTAAATAAAGAGAACCGGGTGGTCTCTAATCCTAGGGGGACGGAGCCGCATTACCACAAGGGAGTCTTGCAAGTCATGCTCCAGGACGAACCTGTTTTTCAGCATTGCCACGATGTGTGTATTGATCAGGATGAGAATATTTATGTGTGCCAATGGAATGCTGGAAAGTCGTATCCAATCAAGTTGACGCGGGTGTGATTCAGTAAAAGTTTTTTAGAATCTATTGGCCGGCTTAGGGTATTACTCGTATAGGTAAGGGATAAGTAGTATAAACTAATTTTTAAAATGACTCCGACTATGTTTCTAACTGAATTTCAATTGACTAGCTATTTTTTGGTTTATGTGGCCCTCCTGCTGGTATCAGCTGTATTCGTATTATTGAAGAATCAATGGACCTTTAAGGACAAGCTGTTGAGACTTCTGGTCCTGTTCCTAATTCCAGTTTTGGGTTTACTGATGCTTGCAGTAGAGCAGTTGATGAAAAAAAGGGTTGCAATCCTCCAAAAAAAGAGACTAGCGAATTTGTAAGGAAGCGCTTCCATCATTCAAAAGGGACTATTCGAAAGAATAGCTCCCTTTTTTTTCTTCTTCTGGGCTTATTCCAAAATTAGGGGGAAGTGAGACTAGAGCTGGGTATAGCGTACAAGAACTACCGGTGGATAAACGTCTAGAAAAAGGTGGATAACTTGTTCGTTTACAGGCAATTTCATGGTAAAAATTGTGGGGAACTTTTTAGAAAAATAGTTGGATTATTTTTTTTATTCAGCCAACTTTAATTCATCAAGTAAGAGAAAAAAAGACCGAAAGTAAGATTTCGGGTCGTAGTTTGAAAGTTTGAGATCGGGCACAAAGGGGGGCCTACCTTAGGGTAAGTCTCTGAGACAGGAAACTGCAGAAATGCCAAAAAACGATGGGCTTGAATTTGAGGACTTCTTCGGAAAGAATCAAAGTTCCAAGCAAGAAGGATCAAGAAAGAAATTTCTAGATTGAGAGGGGCAACCCCAGAATTGCAAAAAATGGATTAATCAGCACAGATTTTCTTTCGGGAAAGTTTGTACAAACATCGGGCACAAAGGAACGGCCACTTAATTGGGGTAGTTTGCAACGGGTAACCGCAGAAGTGTTACTAGATCGGCCTGGAAGTCTACCGTCAAGGTAACTTCGGGAATTCCGCCATGAAGGAACACTTGCCTACAAGTGTTTGAAAGGGGTAACCACAGAAATGGAATGGAAATCTAACAAAACAGGACAAGTCCGTAAGGGCGGCTTCATTCGATGATTTGGACCTGGGCAACTGGGAAAAGTCTTAAACTGTAGCTTGAGGGAGGCAGTGAACTACGGGGATCTGTCGACCAAACGGGAAGCTTTCGCAAGAAATGCTTCCCGTTTCTGTTTTTAGACCTTTTTCGCGTAGTTTAGGGTATGAGATTTTCAGCCCTTTACCTGTGCTTACTTGCCTGTAGCTTCTTGCTCTCTTCCTTTCAAGTCAAGGAAAACACTGGAGCAAGTACCCCAGCACCTCCCAATGTCATTTTTATCCTAGCAGATGACCTCGGCTATGGAGATCTGGGCTTTTTGGGGCAGCAACACATCCAAACCCCAGCATTGGACCGCCTAGCTTCCCAAGGGATGCGCTTTTCCCAGCATTATGCTGGAGCTCCCGTATGTGCCCCATCGCGCTCCACTTTGCTTACCGGCTTACACACCGGCCATACACCCATTCGGGGAAATTTTGAAATCCAACCCGAAGGACAGTACCCGATGCCAGACACCTTACTCACCTTGGGGAAAATTTTCCAACAAGCAGGCTACCGCACTGCTGCCTTTGGCAAGTGGGGACTGGGTTTTATAGGCACGACGGGAGATCCTTCAAACCAAGGTTTCGACCATTTTTTCGGTTACAACTGCCAGCGCTATGCACACCGCTACTATCCTGCCTACCTCTGGGAAAATCAGCAGCGGGTGCCGCTACCCGGAAATGACTGGACCACCAAAACCACCTTTGCTCCGGACCTCATCCATCAGAAGAGTTTGGAATTTATGGAGGCCAACCAGCAGCACCCTTTTTTTCTATTTCTACCCCTGGTGATGCCCCATGCAGAATTGGCAGTCCCTGAGGACGAGACCTTTCAGTACTACAGGACAAAATTTGGGGAGGAAACCCCACATACCGCTCCTCCGGGAGGGGATTATGGTCCAAAAATGCTCATCCCAGGCTACCAGTCTCAACCCTATCCCCGAGCTACTTTTGCGGCCATGGTGGCTCGAATTGATCGTTATGTGGGTGACATCATGAGCAAATTGGAAGCCTTAGGACTTTCTGAAAATACACTCGTGATTTTCACCTCAGACAATGGCGCGCATCGGGAAGGAGGGGCTGATCCTTTATTTTTTGATAGCAATGGTCCGTTTCGGGGATTTAAACGAGACCTCTACGAAGGTGGCATTCATGTGCCATTGGTCGTGCATTGGCCAGGAAAAATCAAAGCCGGGATTCAGTCCAGCCACGTAGCTGCATTTTGGGATTGGTTGCCGACCCTAGCCGAAGCGATTGGAGCTGACAGTCCAGCAGGGATCGATGGGATTTCTTTTTTGCCGACTTTATTGAACGCGGGACAGCAGCAGCTTCCTGATCACTTGTATTGGGAGTTTCACGAGTCTGGAGGAAGGCAAGCGCTGCGAAAAGGAGATTGGAAATTGGTGAAATACCAAGTTCAAGATGCTACAAAGACTACCCTGGAACTGTTTGATTTGGCCAATGATCCTGCGGAACAAACAAATGTGGCCCTAGACCATCCTGCACTTGTGGCGGAACTCGAAGGCCTTATGCGAAAAGCCCATCGGCCCAATCCCATCTTTCGGCAACTGGATTGAGGAGTGATTCCTTTTAAATTAAAGCTGCAGCTTTAATTCGAGGATTGAATTTATAACTATCAAAAAATTAAAGGGTTGTATATCGTGCAATTTTGCAGATAGCCTCCTTTAACGGTTTGCAGCTTGGCGATTTCATGAGAGGAACGATTCGGGATGGCGCTTATACGCTGTTATGGGTTGTTTAAAATTATTGAAATGCATGAAAACGCATTCTTTCATAATAAAGTAAATTTGACTTTTCATCAAATAATATAACCTCAGTATAGTATCCATCTTTATCAATACTTCTTGACTCATGAAATTGATATGAGCCCGTATGCAGATTTAATATTTCTTTCATATTGGGGTTGTATACCTGAATTCTAACACCAGGCTCTGTTTCCATTTTTTCTGGCAATTCAATATACGGGAGAAATGGATTTTGTAATTCATGAAATTTGAGAAGTTCATTTATCTTTTCAAGGTCATTATTTATAATTGGCAGCTTGTTTTTAAGATTTATCGATCCTTTTTTAGGGCGCATTAATAAAACATATCTACACTCTCGAGCCCAATCATTGTAATTTACAGTCGCTTGATAAACAATGTCATCTTCATTTGCCTGTTGGATAAAATTTGGAATATTACCTTCTGGGAAATATAGATCATCTTTTAAATCTGAAATATTTAAAGGTTTAGAAAGTACAACAATGTTGTTAGGAGTTTTTGAATAGAAGTAAATACCTGCACCAATGACAACAACAATACCTATCAAAACCAAACTAGCAATTAAGCAACCTTTTAATATTTTTTTCATATTTTTTTATAATTACCCATAACTTATTAATGGTTTATTATTATCTCTTGAAATAGGCTTTTTTAGCCGAATATTTAGCTTGTATATTTTTAAATCGTCGTCGAAGCTGCCCTTATTTTTTCTAATTGTCTGATAAAAATAACAAAAAGATTCAATCTCCATAACTGACTGTTAGACAAGGAAAAAATTGATTGGTTCTGTGGGGATTTTTCCTAATTCACCTGCGGGACGATGAGTATTCACAGGCATCCGATGGGACTAGAACTCACTCCCAAAAACTCCAAACATTCCGTGCTTTAATTTAGCTCCTTTTCAAGTACCAAAACCCAACTAGCTCTACCTATTAAGTCTTCTGGGGGAATTTGGAATTCCAATCCCAATAGACAATCGACCAGGGTTGTATGCTGTCCTCAAAGGTATGGATGACTTTGAAGCCAAGTCGTTGGTGGGCAGCCATGGACCGGTAGTTGCTCAAGGCAATGGAGGTAATCGCAAAATCATGGGTGGAGGCATACTGCTCCCGATAGGCGGTATACAATTTGTCAAACAAGCCGGTTCCCCGTTGGCTCTTTCCTACACACACCTGACCCACGACCATAGGGCGATAGGAACTTACTTTTTTGCCTGCAACCTCCAACTCATCAAAGTTGTCAAAAAGGGAAGCCATCATAGGAACTACACTTCTCGAGGCTAAAGTCATCGCCAACACATAGCCCACCACCTGCTCATTCTCTTTGGCAAGTACATGTGGGGCAATGTGGTGCATGGCCTCCAATTGGTCCAAGGTATGGGGAATAGTCACAAATCCTTGCGCTGCCTTTTCTTCCTCAGAAAGGATGGTCAGCAGGTTTTCTCGTTGGAGGGATAAAATCCCCTCGAGATCAGTAGTGGATTGGGAAAGACAGAGTTGGACCATGGGATAACGGCGAAAAACTTTCCCAAATAAGTAGATTTAATTTTTCCGAAAAAAGTAGCTGGGAGACCATCCAAGCAAGTAAAGATGGAATAGTCTTAGATTTTCCGTAAATTTCCATCTACTTGAATTGCGCTTCCTATGAAAACCATTTCTTATTTCTACGGTCTTTGGGTATTTCTCTTTGCATTTTTCGCGTATTGGCAAATCAACGATCCGGACCCGGAAGTTTGGGTGAGCATCTATGCCGTTGCGGTGATTTTTTCGCTTTTCGCGGTGCGTGGAATTTTTCCAAAATGGCCACTCAGCCTAGTTGTCATCTTTTGCCTTTTTGGCGCAGTGTATTTCTTCCCAGGTGGAGTAGGGGACTGGATTGCTGCCGAATGGGCTCAGAAAGATTTGACCATGAAAACTCCACAGATGGAGGAAAATCGGGAAACCTTCGGGTTACTTACCATTGCACTTGTTCTGAGTCCAGCACTGTATCGAGCTTGGAAGAAAAAATAAAACAAAATGATTATCCGCAATTATACCATTACCTCAAAAGAGATATTTACCACTGCGAATAATCGTTGACAGACCACGGTCAACGGTCCACAGCTCACTTAATTGATCCTCAAATCTTATTTTCTTTGGGGGGTGGTGAATAAGAGGAAAATCATAAAAAATGATTCGCCCATTTAACACAAAATTGCCCGAATAGGGTTTTGATTATGAAAAAAATAGCCTTCCTTATCCTGCTTCTCTTGACGTCTTTTGGACTTCATGCCCAATCTCTCCCCACAAGTGCGTATTTTGAAATGCGTACCTACACGGTACACGAAGGCAAGATGCCTGACCTGATCCAGCGCTTTCAAAATCATACGCGAGCACTGTTTACCAAACATGGAATTGAAAATGTGGCCTACTTCCTTTCCGAGGAAGAACCCCAAAAGAAGCTCACCTTTATTCTAGGCTATCCGTCTGCATCAGAACGGGACATCCGATGGAACAATTTTGCAAATGATCCCGAATGGAAGGCGGTAGCCGCTGCTTCTGAAGCAAATGGGAAGATAGTCCAAAAAGTAGATCAGGTGTTTATGGTCTGGGCCAAGGGTCTTAATTCAAGGAAAATTTCTCGTCCAAGTGGAATTTTTCAATTGCGTACCTATCATTTATTGCCTGGAAGATTGGACGCCATTCAAAATCGTTTCCGAGATCATACCCAAGCCTTGTTTGAAAAGCAAGGCCTATCGAATTATCCCTATTGGATTACGGTAGAAAAAGACGGTGCACAGCCCAAGTTGGTTTACTTTATCGGGCATCAATCCAAGGAAGAATTCAATGCTGCCTTTGGGCGATTCGTAGCCGATCCTGAGTGGCTTAAAGTTCGCGATGCCTCCGAGGTTTCAGGTAAGATTGTGGAGAAAATTGACTCACATTTTTACACGGCACTTCCCTTTTCTCCCATGAAATAAAGGATAAACTGATTTCGATACTTCCAATTCAAATTTCTTAGGAGGTAGTGTAGCGATTCGAATTCACTATTCGTTGCTAGGCTACTAACTCATACAAAACCATGACTCGGATCTTACCCATTTTAGTTTTAGTCCTCCTCTTTTCCTGTCAGGAGTCGGAGGGCCCAAAAAATTGTGGGGTAGCCAATCCCATCGAAGATTTACCCTGGCTGAAGGAGGAGATAAAAAGCACTATTGAATTGAATTTGGTTGACTACTTCTACCTTGTCCAAGGTATATACAAAGGCGCTACCGTCTTTTCTTTCCTCAATTGCTGTCCTTTTTGCAAGTCAGTGCCTCAAATCCTGGATTGCGAGGGAAATGTAATCACGAATGCATCGATCACTGAGGTAACAAATCAAAAAGTAATCTGGCGACCTGCCACCTCTGTTTGTAACTAGAAGTTTATCCCTATACAAAAACAAAAAACCACTCCGAGTATCCTGGAGTGGTTTTTTGTGTTCTACTTATAGTCTTCTGCTTACTTCGCGTTGAAGGTGATGCCCATGATGATGAAGGTACCTAAATCTGCTCCTTTTGCATCACTCACAAAATACAAGGTGTGCTTCTTGCCATCTCCGGCGCTTGTCAAGCTCAAGTTTGCCTGATGCATTAGGATTGGCATGTTAGGCAATTTCATTCCTTGGCTTGGTGCATGAGTTCCTTTTCCAATGACCTGACCTGTTGGGCTATCCAAACGGATTTCAAAGTCTACTGGAACGGTGATGGGCTGCTGAGAAGCCGTCATCAAGGTAACGGATCCAATGCCTGTTACATCCAAGGCTGGAAGTGAGAAGTGTCCTTTTGTATTGGGCACTGTCAACAAGGTCTTGCCGTCATACACCATCTTGGCAATGCCAGAGAAACCACCCGCTTGTTCCAGGTTGATGCTATTTGGGCTCAAGACCAAAGAGCTTGAACCGGTGAGTGGCTTGATGTTGGCACCACCTTTGTCCGTGTAAGAAGCTGAAATCACCAAAGATCCAGTTGGAGAGGCAGGGTTGCCCAAGGTAGGATCTAAGCTTCCTTTCGCGCCAAGACTAGGCTTGCTTTCTTGTCTCAAAGACAGGATGTAGGTCACCAAGGCATTGACCTCCGAATTTTTCAAATCTGGGTTGGCCGGCATGGCTGTTTCTCCCCATACGCCTCCGCCACCATTTTTGATTTTGTTGACTAGGTAATCGCGGTTACGCTCGCGGTATTTCTTGGCTACTTCGGTGTAGGCAGGGCCTATGGATTTTTCATTTTCCTTATGGCAAGTCTTACAGGTGAGTGACTGCACCAAGGCTTTGCCTGTCATGGCTTCGCTCATGATTTTGTGGCCCATATCCGCTTCTGCCTGGTCAATGCCCTGCAAGTAATCTGCTGCCACGTACAAGTTGCTCAAGTCTGAAGCTGCTTCTGGGTGATCTTCGTCGCTTACTGCTACGGTATAGTTCACTTTTTTGCCAGGGAAGTAGAAGGATTGGTTGCCCACCACAGAGATGCTCACCTGCGGCGCAACATTTCCAGAATAAACGGCTACCAATGGACCTTTTCCAGTCAATCCAGCAGGGTCGGCAGCAGTTACCTGAATTTCAAATTCCCCTGTGTTCGTGAAGGAATGCGTAAATGTTGGTTCGGTAGTCGTTTTAGTCACTCCAGCGCCAAGATCCCAAGTATAGGTGAGGGCATCGTTTTCAGGGTCTGAAGCAGTTGCGGTAATCGTCACCTGAAGTGGATTTTTGCCAGAGGTTTTGTCCACCTTCACATCGGTCACTACAGGGGCACGGTTGCCACCGTTGTAGTCAATTCGGAAGAGACCAGCATCTGGGTTTTTGGAAAACCAGCCATTGCCATATTCTAGAATGTAGATTTTTCCGTCAGGGCCCATTTCCATGTCCATCATGGCGTTAAACTTGGTGCCTTCCATAAATGGTTCCATCTTGTCGAAGTCTCCATTTTCTTGCATGGTCACCACTTTGATCCAGCCTCTGATCCAATCGTAGATAAATAACTTGCCATCGTAGTAATCTGGCATGCGGGTGTCTGCAGGATACATGTCCGAATAGTACACTGGTCCAGCCATCGCATTTCTACCTCCTGTACCCAATTGTGGGAAGTCAGGAGAGGCTCCGTATGGATACCAGATGAAGGCCGGCTCCACAGCTGGAAGTTTCTTCATCCCAGTGTTGTTTGGAGAATTGTTGACCGGGCCAGCCGTATCAAAAGTGGCACCTGATTCGCCAGTTTCGTAATTGAATTCTTTGTAGGCAAAATTATTTCCGATCACGTAAGGCCATCCAAAGTGCCCCGCCTTTCTGGCTTGATTGACTTCGTCGTAGCCTCTTGGACCTTTGATGTCTAAAGAGTCGTTGTTGGCATCTGGGCCTACTTCACCCCAATAGAGGAAGCCGTTTTTCTGATCTACCGAGATACGGTACGGGTTGCGAAGACCTTGTGCATAGATCTCAGGACGTGTGCCTTCGGTGCCTTTTGGATACAAGTTGCCTTCTGGAACAGTGTAAGTACCATCCTCAGCAACCTTGATGCGAAGGATTTTTCCTCTTAGGTCGTTGGCGTTGCCTGAACTTCTGCGTGCATCCCACTGCTTGTTGCCTTCACGGCCATCCACAGGGGCGTAGCCATTGAGGGTGAATTTGGAGCCCGGCTGGTTGAAAGGAGTGGAGTTGTCTCCTGTGGAGAGGAATAGATTTCCATCCTTGTCAAAGGCGATGGATCCGCCAGTATGACAGCAGATGTTGCGCTGGGAATAGAGTTCCAAAATGATTTGCTCGGAACCCATGTCCCACTTGCCGTCTTTGTACTTGAATCGGGAAAGTCGGTTGATTTCCTTGTCGCCTGTAGGGGCATAAAATGCATACACCCAGTTGTTGGTGGCGTAGTTCGGGTCTTTTTGAAGTCCCATCAAACCTTCTTCTGCATTGACTCCCTGCACTTCTGTCTTCCAATACACATCCAGCTTGGCAATTTCTTTCAGTTCGCCAGTGGCTTGGTTGTATTGTAAAATTTCACCTCTTCGCTGCGCTACAAGAATGTCCAAGTTAGGAAGGATGGTCATTTCTGTAGGCTCGGTAAACTGACCCATGGAAAGGGTGGTTTTTGTAAAGCGGTTTTCTTCAGGCGTACGCTTGGATTTCGCTTTGTCGTAGTCCAGTTCTAAATTTTCTCCAATGGTGTACTGAATACCTTTCAAAAGGTGCTTCAAGAAATCAGCCTCTTCGTAAGATTCATTGGTATGTCCACCACCGGTGTAGAAGGCCCTGCCTCCATCGAAATCATGGTACCAAGCGATTGGGTGCTCGCCCATATCTAGTCCTCCTTGGTAGGAAGCTTCGTCTAAAAGAAGTAGTTTTTTGGTGTTTGGGTTCACTTTTTTGTAACTGTACCACTCGTCTTTACGTGCCCAACTTTCAGGAAGAGAATCTGTAGAAGGATGTTTCTCTCCCGTTTTGGTTACCTTTCCAGGCTGAACATTCGGGTGAGGATCGTTGATTCCTGGATGGTCTGCGAAATATCCACCTACAAGTCGGCCGTACCAGCCCCAATCGTATTCGGTATCGGCTGCAGCGTGAATACCCACAAATCCTCCACCAGACTGAATGTATCGCTCAAAGTCTGCTTCTTGGTAGTGGTTCAACACATCGCCCGTGGTGCTCAAGAAGATTACCGTCGCGTATTGTGCTAGGTTTTCTTCGTTGAATAGTTCCGCATTACTGGTGGTGTCTACATCAAATCCATTTTCAGTCCCCAATTTTTGGATGGCAGCGATGCCCTTGGGAATGGATTCGTGGTAATAGCCCGCTGTTTTGCTAAACACGAGCACTTTAGGATTACCCTCACGCTTTTTAGAGCAAGAGGAAAGCACTGCTCCAAAGAGAACGAGCAGTAGTACTAGGCTTCGTAGGTTTTTTGGGTACTTCATAGGGGTTGAATTAATTTGTCGAAAATAACAAAAAAGAATAAGTTAACTAGGGTAACTCCCTCATATTAGGAGAGATAATGGATCAAGCGGTAGATTTTGTCGATAAACGCAGCGATTTAGATTTTTTGTGCTCCAGCTCCTGGAGTAACTTCTATAAAATCGGGGGTCAATTGGAATTCCTTTTGGTAAGAAATGGAGATTTTTTCTTGATTGAATCCCCAGGAACTTGCTTTCACAAGGCCAATTAGACATCCTCCAAAACCACCGCCCATCATTCGTGCTCCCAAGACACATTCCATGCCGTTGACTTCTTGGGCAAGAAAATCCAGTTCAGCGCAGCTGACCTCAAAATCTTGACTCAAACTCTGGTGTGAAGCCTGGAGAAGTTGACCAACCCGAACCAAATCATCTCGAGTTAGGGCCTCAGCTGCTTCCATGACGCGGTTGCATTCGCTGATGACATGCTTTGCTTTGGGAAAAAGGGCTGCGGGCAATAAGGACTTGACCTCAGGTAGATCCGCCAGGGCAAGATCTCGGAGGCTGCGCAGTTCAGGATAAGCCCCTTTGAGTATGGAAACACTCTCCTCGCAAGCTGCTCTGCGCTGGTTGTAGGCACTTGCTGCAAGAGAATGGGATACCTTCGAGTGAATGAGCACCAATTTGTATTCTCCCAAGTACAGGGGGAAGTAGGTATGGGTTTGGCTGCGGCAGTCCAATAGCATTGCCTTGCCTTCTTGCCCGAAGACCGAAGCGTAAGGATCCATGATGCCGCAATTGACCCCTGCAAAAAGTTGCTCTGCTTTCTGGGCATAACGAGCGAGGTCTTTTTTGGGAATATCAAAGCTAAAAGCTTCTGAAATTCCCATTCCCACTGCAATGGAAAGTGCGGCAGAAGAGGAGAGGCCTGCACCTAGGGGTAGGTTGCCGCCAATTACCAGATCAAATCCTGCAATTGGATAACCAGCTTGTTTAAAAAGGGTACAGACCCCCATCACATAAGTTGCCCAATGTCCTTTTTTCGGAGCCAGGTGATCGAGCTCGAAACTAAATTCCTGATCAAAATCCAAGGAGTACAGGCGGCAGATCTCCAGTTCATTTTTTGAAATTCCTGCCCAAATTCCTTGCTGTACTGCCGCGGGAAAAACAAATCCTTCCTGGTAGTCGGTATGCTCTCCGATCAGATTAATTCTGCCAGGAGCAAATACCACCAAGGGGTCAGTTGCAAATAGTTCCGAAAAGCAGGCTGTGATTTTTGATTTCATCTGCAAGGCCGTGGTGGGAGGGCAATCAAGCGACTTATTTTTTACTTGAAAAATGTTGGGAAGATTTACGTACCACCAAAGTGGTATCCAACACGATGGAGATGGGGTCCTCGGATGCTAGGCCATCCAACTGATCCAATAAGTGGCTGACTGCAAGTTTCCCCATGTTGTAACCAGGCTGGGACACCGTAGTCAAGGGGGGCTCCACCACTGCGGCAGTGGGGTTGTCCGTAAATCCAGCCAGGGCAATGTCTTCAGGAATGCGAATGCCTGACTTTTTCCATTCGGTCAGCACATCTACTGCTACCGGATCAATCATGCAAAACACGGCTTCTGGACGAGGTTTCATTTGAAGGACCTGTTGGGCTACCTGTAGGTTGCCTTCTAGGGTGAGGTCGGTAACTAGCACGAGGGAGGGATCCTCAGCAACGCCAAATTCACTCAGGGCACGGAGATAGCCTTCTTTTCTTTTCTTTGAAATGTATAGGTCTTCGGGTCCAGACACGTAGACGATCCGGCGGGAACCGTTTTCCAACAAGTGTTTGACGACTTGGTAGGCGCCACTTACATCGTTGAAAGTGACCTTGGAAACGGGAATGTCTTCCTGTACTCGGTCAAACAACAGGAAGTTGATCTCCCGATCGTAGAGTTCGTACAGGTGTTCGTAGGTATTGGTTTCTCGGCTGAGGGAGATCAAAAGGCCATCCACTTGGCTGGAAACTAAGGTTTGGATATTTGCTTTTTCTTGGCTGATCCGTTCGTTGCTTTGGCAAATCATCACGTTGTAACCCCGAGTATTGGCTGTGTCTTGGATGCCGCTGATGCAGGAAGCAAAAAAGTGGGAGGTGATTTCGGGTACAATGACGCCCAGAGTTTTGGATCGGCTGATACGCAAACTTTGTGCGAGCAAGTTGGGTCGGTAGTTCATCTCCTTCGCCGCTTCCACGATTTTCCGTTTCGTCTCGGCATGGAGTTCGGGAGAGTCCTGAAGTGCTCTTGAAACAGTAGATACGGACACGCCAAGCTTTTTGGCAATTTCCTTCATCGTAACCTGTCTCCCCTTTTTCATCCTGCTGATTTTTTTGATTTCACTACCTTGCAATCGTCTGCAATTACGAATAAAGCAAAGATTTTTAAAAAAATCGCTATTCTTGATAAATAGTAGCCAAAACAGTTTCGCCCACTACTTTTAACGTGCGTGCATCGATCCCATCCATCGCATCTCGGTGCGTGTGATGATAGGTTCCAAATCCAAGTTCTGGAGAGAAATCAATGATGTCGATCATCGGAATACCTGCCCATTCATTCACAAAGGCATGGTCATCCAAGATTTCAGGGGCATCTTGTTGGATAAAAAAGCCCGAATGGCCTAGGGTCCCTGCGATTCCCCAAACCTTAGTAAGGATGCCGCTTGCATATTTCCTCGAATACCCTTCTCGGTAGAATCGGGCGTTTTTTGCACCGACTAAGTCCACCAAAATTCCGTAGTAAGCGGAGTAGTTGGGAAGGTGCTTGTTTTTGGACCAGTACTGGGAACCATGGCACCACCAGATTTTGGAGTTGTCCCTGCTGGAGGCGTATTCGGGTTCTCCGTCGTCCTCCCCATCAAAGAAAATAAGGTCAATGCCTACACCTTCAGGAAGTGGCTGTGCGGAAATACTGCGGGCAATTTCCATCAATACACCCACTCCAGAAGCGCCATCGTTGGCACCATCAATGGGTTGATCAATTCGCTCGGTGTCCTTGTCGGCGATTCTTCTCGTGTCCCAATGCGCTGCAAGCAGAATGCGTTTGGTGGCTTGTGGATTGATGGATGCGATTACATTGCTGAGTTCCCAAGTCAAGTCATCGTAGGTCTTGGCCTGAAAATCTTGAACCTGAACTGTCCAGCCGTAATTTTTCAAGGTTGCTACCATCCAGGCTTTGGTGGCAGCATGTCCCGGAGTACCAGGGACGCGTGGTCCGAAATCCACCTGCTTTTGTACAAAAGCATAAGCCGAATCCGCATTGAAGGCAGGATATGGTTTTAAGGCAAACGGTTCAGTTTTGGTTTCGGTGCTTTTCTCACCCGAACAGGACGCAAGGAGGATGAGCAGTACGAATACTACCCAAGGAAACTTATTCTTCATAGGCCCAGTCGATACGGTCTTTCATGTCTTTGACTACAAAACCCATGGACTTGAGACCCAGTCGAATTTCATCCACTTTGGCATAGTTTCGGGCTGTTTTTGCTTCGGAATATTGGCTGAGCAAGAGGTCTAAAAGTCCGTCCTGCACCTCGCCTTTTTCTTCGACCAAACCAAGAATTTCCTCCACAAAGGTGATGTAGGTGGCAAGCATCTTGGAAAATACTTCTTCTCCTAAGCTCGCGGACTGAAGTTGCCCGGTGAATATTGAGTTGATCTTCTTCAGTAAGTTGAACAGGTGGCCAATGGCCATGGCTGTATTGAAGTCGTCGTCCATGGCGCGGTAGGCTGCAGTGATGCTTGCCTCCACTTGTTGCACTTGTTCGGTATCGAGGGCTATTTCTGGATTTGCCGTATAGTCCATGCTTCGGACAATGCGCAAGCCGTTGATGATCTTTTTGTATCCTTTTTGCGCAGCACGAAGCGCTTCATTGGAGAAGTCTAGCGTAGAGCGGTACTGGGCCGTCAAGATGAAGTAACGGATCGTCATCGGGCTGTAGGCCTGTTCCAATAGCGGGTGCTTGCCCGTGAACAGTTCCTGTAGCGTAATGAAGTTACCCAAGGACTTGCCCATCTTCTGCCCGTTGATGGTGATCATGTTGTTGTGCATCCAGTACTTGGCAGGATCCTGGTGGTTGCAGGCATTGCCTTGTGCGATTTCGCACTCGTGGTGCGGGAATAGCAAGTCCATGCCCCCGCCGTGAATGTCAAATTGGGTACCTAGGTATTTGGAACTCATGGCCGTACATTCTAGGTGCCAGCCTGGAAAGCCAAGGCCCCAAGGGGAGGGCCATTTCATCAGGTGCTCGGAAGAAGCATTTTTCCAGAGGGCAAAATCTACTGCATTTCGCTTTTCTCCCTGTCCATCTAGATCTCGACTACCAGTCATGAGTTCGTCGAGCACGCGTCCAGAGAGCTTTCCATAGGTATAACGCTGGTTGTAGGCAAGTACATCGAAGTACACCGATCCATTGACCACATAGGCGAGGCCCTCGTTGAGGATGGCTTCCACCAAGGCGATTTGTTCGGGGATATGACCGGTAGCACGCGGTTCAATACTCGGTTTCCAGGTATTGAGCAAGGCCATGTCACGGTGGTAGGTGTCGGTGTACTGCTGGGCCACTTCCATGGGCTCGAGCTGCTCCAACTTTGCTTTTTTGGCGATTTTATCTTCCCCTTCGTCTGCATCTCCGGTCAAGTGTCCCACATCGGTAATGTTGCGGACGTAGCGCACGCGGTAACCCAAATGCGTCAAGTAGCGGTTGACCGTATCAAAGGTGATGGCAGGCCGACCATGTCCCAAATGCGCATCCCCATAGACTGTCGGCCCACATACATACATGCCCACAAAGGGAGGGTTGATGGGTACAAAATCCTCCTTCTGTCTGGAAAGAGTGTTGTAGAGCTTGAGTTGATGTGCTTTCATAGGAAATGCGATGTACGAAATACGAAGGACGAAACCAACTTGATTTTGACCTTTGAGATTTTCAAAACCTCGAAGGTCTTGCTTTGATTAAAACCTCAAAGGTTTGAAAAAACCTTCGAGGTTATTTATTTCAATACCTCGAAGGTCTTGGGTTTTAGTGCTTGAAGTGGCGAACTCCAGTCAGCACCATGCTCATGCCGTTGGCATTGCAGTAGTCGATGCTGTCCTGGTCCTTGATGGAGCCACCCGGTTGGACCACTGCGGTGATGCCTGCTTCTTGGGCGATGGCCACGCAGTCAGGGAACGGGAAAAAGGCGTCGGAAGCCATGACAGCACCTTTTAGGTTGAAGCCAAACTCATTTGCTTTTACAATTGCCTGTCTTAGGGCATCCACTCGGGAGGTTTGTCCTACGCCAGAGGCAAATAGTTGGGAGTCGTTACTCAAGACAATGGTATTGGATTTGGTATGCTTGCACACTTTCGCAGCAAACACCAAAGCGTCTAGTTCTTTCTCGCTAGGGGCTAGGGTTGTGGCCACAGTGAAATCCGCCTTTCCTTCTGTAGCGAGGTCCTTGTCCTGTTCGATGATTCCGTTGAGCAAGGTTTTGAGTTGCTTTGTTCCCGGCACTTCTCCTTTTTGCTGGAGGAGGATGCGGTTTTTCTTGCTCATCAACACAGCAAGCGCCTCTGGGCTGAACGCAGGAGCGATGAGCACCTCAAAGAAGAGGGAATTCATTTCCTCTGCGGCCGCTTGATCTACTGTTCGGTTGGTCACCAATACCCCTCCAAAAGCGGAGGTGGTGTCCGCTGCGAAGGCTTTTTGGTAGGCTTCCTTTACCGTGGCGCCGGTAGCACATCCGCAGGCGTTGGTGTGCTTGAGGATGGCGAAGGCCGTTTGGTCTGGAAATTCAGCAATCAGGTGAACAGCCGCATCGATGTCCACCAGATTGTTGTAGGACATTTCTTTGCCGTGAAGCTGCGCAAAAAGATCCTCCAGCTTGCCATAAAAATGTGCGGACTGGTGTGGATTTTCTCCGTAGCGAAGGGCTTTGGCCTCGGTCTCTGAAATCTTCAGTGCAGGGATATTTTCTACTCGGTTGAAGTAGTTGAAAATATGGGTATCGTAGTTGGAGGATACTTGGAAGGCCTGCGCGGCAAAATAGCGTCTGTCCTCCAAGGTGGTGGCGCCGTCTTGGGCTTGCAGTTTGGTGGCCAACTCTTCGTATTGATTTTTGGAGGCGATGATGGTCACGTCCTTGAAATTCTTGGCTGCAGCGCGGATCAAGGAGATGCCGCCGATGTCAATTTTCTCGATGATATCTGCTTCAGATGCGCCAGAGGCAACGGTTTCTTCAAAGGGGTACAAGTCCACAATCACGAGGTCAATTGCTGGGATGTCGTAGGTGGCCGCTTGAGCGATATCGCCCTCGTGGTCTCTGCGCTGGAGGATGCCTCCAAAAACCTTGGGGTGTAGGGTTTTTACTCTTCCTCCAAAGATGGAAGGATAGCTGGTGAGCTCTTCGACTGGAACTACCGTAGCTCCTTGGCCTTCAATAAATTCTTGGGTGCCGCCAGTAGAATAGATGGTGACGCCGTGCTGTTTTAGCAAAGCGATGATGGGTTCAAGCTTGTCTTTGTAATAGACTGAAATGAGGGCAGATTGTATTTTTTTGAGTGCCATGAGGATTGAGAAATCAGGTAAAATCGAAGAAGGCACAAAGGTAGAAAAAATGCCCGGAAGGGCTTGGGGAAAAGGGGAAGAAATTTTAGGTAAGCGGGGAGTTTTTTGTGAGTGAAAATTAAAAAATGAAGGGGTTGATTCGATGCATTTTTTAGGTAGTGCAACTAGCCAAGAATAAACACCCAGCAGCTTTTTCAAACCAATCTTTAGCTGCTTTTTTTGTTTCCACGAAATTGTTTCGGTTTAAGCTTTTGTTCTGCGAGTTCAATGATTTCGGTAATCCTTTTTTCTCTTGTTTCTTGTCGTTTGGCAAGCACCAGCCATTGCAGGATATTTCGTTTGTTGGACCTGCTTAAACCTAAAAAATAGTCCTTTGCGGCTGCACTTTTTTGGAACCCTTTTTCGAGGTCTTCAGGAATTATAAGTGCTTCAGATTCGTCCAAAATGGCCCAAGAGCCATTTTGTTTTGCGATTTCAATTATTTCAAAACCTGCCCGCGTCATTAATCCTTCCTTTGTCAGGCGCTCAATTTTTTCTTTATTTATTCTCGACCAAACGCTTTTTGGCTTTCGTTTAGTGAAAAACTGCATGTATTTTTCTTCGTCTATGGGCTTTGCCTTACTGTCAATCCATCCAAAGCATAGTGCTTCGTCAACAGCATCTTTGTAAAGTACAGTTGGAAGCTTGGATTTCTTCTTGTAATAAATAAGCCAAACAGCTTGCTTGCTTTCGTGATTGGCTTGCAGCCATTCCCGCCATGCTTGTCTACTGCTTGGGCAAATCGATTCGATTCCGTTTTCCATTTTTAGGTAGTGCTCCAAAATTTATTTCAAACCTAAACTACTTAATTTTTATAGAACTGCTCAAAATCTATAATTACAGGGAAATGAAAAAATGCTCGGAAGGGCTTGGGAAATTTGTGAAGGATATTTTAGGTCATTCAATCAAATCGTAGATGGCATCCGAAATTTGATCACTAGGGAGGAGAGTAGGGTGAGCGCGCCTATCAGGAAAATGGCGTACGCTACCCCGAGCAGGTCCGCGGTAATTCCTGAAAATATGGCTCCAATTGCATAGCCCAGGTCTCGCCACAAGCGAAAGACTCCAAGGCTTTCTGCTCGCTGTTTGGGTGGGGTAGCTTGCGCGATGGTGGAGAGAAAGGTAGGGTAAACGAGTGCCGTACCCCAGCCTAAAACAGCAGAAATGGTGGCTATTGCGAACCAATCGTTAGCAAAAGGGAGTGAAAGAATAGCCAGTCCTTGGCTGAGCATTCCCCAGAAAAGCAATTTTTTTTTGGAATAGCGATCAGCCATTTTTCCAGTAAAGAGTTGCCCAAAGCCCCAAACAGTGGGATAAATCGCAGTAAGCAGTCCAAGTGAGGATTGGGAGAAGTGGAGGGAGAGCAGAACGATGGGCAGCAAACCCCAGATCATGCCGTCGTTCAGGTTGTTGACGAGTCCGGCTTGGGTTACCGAACTCAGGGTTTTATTTTTAAAGCTAGTTTCCACAAACACCCCTTTCAAAGTAGGAGTGGTGTTGGTACCAGTTTCCTTTTGCACAAAAGCTGCCGTGTCTTTGACCCAGAAGGCAGTTAGCAAAAAGCCAACTACAGAAATGAAAATTCCTAGGTAAAAGGGGTAGGGAGTTACCCCGTAATGATCTGCAATCCAGCTGGTCAAAAAGGCTACTAGTCCCACCGAAAAATAGCCTGCAAACTCATTTAAGCCCATGGCGAAGCCACGATCTTTTTCTCCTACCAAATCAATTTTCATGACCACCGTACTGCTCCAGGTCAAGCCTTGACTGATTCCCAATAGGACGTTTGCTGCGATTACCCAATTCCAATTGGGGGCATGGATGAGAACAAATGGGATAGGTAGGGCAATTAGCCAGCCCAAAAGCAATAAGTTTTTCCTGCCTAGTCGATTGGCTAGTTTGCCAGTAAAGTAGTTGGCGATAGCCTTTGAGATCCCAAAAGCGGTAATGAAGGATAAGAGGGCTGTTTTGGAGGTGATTCCAAATTCTTGTTCGGCAAACTGGGGGAAGAGTGTGCGTTCCATTCCAATCATTCCCCCTACAAAGCCATTGACGATTACCAAGAGGGTAAACTGCTTCCAATTTTCTTTGAGGCCAAGGCGAAGGGTTCCGTTCATCAGAATGCGCTAATTCCACAAAGGTTCTTCTTTTCTCCCCCTTATTAGGTAATATGGGTCACATAAGGAGGTGCCAAAAATTTGCTGCTTAGCTGAAAAAATTCGTGTCAGTGACTGGTAAAAATCGATTCCCCTAGTGATTTAATCTTGGGTCTTAGTCCCAATTTATATGTACTTGATTACAGCTTGTTTTTCAAATCCATCATTCCGTGTAAAATTCGGATCACTTCAATTCCTTGTGGGGATATTATTCTATAGAAAATGAGGTGATCGCCAGTTTTAAAACCAAGGACATGCTGTTCAAGTACTTCATACGATTTACCAAGCGTTGGTTCGGCGGCTAATTTTTGACATGAATCGATCAGTAACCCGTAATAAATTTCCGCTTGATTCTCGGACCAGGTTTTAACGGTATACTTCCAAATCGCTACTAAATCTTCAATGGCTTTGTTTGTGAAGTGTACCTTAGCCATTGCTATGGGTAGACTTTAGGGTTTCCAAATGGCGTTTTGGATCGAAATTATCTGCTCGACCGCTTTCGATACCTTCCTGGATTGCCTTCCGCAAAATTTGGATGCGATTTTCTTCTTCTTCCAAAAGGCGAAGTCCGGCGCGAACTACCTCACTGGCATTATTGAAACGTCCATTTGATACGGTCGATTCAATAAAACTCTCGAAATGATCCCCTAAGGATATGGAGGTATTTTTTCCCATGATTTTTTTACTTTCGCTGAAGGTACCAAATTTTGGTAATCAAATAAAAAAAATGTGATTTGCACAATTTCCCCACTTTAACTATGCGAAAGGGTTTTGCCTGCATAACTTAAGAAATTGTGGTTATTCCACGTAGTCTAGGTCCTTGTTGAAGGTTTCTTCAGAACTGTAGGCCGCATAGATAGCCATCAGGATCACAGGGATGCCAACGATTGCGAGGCTGTACTGTATGCCTAATCCGGGCTTAAGTGCTTGGAATACGAAAGTCATGGGGATAAGCAGTCCCCGGATAAAGTTGGGAACGGTGGTCGTTGCCATGGCTCGGATGTTCGTCCCAAATTGCTCGGTTGCATTGGACATCATCACTGCCCAGAAGCCAATGCTACAACCCAAAATGGAGAAGATGATGTAAACCTGTTCCATCTGGGTAATGGGAAAGAAAAGGATGAGGAGGGTTCCCACCAAGGATATGCCAAGAAATACAAGTAATGGGATTCGTCTGGATTGGAGTTTCTGGCTCAGCCAACTGCATCCAATATCTGCGACTGCAATAGCAGAATAGGTGACAATCACCAGTTTGGCCACCAAGGTGGGCTCCACTTCTAAGTTAAAGACGGTTTTCACCAGTTCAGGCGCTCCAGTCAACAGCAGTCCCACAATAAAATAGGTGGGAAGGCCAATTAAAATACATTTCAAGTATTTGATGAAGCGAGTCCGGTTGGCGAATAAGTAAAAAAAGTTTCCCTTTGGAACGCGAGACTGCTGCTTCATGTGTTCATACATCCCGCTCTCTGCTACGCCGAAGCGCAAGGCGAGCAAGAGAAAACCAAGGATTCCTCCAATTTTATAAGCAGTTTGCCAAGGGAGATTTAAGCCAATAATCGCTGCAAAAACGGCTCCTAACATGCCCACCGAAGAGATAATCATGGTGCCGTAGCCTCTTTTTTGTTTGGACATGATTTCGGACACGATGGTAATTCCAGCTCCCAATTCACCGGCAAGTCCAATTCCAGCGATGAAGCGGCACCATTTGTATTGCTCTACGGAGACGATGTATCCGTTCAGGAAATTTGCTAAGGAGTAGAGTAAGATGGAGAAAAAGAGGACCGAAAGCCTTCCTTTTTTGTCTCCTATCGCGCCCCAAAGGATCCCACCCAAGATTAGTCCACCAACCTGCCAATTTAAAATGGATAGTCCTACATCTAGGGATTGTTCGGGAGCTACGCCTAGCGTGGCCAAACTGGATTGTCGAACAATGCTAAAAAGTAGAATGTCGTAAATGTCCACAAAGTAACCCAGGGCCGACACGAGAATGGTTAGGGGAACCAGGTAGTTAGAATTGACTTTCATTTGATTTGCCTAGTTATTTTGTCTGGAAGGATTTGATCACAAAGTATACCAGTGGCATAAATACAAGGACCAAAGTCAGAGGTAAAAACCAAAAACCTAATCCTTCACCAGTTCCATTGGCTTGTTGAATGGTTTGGAACGAAATCCCAGCGAAAACAAGCACTAAGATTAGTTTGAGGTACCGAATCATTCGTGTGGCATTCGTATACTGCTTCAGCGCATTGTCTGGCGTGATGGGAGTAGGAAAGTTAAAACTATGTGGAAAGCGATTGAGTAGGGTCAGTCCGATGTAGAGTAGGGTAGCGATTAGGGGCAAACCAACAATAGATTCCTTTCTTCCGAATCCATCTGCTTCTCCAGCGGCGTTAAAATGGGTTGGGATGATATCTGGTAAACTGGAATAGCTTGTGCCTGTCCAAACCCATAGTGCCAAGAGTACTCCCCAGCCAAGCAGTTCAAGGACTTGATCCGTCGGAGTAAGTTGAATTTTGAGTTTGGGTCTTTCTTCTGGATTCATGGGTATTCTTGGGTGTTTTCCGAATTACGCTTGCTTGTAACAACGTTTTCGGGCTTGGCGAGGGTGGCGATTTTCAGCATCCACCGCGGTGGATTGATGCGGAGAATCAAATGTTTGGGTGACTACTAATTTTTCTTCCAAGCAATAAACTGGCAATTTTATCAAGCGGCAGTTGGCGGTTGTTTTAACTTGATAAATGGTTTGTCGTTTTCAAAAGGACTATCAAAAATTTTCCATTCTGTTGTTTTTATTGATTCCCCATCTGGATTCGTTGGTGTAAATCGTACTTTGTATTTTCCTACATCCTTAAAAATAAACCCACCAGCACACATGCCATGCCCAACATTTAGTTTGTTTTCCCATTCAGTTAGGTAGAATGTCGTTTTTTTGTTTGTTGCTATTTCTATCACTTCAGTTTTGTACCATACTTCGAGGTCATTGCTATTTGACACCTTAAAAATAGCATTTGAAGAGGGCCCACATCCGTAATGAAATACTTCAGACTTTTCATAGTCAATTTTTAAACCTAGGCTGATCAAATCGGTTGCTTTTAGTGCTGAAGTTTGCCAATAGACCTTTTCTCTTTGCTTCGATTCAGAATTCCATTGCTGCATTTCTGCTATTTCCCTTTTAGTTTCATTGGAATACTTGAGAAAATATTTTGTATTCGGTTTCAATTCGCGGACAGGTTTAAAAATAGCTTGAGTCAGACTCATTTGACCTTTTAAAATTTCTTGCAGCGTTAATAAGACCAATTCACCGCTTTCACTTACTAAATAAACTGCTCTTTCTCTGAAACTTTCCACGGTTTCTTCACTCATGGAGTATCCTTGAATAATAAAAAGCGAGTTTAAACTTATATTTCTGTTTTTGGGAAAAAATTCCATTCCACTCATCGCACAATCTGCATACGAAAAGTTTACTGCCAAACTGAAAAATAGGAGGACGAGTACTTTTTTCATGGGCTTTGCTTTTAGTTTTGATAATTAGTACCGTTTACGTTTCGCCGCTTGGCGATGAAGCTGATTTTCAGCATTGCCGCCGAGGCGGATTGATACGAGGTAGAATGTTCGTGAATCAATTAATCCGCCATTACGCCAAACCGCTGTTGGGTGCTGGAGTTTTTCCAATATTTATTTTTGGTATTTTTATATTTTTTGGACTTACAAGTACATAATTCGTTTTCTTTCCGCTGTCTTCTGCTTTCAACATTACTTTTGCGACTAAATCTTGCAGATCCCGCAAAGCTGTGTCCGTCGAGCATTTGGTAAGTTTCGCGTAGGTTGATGTTCGTAAAAATCCCAGTTCTTTACTGTGATTGTCATACAAATAATTAATTACAAGACGTTGTCTTTCGTTAATGTTTGTTGACTTATGTCTGTCCCAAAAGTGTGCTTTATCCAAAATGATTTCCAAATTTTTTTCACTTGCTTTCAACGCTCTTTCAAAACAACCGAGAAACCATGCTACATATTTTGTGATGTCCGATGTGCCTTTTTGTGTTTCTTCAATAATTCGGTTATAGTGTTTATGCTCCTTGAAGATTTGGTTTGATAAGCTGTAAAAACGAATTTTGCTCGTATCGCTTTTTGCTAACCACATATCTAAAATCGCTCTCGCTATTCGTCCATTTCCATCTTCAAACGGGTGAATTGTAACAAACCAAAAGTGGGCAATGATAGATTTCAGAACTAAATCTAGATTGGTATCACTATTCAACCAATTTAAAAATTGTTCCATTTCCTGCGGAACCCTGCCGGCTGATGGTGCTTCAAAATGTATTTTTTCCCTGCCAAAATTGCCTGAAACCACCTTCATACCACCTGAACGATATTTGGCGACCTCTATTTGCAGATAACCACTAAAACCTGTTTGAAAAAGTGAATTATGCCAACCCAAAAGGCGTATTTCTGAGAGTGGTTTGTCGAAATTTTGTGTAGCATCTAAAATGACGTCAACAATTCCTTCAATGTTTCGGGGTGTCTTTATAAAATCAGCATTTTCAATACCTAATTTTCGGGCGATAGACGAGCGAACGAGTTCGGGGTTTAAAAATTCACCTTCAATTCTTGAGGTATCTACAACATCTAAGATAAGCGATTCCAAAGTAGCACGCGCTATAAAATCGAAACCTAAACTTTCCATCCGTCCCAATAAACGGCCTTGTAAATGCCTTACCGAAGCCAATGTGGGGGCTAACTTTTCGTTATCCCAAAAAAAGTTTGTCCAATTTTCTCTTTCGTGTATGTACATAATTACCACCGCAAAGTATGCGGTAAAAATACAACCTTTACACCGCAAAACATTTTTTTGCCACTAAAATCTTTGATTTTCAGTTAGTTTATTTTCCAAAGTTCCAAACCAAGAAAAGCTAAAACTGAAGTTAAAGTAACAAAAAAGAGATCTAGTCCCGTAAATTTCCTTCTAGGACAACCCCGCTATTACCAGCTTTTACTTTTCCAATTTCAAGCTTCTACATTTACAACAACCCCTCAATCACCCCTGCATAGTACTGATGCTCCAAGGCGAGTACTTTTTGTCCAATAGTCTCCGCACTGTCTTCGGGAGCGATGGCTGTGGCTGCCTGAAAAATAATCTTCCTTTCTTTTGCCAATAGCCGCTAACTAGTGAAGTGTCTATGTAAATTCGTTGTTTAAATTATTTTTTTTGATGCCCAAGAAAAATGTTGTTGGTGAAAAATACGTTTTCGGAGTCTTATGTAAATGCGGCTAACGTTTTGCAGCTACCCGAAGGTGGCGATTTCAAAGCACTTCACTGTCAACCAAGCAGAAACTTTGATAGAAGCTCAAAGCTTGATTTAACCACTGAACCGCCACTTTTGGGTAGGTGCTGTTATGCCTAGCCTTTCTATTCGCCATCTTGTAATTTGCTTAATTCTGTGTCCAAAAAGTGTTCAACTGATTTTCTATTTTTTAATGTCGGATCTGATTTAAGTCTGTCAGATAGTGTTTTAAGGGTTTGTTTGACTCTTACAGCTGGTTTAGAGTGATATTCTTTAATTTTTTCTTGTACAGCCTGAGAAACTTCTCTAGGCATATGATAGCTAAGATTTACGCCCAACATTGTAGGGAATATTTCATTATATGCACTATTAACTTCTTCTGTAGTTGGTTTTAATGCTATATAATTGTAAATGAAATCTGGTCTTATATAACAGCTTACTGGGTATTTGTCAGGACCAAAACTTTTTACCACAGCCTTGTAAGTTGAAGTGTCTTTTGAAAGCCACCAAGTTTTGTAGCCAAATATGCCGCTATCTGAAGATTCTCCATTTCTGTTGCGTAAATAGTAGATAGCCAAAATCATTTCAGCATCATTTTCAGCTTTTATATCGTGGTCTTTCTTGTAGCTTAGAACTTCTGTCAATTTTGCTTTTTCTTCTTCATTTACCTTTATGTCCCACATTTCATTTGATATAAAGGTTATTCCAAAAATCTCTTTTAGATAAACGATTAATTCATCTTTTGCTGTTTTAAGTTGTGAATCCACAAATGTGTCCAGGAACTTATCGAAATCTTTAATTTGACCTTTTTTCTTAGCGTAGAAATAAGCCCTTATTAAAATTTCGTCAATGAAAAGCAATTCAAATTCGTCATTTAAGTAAAAGTCTTCCATATGGTAGAACATATTGTAATATTTGTTCCTTACCATTCTTAAATGTGAAACTAATTCACTCAATAGTGTTTCATTAATAAACATTGAAATTCCCGCTTTCTTAGCACCCATAAGTAAATTCCAATGTCTTCTATTCCCTTCATCTAAATAGTATTCAGAAATAGCAGGGATAATAATTGAATTGTCAACAAATACTTTTAGGTGAGAAGCAAGAGTTTGAAAATATGTTGAAAGTTTTGGCTCCCATTGTAAAAGGAACATCATCAAATATGTATTGGATAGGCTTTTCAAGAACCTTCTTTGCTCTGGTGTTCCATTATAAACTATATCTCGTATTGCAAGGTGAAGAGCTGTTTTTACTTTTTCCTTGTTTGTAAGAATGACGTTACTTTCGTCCACTGCTAAACTTATTACGTCATTTAAATTCTGTTCAATCACAGAATGGCTATCACCTTTTAAAACAAAGTTTGAAAACTCTAAACCCTGTCGTAAAAATATCTTATTAAAAACCTTTGTAATTAGAGTTTCAACATCTTTTACTCTGACTTCAACATCTGAAAAATATTTCTTAACTGTTTCTTGTGTTTGACTATAAAAAGAATTGAATAAAACTTCATCTTTTAAGTTTCTGTCGCCAATTTCTAATCTAGTTTCATAGGGCAAACAGAAACCTTGTTCCTTCGTATGAAATTTAATTTTTCTGGGTTTAGTTGTCAGTGCAACAAGTCTCTCTGATATTTTACTGTCTAAAAGTTGAGGGTCAAATTTTAAGTATTTTTTGATTGATTCTTTAATCTGAGCTTCTGATTTTAAATTGTGTTTGTCAGGGTCGGTTCCTTCCAACGCATATAGAATCAAAGTGTCTGAAAGTAAGTCGTCTAGTTTTAAATCATCTCTATTGCTGTCGAACTGCTGTCCTAAAAAAACAAATAACCTAGAGTCTGAATCTAAATCAGCTACTGTTTGATATTTACCTGGTTTTGAATATTCGTGAAGATAGGTGTCTATAAATATTTGATAGGCTTTGATTGTTTGCTCACTTTGGTTACAGTGAACTGAAAACCAACGAATATCATAAATAGTAAGTGGAATTTTTGTTTTGTCAAAAACTTCGTCAACCAAACTCTCTGCATTGTTTATTTTTCGATTAGTAACATAAACAAGCCTATCAAACTCTATTTCGTTTTCTTGTAGTTTTTTGATTGTGCTATAGATTTTTCCAACGTGGTCTAGTTCTGTGGATAATTGAAAAATATGTTTTTGGCTGTCATTTCTTGAAAAAATGTGTTGAAATCCGTCAACACCTTTATCCTTAGTCCGACCAACTGGAATAAAAGAATAGCCTAATACTGCTGATAGAAAGTCATTGCCGAAAATCTCAAAGATATTTCCGTCATCAATTTTAGTGATTGCATATTCAAATGCTTCTTTGTCTACTTGCATATTTGTCTATGTTGTCGGTTTTTTAAGGTTAGGCATAACTTGTTTATTGATTCACTTTTATCTCTTGTAATTTGCTTTTTTAGCCGAATAGACGAATGTTTGTCTCGCTTATTTTTTAAAGGTCGTCGAAGGGGCTCCGGATTTTTTGAAGACTTTTTTGACTTACATGGGTATAGATCTCTGTGGTTTTACTTGAATTGTGTCCCAGTAATTATTGAATATACTGAAGAATATTTTCCTTTTCAAATAGTTGATTAGCAATGATCTGCGCTGCTTGGTATACTGTACAGTAATATCGAATTGGCAGTAAAATGATTGCTTCTCAGCATTCTGTAGACAAGCTGGTAGACCTTTTTGGATAAGCCAACACTGGCTGAAAGGATTAGGTACTGACTGTCAGCTTTGACAGATAAAATAACCTTGGATAGCCAATCGCTAAGAAAGAAAAATATCCTTTAGTTTGAACCGGAACTCGCCAGCTTAGAGATGGTGCACCTTGATTAGGCTGTTGTACTTTGCTCCAGAATAAATGTTGTACTTTCGTAGGAATATCTATTTGTTTTAAAAAAAATAAAGTGGCATTTTTTTTATAATTCAAACAATTAATGCGCGAAAACTTACTTTAAAGTGTAATATCAACTAATTCATTTTGCTTATACAAATTGGAGAGGTGTTGGGACTTAATTCGAAACTGACTTCTCTTTTTTATCTTTGGCTTAGTTGAAATATTCTCCATTTTTATCCCCGGATCGTAGTAAATATTTCCAACTGCCATCTGCCCCAGAAAAAGTTGAAAGTCTGTACCAGTTCCTAAGATTACTTTATTTCCATATCTATATTTTCTTTCTATTTCAGTTTCTGAAAGGGATGGAACATAGCATGCTTGATTATGCTTTCTATTCCAATGCAATAACATTGAAGAAAAGCTCCAAGAAGCAGTTTCATTACCATTGAGGTCTACTAAAGCAATTCGTCCACTACTGTTTCTTATTTTCCCACTTTCTGTGTCAAATCCGATTAATTGTAACTCTAGATTTGTCAAAGAGTGACGAATTCCAGCTTTATGTACACCTCCAAAATTTATTCGATCTTCTCTTTTTACCCGATCTGGATAGCCGTATTTCCTTAAAAATGATTCTGTGCCTTCAGTTTTATAAATTCCGTCAGTTGGCTCAGGAGTCATTAAAGTAATAACTGCAGAAGAAATTCGTTCTAAATTAGAAACTCCAAACTGCTTCACTTCCCATCCTAAAAAGTCAGGCTCGGAATAACCATTAGGTGAAATTCCTAATTCTGCTTCCAATGTATATCCACCACAATTGGGGGCTTCACATGGCAAAAGATTTCCAAGGCCATCTAGTCGCTTTGATTTTATCCAGCCTAATTCATGGATGCGAAGCAATTCTTTAATGAGTTTCTCTCTATTGTTTACCAATTGGGGTAATTCAATTTCCTTAAAAACCCCATGATCATAGTTAAATCTAAGTTGATTAAACTCTTGAGAAATTTCTGAACTAGGTGACGCAACGTAGCCTAATACCTTGCCGCTGTTTGTAACTCCAAAAAACAGAAGTCTATCCGCAAGTCTCTGTGTCATTAAGCCTGAAGGAGGATTTTGACATTTGGCTAAAAAACCTGAAAAACGAACTTCAGGATATTTTGGGTATAAGATAAGTTGTGAATTTGGTGCAGGATAAAGATTGCCATTTTCTCCAATCCAAGAAAAATTGAGAGATGCTTTAAACCGTTCTTTATTCCAATCGCCGGCTTCTTCAGTTTTAATTTCAGAGATTGGAAGTATGTTTAAAATCTCAAAACTACCCCCAAAATAAATTTGATTTTTTGAGTTGTCGTTTGGGGACAGTTTTTTAACATAAATCTTGTTACACCCTTTGTTCGTAAACAGCGATTTGAGATTTTTTAGATTCATTGAGTTTTTCTAAATCTTTCACAATGTTTTTTCCAACCGCTTGTATCAAAGGAGAGACAACTGAATTTCCAAATTGTTTGTACGCCTGATTGTCTGAGACTGGAATTAAAAAACTATCTGGAAAACCCTGAAGTCGAGCACATTCTCTTGGAGTAAGTCGTCTTGGCGCTTTTCCATTCTGTGGAATTAAAATTTCCGCACCGTCTTTGTAGTATCTGGCACTCATGGTTCTTGAAATACCATTTAAGTCAGTTAATCCAAAGCCGAATCCATTCCCTTTTGCTTTATGTTTTGCGGCATACTGTTGTAAGTAATTCCAAAGGTGATCTGAAAGTGTATATTTTTTATCTACCTCCTCCTCTAAAATCTCTTTGATGGCGAACTTTGCTTCTCCCATTGGCGGAAATTGAAAAGTTTCCTCACCTTTAAAAATGGAGTTTTTAAAACCGACTATAATTATTCTTTCTCGGTGTTGAGGAACAAAATATTTGCCATCTAAAACCTTGAAATGAATAGAATAGCCTAATTCTTTTAGTGTTTCTGTAATAACTTTAAAGGTTTTTCCTTTATCGTGACTAACAAGATTTTTCACGTTTTCAAGCAAGAATGCAGAAGGTTTTTTGTGCTTAATTATTCTGGCAACATCAAAAAATAAAGTCCCTTGAGTTTCGTCAAGGAAACCATGAGCTCTACCTAATGCATTTTTTTTTGAAACTCCAGCAATTGAGAAAGGTTGACAAGGAAACCCTCCTAATAGGATATCGTGATCTGGGATTTCTTCTTCCGAAATCTTTGTGATGTCGCCGAATGGAACTTCTCCAAAATTAGCCTCGTATGTTTTTTTTGAGTAGGCATCCCATTCAGAAGTAAAAACACATTTGCCGCCTAAATTTTGGAAGGCAAGTCTTATTCCGCCTATTCCAGCGAATAGATCTATGAATTTAAATTTAGGATTAGTAGGTGGTGGAAAAGGAATGTCCCACTGAATTGGTAAATAATATTGGAAGTTTGGTTCCTCAACGAGGTTAAGGTCTTTGTGTCGCTCTTTCAAGTAAGTTTCAGCAGATGGCTGAAAATATTGAGAAACACCATTTTTGTGATTTTGAAAATAATGTGTCAAGTGAGCCAAATCGTTGTCAGTCGTTTTGGTCACTTCAATTTTTAACTTGGATTTTATGTCCGAATACTTTTTTTTCATCGCGGTTCTAAGTTCGTAAAAAATGGCAAATTGGAGGTCAAAGGAGGTTAAATTTTAAATTTCGAAAATGCGTAAAAATGGATTTGCTCTGAGCCAACTTCACTGTTTTTCTTCTCCAAATTAAATGTTTTTCTGTTTAAATGAGTATTTTTTGTCGCTAATTGTCATAAAAAATAATAAAAATCTCATTTAAAGTCAGTAATTAGTTGACTCTTTTATGGATGAATTTTCGCGCCAAAATCATTTTTCAAAATCACAAAAAGCCTGCCGCCTGCCTAGGTGGGATTCAGATCTGATGGTTAATTCAGATTTTGGAAATTCAGAAACATTGGTTCATTTGCATCACTGATTCTATAGATGGAGAGGGGAAGAAAAATAAGTTGAGAGAATTTATTTTTTTTCAAGTATTGAAGTAATCCTTTTAAAAAGTTCGTTTGACAATTTTCTATACCCTTCGTCATTTGGCAAGTATTTTAATGCTCTATGGTGTCCAAGGTCTGAAGGAATATCATTTAAAGATTGGGTGATTGGGATAACTATTTTACCAAGCGTATGTGCAATGCCTGTTTCATACATTACATTAGGATTTCTCTCACTGAAATCAACCACAACAATTTTAGAACAAAAAATTAAGTCAAAAATATCCTGAATGAAGGTTGAGTTTTCCCATATGCCATCCGCTCGCAAACATTCTAAACCCAAATGGTCTGAAACACGTTTGATTGCGTCATAAGTGCCCCGATATGCAGGACTAAAAGGCATCATAACTGATATCAATTTTGAATTTGTTGGTTTCTTTGGGATTTTAAATATAGACGGAGTAAATGTAATTTGTTGAATAGCATCAACTTCGTTTATTTCTGTCGATATAAATTCTCCTGTCACTGTTTTGAGTAAAAACTGGCCATCTGCTTTCTCCTTAAGAATTAGTCTAGATGTTTTAAGAACTTTATTTACGTCTTCAACAGCCTTTTTGTGATCTAGTTTTTCATCAAAAAGAAATAAGTCAGGATTTACCAAAGAGGTAATAATTTTCACTAAATCTCTATTTGGCAAATTCTCATATTCATTCGATAGGTCATTGAGTTTGTTCAATACTTCTTGAACCCAAATATGCCTGGTTGAACCATCGTGAATAAATTCCAAGTCTAAGTCGATGAAAAACTTTGTCAAAAAAGAAGAAGAACGATATGGGAAATGATTAAATGCTTCATTTCCACAAATCATTTCAGCTAATTTCATTATTGAAGTTCGTTCTATTTTCATTTTGAATAAGTATCGTTTTTAAGGTTACGTTTAACGTTTTGGCGCTTGGTGGGTTTCGGAGTATAAAATTGTCAAGCAGTTCTTAACTTGAGCAGAAGTAAAAAGCCTGATTTAACCACTGAAGGATCATTTTTGGACAGGTGCTGTTATGTGCAGTTTTTTATTTACAATAACTTAAATAGATTTTTAATACTTCATTATATTTTTGATCTGCAGTTGTTAATTCAAAGCTCTTTATCATGTGCTTAGCTTCACTAACATAGCTTCCTTTATTATATGGATAGATTTCTATTTTTATTTTACTGTTTTTATAATCACTGAATAATCCATATTTTTTATTGAATGTTTTGTTTTTTAGCCAAACTGTTGGATAATAATTCAAAGAATATCTGTCTGTACTTGCTATGAAGAGCATTGTTATATCAAGAAAGTCTTCAACACTTTCTCTTTTAGGTTTTACGAATTGGTGTTCTAACAGATTTCTTTGCTTATTTATCTTTTTCAATACCCTTGGAGCAATGAGGCCCAATTTGTTCATCAAGTCTATTTTTTTGGGGAAGCTCCACTGGTCTTTTTGTGATTTTTTATAGTATCCGAATGAGAGGAGAAGAATGTCCAATTGACAATCTAATGCTCGTTTAGAATTTGATAATGCATTTATGATATTGTGCTCATAGCTTGAGGTAAGATCAACTTCAGCGTAAGAGATAAAATCCTGCGGAAGAATGTCAAAATCAGTTTTAAGGTCATCAGACATTTTCATAGAGCTGCTTGTTTCAGCATGACTGATTTGTGACATTATTTCATTTAGTTCTTGATTCATATTTTGATTGCAAAAAACTTATTTATTGATTCACTTTTATCTCTTGTAATTTGCTTTTTTAGCTGGATAGATAAATTTTTCTGTCTTTTTCAAGAATGAATAATTGAACTTCGGCTATAATGGAAGATCATCTAGATTTATCCTGAACCTAATTAAATTACAAACGCCGAATACCCAACGTCGAATGAAGAAGAAAAAGTGGCCGATTAGAGTAAACCGGCAATCACTTCCGCAAAGTACTGATGCTCCAAGGCGAGTACTTTTTGTCCAATAGTCTCTGCGCTGTCTTCCGGAGAGATGGCTGTGGCCGCCTGAAAAATAATCTTCCCCTCGTCGTAATGCTCGTTGACCAAATGGATGGTGATCCCAGAAACAGGGTCGCCCGCTGCTTTCACCGCTTCGTGCACGTGGTGGCCATACATGCCCTTGCCTCCGTAATTCGGGAGTAGGGCAGGATGGATGTTGACCATCCGGTCTGGGAAGGCACGGATCAATTCATCCGGCACCTTGAGTAAAAATCCAGCTAAAATCACCCAATCGATCTGTTCCTCCTGCAACTTGGCCAAAAGAACGCCGGCATCCATTTCCTTGCGGGTAAACGTAAATGTGGGCACGCCAAACTTTTCTGCTCGCGCCAAAACCCCTGCATCTGCCTTGTTGCTGGCCACCAAGGCAATGACTCCCTTGGAGGAATGCGCAAAGTGTTCCATGATTTTTTCGGCATTGCTGCCAGAGCCAGAAGCGAGAATTGCGAGTCGCATAGCGTTTTCTAAAATGAATACGAAAGATAGGGGGTTGAGCGCAAATTTTTTGTCAACAAGCTGTTGAAAAATACAGCCAGCCAATCGAAAGTACTTGTTGATATTTTTGATACTACGTCTACAGGTGTCTCCTAGCCCTTAGGAGGAATTCTTTAAAAAATGGATCAATTCATCCAAATCCTTGAAGGATTTAGTCCCTAGCTGCAGTTCAAAAGAGGGTAGAAGGGTTAGCCGCTCAGGCAACTCCCGTACCCCCGCCTTCTGGAGCGCCTTTTTCACCCAATACACGCCCGCAGCAGGGCCCTCGATGGAGAGGTGGTTCGGTGCTTGCAGCAGTTCTACCTTGCCTCGTTCCAACTCAAAACGGTACTTTTCTCCAGGGAAAAGGTCTTGAATTTTTCCCGAAAGAAGGATGTCCTCTGGCCTACCTATATGCAAGGGGCTACCACAATTCATCAGCCAAAACCGGTCTGCTGTCTCCAAGGCGATGTCCAAATCATGTGTCACGACCAATACGGCCTTCTCCTTCTTTTGGCTGATCTCTCGCAATAACGTCATGATTTCCAGTCGGTTGATTAGATCCAAATGAGCAGTAGGCTCATCCAAGACAAGTACCTTTCCATCCTGAGCCAACGCTCTAGCGATCATGGCTTTCTGTCGCTGTCCATCACTCAGTTCGCCCAGCCGCTCGTCCTGCAGGGCAGTTAGTCGTGTATCGGATAGCGCTTGGTCTACCCAGGTTCGATCTTCGGTGCTGAGTTTCCCGCCCCAACTCGTATGTGGCGTTCTGCCCAGCGCTACGAGCTGTCCGACGGTCAGGTTGCCCGGGTAACTCGGCTCACTGAGCACCACAGCGATACGTTTGGCACGTTCCTCCAGGCTATAAGTGTGAAGTTCCTGCTGGTCCAATATCAACCTGCCTTCCCAGGGCTTGAGGTCGCCTAGGATTGCTTTGATCAGCGTGGATTTGCCTACTCCATTCGGGCCCAAAAGACAGGTGAGTTCGCCCGAATATAACTGGAAGGAAAGGTCGTGAAGGAGCTCCTTCCGCTTGCCCTGCTGGCTGTAGCCCAAACTCAGCCCGATTCCTTCTAAGGTGATGTGGTGGTTGGCCATGGCTAAAAATCCTTGCTTAAATTTTTCCGTAGGATCAATGAAATCACCAAAGGTGCCCCCACCAAGGAGGTGACGGCATTGATAGGGAGGCTGCTGGACCAACCCGGAAGATGGCCCAAAGCATCGCAAAGCAAAAGCAAAATAGCGCCTAAAAGTGCGGAGCCAGGGAATAAAATACGGTGGTCGGCAGTTTTCCAAAGCATGCGTGCCAGATGCGGTACGGCAATTCCCAAAAATGCAATGGGGCCACAGAAAGCGGTAATTCCTCCTGCCAAAATCCCGGTGCTGCCAATCATGATCCAGCGCAAACGCTCGGTGCGAATGCCCATGCTGCGGGCATAACTTTCACCCAACAGGAGGGCATTGTAGGATTTGATGGAAAACACCACCGGAACCAATCCGATTCCTAACACCAAACTAAGCAGGCCTACCTGGGACCAATTCAATGCACCAAGGCTTCCCATGGACCAGACGGTATACAATTTCAAGGCTTCCGAACCGGAGAAAAAAGAAAGTACGGCGACCAAGGCGGAGACGGCACTTCCCACCATCAAGCCTACGATCAAGAGGGTCATCGAATCCCGAACTCGCCAGGCCACCAAGCTTACAAGCAAGAGCATGGCTCCAGCACCCAAGATGCCTGCCAATGCCACCATCCATGAGTTGAGTCCTAAGGCCGAGATTCCCAAGGCGGTTCCCGAAAGCATCAGCAGGGCTACACCCAACCCAGCTCCCGAACTGACTCCCAGCACGTAAGGCCCTGCAAGTGGGTTTCTGAAAAAGGTCTGCATCTGCAAGCCGCTCACGCTTAGTCCCATGCCGGCAAAAATCGCTACCAAGGCTTTTGGGGCGCGGTAGTGGAGGATAATTTGCTCCCAGGAATCCTTCCCCCATGCTCCAGACCACAAGCCCGACAAGATCTCGCTGGGCGGTATCCAAACGGAACCCATGCTCAGGTTGAGCAAAAAGCTCAAGCCAAGGGCGAGGAGGACGAATGGAAAAAGAAAGGGCCTAGAGGACATGAAGAAGTGTACTGGATATTGGGGAACTGCAATGGGCTAAATTAAGGGAGGAAAATCCATTCTGGACTTTTCACTTCTTTAATTTTTGGTAAAAATAGGGTTCGTATCCCGGCAATAGCTCGGGATGTAGAATTTTTATCAAGTCTTTGAGGATGAGGTCGGGGCGCAAATACCCCAATTCAAAGTATTCCAAGCCCCCAGTTTCTCCTTTTTTGGCGGTATAGGTAAAGACTTCCCCAGTTTTCCAAGCGGCAAAGGCCTGGTAGCGGGGCTCGATTTTGCCCATTTCCTCTAGGGAGGCAAAGTCTGCGGCTCCAATCCAAAGCGGAGCGGCAGTGGCTTGATCGAGTACCACTTCGTAGTTGAGTTGCAGGCTACCACCAGCGCCTTCTTTCCCAAAGACATAACTTCCTCCTGCTTTTTCTAGGAGTTGCGCCGCCCAACTTTCGCCCCCTGGGGCATACCAGATGTCCTGATACATCACCCCGCTGAGGACCTTGGGTTTGTCTTTTTCTGGGAGTGAACTCGCCAGGACTTCGGCTTCCAGGTAGTCTTTTTTGATTTGCTCAAACTGGGCCAATGCTTCCGAGTATTTTCCCAAAAGCACCCCGGTAAACTTGATCCATTCGGCTCTGCCCAAGGGATTTTGCTCCACATATTCGCCATTGATGAGTGCAGGGATGCCCGCCTGCTTGAAGATATCCAAGTAGCGTAGGTCTTCACCCAAGGTGGAGATCATGATCCAGTCGGGCTGCAGTTCGAGCACCAGCTCTGGGTTGGCCGATGGGCCTTCACCTAGTTCCTTCACCTTTCCCGCAGCAATTCGCGCTCGAGCCGTGGTAGAGGAGATCAAGTCAGTTTGGGGAAAGCCGATCAACAGGTCGGTCTGCCCCAATGCATCCAAGTGGGGTACTTGCGTGGTGGAAGTGAGGACCACCGCATCAATGGGAAGTTGTACCACGGCATCATAGCCGCTGGAATTGAGTTGCACGCCAGAGTCCAAGACCAGGTAGCGGTAGGTGTCCGAGGAACCCGCATAGCCTTGGCTGACTTCGATTTCCCAAAATCCTTCGCCTTGGTACAATTGAAAACCTGTAGCGAAATCAAGGGGTACCGATTTTTTGAGGAGATTTTCGGTGTTGGTTTCTCCGCAGGAAAATAGCAGCAGCCCCAACCCCAAACACAGCATGCGGGTAAGCTGGTAGGGTAGGAATTGGTTGGTGCTTGGAAACAAGTGCATGCAGGCTTTGGAGAAATTTTACACAAGGTAAGCGGGGCGGCTGGACTCTCAAAAAAAATAGGGAACCCTTCTTTTTTTACCCGCCTTTTTGCGCGTCATTTGTTCAGATTTTGGTTTCCAACCCGAGCGTTTCGGTTCTTGGAATTAAAAGGGAATCCGGTGCAATACCGGAGCTGTCCCCGCAACTGTAAGTTTGAATTTCGCTGCGCTGCAGTGAAACAACTTTTGCAAATCCCCGCCATTGGTTCCTCGGAACTGAGAAGGCCTGCAAAAGTCAAACGAGCCAGGAGACCTGCCTCAATCTTTGATTCTGAGCTTTCGGAGGAAAAGCAGGTAGAAGCGTATCGTGGCTGTATCTCTTTTGGGGTGAAGCTGTTTTTCATTTCTATTTTTTCTTCACAAGCCAGATTCGACTAGAACTTCTAATCGAAACCCAATGACTTTTGCCCTGTGGTTTGTATCCTTACTTTCTTTTGCCGCTCCCCAAGATACGATGGTGCTGGCAGAGGTGGGCGTGCATGCAGCAGCGCTGGATCGCTTTTCGGCAGGGCAAACTCTCGTTTCCTACGATAAAAACACCCTAGCCCGTTACCATGCCCGCTCCTTGGGAGACTTGCTACAAGAAACCTCCCCAATTTTTGTGCGCCAATACGGTGCGGGCATGCTTGCCTCGCCTTCTTTTCGTGGCACCTCACCAGGACACACCGCCCTGTTTTGGAACGGCATCCCCCTCAATAGCATTTCCCTCGGTCAAAGTGACCTGAGTATTTTGCCGGTACAGGCTACCGATCGGGTAGAGGTGCATTTTGGAAGTGCCGCTGCCCTTTTTGGGAACGAGGCCATTGGGGGATCAGTACACCTATCTACTTCCCCTCCGCAGGAAAAAGGGGGTTCTGGCAGCTTGAGTCAGACGGTGGGTAGTTTTGGCCTAGCACAAACTTCCTTGACTGCAGGCTATGGAGCAGATAAGGTTCGGTTTCAAAGCAAGTTGTACCGCCAAAACCAACCCAATACCTTCCGCTATCGGGATATTTCGAGGGCAGGAGCGCCTTGGGAGCAGCAAGATCATGCACACTTTAGACAGCAGGGAGTCCTACAGGAACTGTGGTGGCAACCTTCTTTACGTACCCAGTTAAAAGCTTCGGTTTGGTACAATCAAGCCGAGCGGGAGATCCAGCCTTTACTTGGGAGCAACACGGAAGATGTGCAGGAGGACGAGAGTTTCCGAGCAGTGGTGGACTACCAATACCAGCAACGAAATGCGATCTGGAAGCTTAAAGGGGCCTTCATTCAAGATCGCTTGCGGTTTAATGCGCAGGATAATCAAACCCAGCAGGGCATACTAGGTTTGGATTTGGAGCGTCCTTCGGCAGGCAATTGGGCCTTTCGTGCGGGCCTTCGCGGAACTTGGATGGCCGCAAACCTAAGTACCTACTCCGTCACCGAACAGCGTCTAGAGGCCTACCAAAGCATGGGCTGGGAGCCAGATGATCGAATTGCTGTTTCATTTAATCTCCGACAGCTAGCCTTTGGAGATGAACTAGTCCCTTTTCTACCCGGCTTGGGGTTGGATTGGAAGTTGGTGCAAGGGGAAAACACAGCACTGCTATTCAAAACAGCAGTTGGCCTCGGCGTCAAACTCCCCACGCTAAATGATCGCTTTTGGAGTCCGGGAGGAAATCCCAACCTACGTCCAGAAAAAAGCCAGAATGGAGAACTTGGATTTCAACTGAAGCGGTCGGGAGCTTTTTCTTGGGAACAGCGCTTGACTTATTACCAAATGCTTGTGGAGGATTGGATCTTATGGCTTCCAAAGGGATCCTTATGGAGCCCGGAAAATATCCGAGAGGTGCACAATCGAGGATTGGAATACCAAGGGAATAGTTCCTGGACTACTGGTGTCTGGAACTGGAAAGCCAATCTCGGCTACACTTATTCCAGAACTCGGGATCGAACAGAAGAAAAATCGCAGCAGCTGCCTTACAGTCCCGAGCACCAAGGAAATGCAGGGCTGCAACTCTCCAGAGGGGAGCTGGCGATGGACCTCTCTGGATTTTATGTGGGACCTCGAAGCATTGCAATGGGTTCCTCCCGAGTCCTCGAAAGATATGCCCTCTGCAACCTGGGGTTTTCCTTTTCAGGTGTCCACTGGAAATCCATCGAGTTGCCGCTCCGATTTCAAGTCCTCAATGTATTCAATCAATCCTACGAAGTGCTCTACCTGCGGGCCATGCCTGGACGGTCCTACCAACTTAATTTGACGCTTACCCTATGAAAAACATCAGCCAATTATTTTCCCCAATTTTCTTGGCGGTACTACTTTTTACCGCTTGTGACCCGACTGGTGATGAGCGCCCATTAGGAGCATTCGATACGGGTGTTCTAATACTGAGCGAAGGTGCTTTTGGGGCCAACGATGGGGAGGTGAGCCACCTCAATCCAAGCACAGGAGTCCAAACATCTGATCTATTTGAAGCTGCCAATGCGCGCCCTTTTGCGGGTCTTTTGGAGGACTTGGTTCTCGAAGAGGATCGACTTTACCTCGTTGCCAACACCGGAAAGGTGGAGGTGGTACAGCCGGGTGATTTCAAGTCGATTGGTGCGGTGGACAAGGGCTTGGACCAGCCTCGATCACTCGTGACCGCTCGCGGCAAGTTATTTATCTCGGATTATGGACCTTACGATGCCAACTACAATACGCCTTCTTCCTACGTGGCGGTGGTGCAAGGCCTAGATGGAGGGATAGTGAAGCAAAAAATTCCTGTTTCCAGCAAGCCCGAAGACCTCTATGCCTTTGGATCCTATGTCTTTGTAGCGGGCTCCGAAGGTAAAAAAGTGGAGATCCTGGATGCAAACGCAGAGCTTCCATTCAAATCCTTGGATATGCCTGGTCAACCGGTTCAATTTTTTGAAAAGGACGGGGACTTGTGGGTGTTTTGTTACGATGCCCAAAAGGTCTACTTCGTTTCCATCTCCAAAAGTGGCTTGAGCCAAAAGGGCATCCGTACTTTTCCTGTTGCACAGGCCACAGGCCGCATCGCCAAAGGAGATACCGACACCTTTTACCTGCTTACCAGTTCAGGATGGCCGGATTACAAGGACGGAATTTCGGTTGTTTCCCTTGGTGCTGGTATCCTAGTGACCGATTGGAAAAAGGGCTCTGGGTTTTATGGAATTGGTTTTGAACCCAAAAAGCAGCAAATCTACCTGGCCAATGCCAAGGGATTTCAAGGAAATGGAGAAGTAACCGTATTCCAGAAATCAGGGGCTGAGGTATCCAAGTTTGCCGTTGGACGAGGTCCTTCTGGATTCCTCTTCCGGTAGTTTAGGCATAAGATAGCCTCTTGTTTTCCAAAGGGAGTGTAATGACTTGAATTCCTAAAAATGAGCTTTATTCAGAAGTCAAATTTATCTTCGGCAAACTTTTTTTTTACGCTCCGCCGCGGCGGATAATCAGAAAAACCCTCTGATTTATTTCAGATTAAATTGTACCCCAAACCCATATTCAGGTTTGGGGTACAATTCAATGAGCCGTGGACTGTGGGCCGTCAGCCGTTGACATATTTACCTCACCTGATAGCTTTGCGTGAAGGGTTGGCCAGTCGGCCCCACACCCTCCAAAAGCAAGCGTCCACTAAACTTCTCCAAATAAGGCCCGAGCACTTTTGGGTCTTTGGCAGGCATCTCATTGACATGCGTGATCACGTAGCCAGCACGGAAGCCAAGGTCCATCAAATAGCCATTAGTGAGCGAAGTGATTTTTACCCCATAGGGAAGTTTCAATCGATCCTTGTCCAGGGCATTGATACTTTCTAGGCTAGCGCCTAGGATTTCTGAGCTGTAAAAGATTCGTTTGGTGATGCCGGTGCCTCCTTCGATGTTTTGCAGAGTCAGTGAAACCACATCCAGTGCACCACCTCTTTGATAGCCAAAGGCCACCTGCTCACCAGGATAGTAGTAGGAGAGGGCCTCTTCAAAGCTTCCTTTGCCTGTGATGGTCCAGTCACCAATTTGGGTAATCACGTCATTTTTTTGAAGCCCGGCTTTCTCTGCTGCTCCCTTTTGGACTATCCGAGTGATGACCACCCCTTCCAAACTCTTCAAATTCATCTCTTTTGCGAGTTCGGGCGTGATCTCTGCAACCTCGACCCCAGGGATGGCCTTCTGAACTTCCCCGTGCTGAATCAAGTCCTTGGCCACCTTGACGGCTACATCTACCGGAACAGCAAATCCGTAACCGGTGTACGACCCAGTTCTGGAAAGGATGGCTGTATTGATGCCCACCAGTTCCCCGCGAACATTCACCAATGCTCCTCCTGAGTTGCCCGGGTTTATCGGTGCATCGGTTTGAATGAAGCTTTCCAGCGGAAAATCTCCACCCAAAATATTGATTTGTCGTTCCTTGGCAGAGACGATGCCTGCAGTAACCGTGGAGGTAAGATTGAATGGGTTACCGACAGCAAGTACCCATTCGCCGATTTGGAGGGTACGGCTAGATCCCAACTTGATTTCGGGTAGGTTTTGTGCTTCAATCTTAAGGACAGCGATGTCGGTATTTTTGTCGATGCCCACTAATTTGGCTTTGTAGGTTTGCTTTTGATGAACCACCTCTATTGTCTCGGCTCGGTCGATCACGTGAGCATTGGTGAGGATGTAGCCGTCTTTCGAAAAAATCACCCCAGAACCTGTACTTACTTGTTGGCTCGGTGTAGTCCCAAAGAAGTAGTCAAACATGCTGTAGCGACGGTAGTCTGTCCCACTAAAATTCTTGATAAACACCACCGATCCTGTACTGCTTTGCGAAGCCCCCACAAAGGATTCTGGTGATAGCCCCATGCCTGAAGGGGAATGGGAGGCAAACTGAGATGGCAAACTTCGATCCACAAGCGTGGCGGTAGGGGGCTCTGTATTTGCAATTAATGTAGTCCAGAGGGCGGCGCCAGCTAGACCAGCAAGAAAAGGAATGCCGATGCTTTGAAGTTTGGACTGTATCATAAAAACAAGTTTTTAAGTGTAAACGAGTGATTCTAAGCGAGCTGCTGATTTTTCAGAGAAATTTCACGAAAATTAACCAGACAAAAATTAGCCCAAGCGCTAAAATCTGACGAGATGTACCTAGAAATTCAGTCCAATTGGTAATTTTGTCAGTTCACACCCGAACCTTCTTCTCTGAACTGGGTTTTAATTTTTATTTCATTACCTAAATGACATCAATCAAGCGCGTAGCAATTCTGGGAAGTACAGGGAGCATTGGAACCCAGACCTTGGATGTCATTCGTCAGCATCCAGAAACGTTTAGTGTAGAGGTACTTACTGCCCAAAACAATGTGGATTTATTGATTCAACAGGCATTGGAGTTTGTGCCAAATGCAGTGGTGATTGGTAATGAAGCCAACTATTCCAAGGTCAAGGAGGCCTTGGCATCTGCTCCAATTAAGGTCTTTGCTGGAACAAAAGCCATCGCTCAAGTAGTGGAAATGGAGACCATCGATGTGGTGTTGACCGCGCTAGTTGGGTACTCCGGTTTGATTCCTACTGTTCATGCCATCCGTGCCGGCAAGCAAATTGCCCTAGCCAACAAGGAGACCTTGGTGGTAGCAGGGGAGTTGATTACCGCACTAGCCAAGCAGCATGGGGTCAATATTTATCCGGTGGATTCCGAGCATTCGGCAATTTTCCAATGCCTGGTGGGGGAGTTTCACAATCCCATCGAAAAAATAATTCTCACTGCTTCTGGTGGGCCCTTTCGGGGAAAAGACCGAGCCTATCTGGAGACGGTCACCCGTGAGCAAGCCCTCAAGCACCCGAACTGGGATATGGGTGCAAAAATCACCATCGATTCTGCCTCCCTGATGAACAAGGGCTTGGAAGTCATTGAAGCCAAATGGCTTTTTGGACTCAAGACCGAGCAGATTGACGTGGTCGTACACCCACAAAGCATCGTGCACTCCTTGGTTCAATTTGAAGATGGATCCATCAAAGCGCAACTTGGCCTGCCCGACATGCGTATTCCCATTCAGTTTGCACTCAGTTATCCGGATCGCTTGAAAAGTAATTTTGAGCGGTTCAACTTTGCCAATTACCCACAATTGACCTTTGAGCAACCTGATTTGAAGACCTTTCGAAACCTGCAACTTGCCTACGATGCCCTAGCGGCAGGGGGCAATGCACCCTGCGTGTTGAATGCAGCCAACGAAATTGCCGTTGCTGCCTTCCTCAATAGGCAGGTCGGATTTTTGGAAATGTCTGATTTGATCGAAGAAACCTTAACCCGATCGGAGTTTATTGCCCGTCCTCAGTTGGAGGACTACATCGAAACCGATCGAAAATCTAGAGAATTCACAGAAAATTTACTTAAGTCAAAATAAATGGAAACCTTAATTATGGTGGGCCAGCTGCTCCTAGGATTATCAATCCTGGTGGGACTACATGAGCTGGGACACTTACTTACCGCCAAACTTTTTGGCATGCGCGTTGAAAAATTCTCCATTGGCTTTCCGCCAAAAATCATTGGTTTCCAATGGGGAGAAACTGAATATTCCATTGGTGCGATTCCGCTAGGAGGATTTGTGAAGATCTCTGGCATGGTGGATGAGTCCATGGACACCGCCCAGTTGGCTTCCGAACCACAGCCCTGGGAGTTTCGGGCCAAGCCAGCCTGGCAGCGACTGATTGTTATGCTGGGAGGCATTATCGTCAACGTGATCACCGGTATCATCATTTTTGTGACGCTCGTTTATTCCAATGGAGAAACTTATTTCTCTAGAGATCAAGTCATTGAAAACGGAATCGTGGCTTACGAATACGGAGAAGCTATTGGCTTGAAGACAGGTGACAAAGTGCTTGACATCAACGGGCAGCCCTACCAAAGCATCTCTGAATTGAGCAGCGGATCTGCCTTGCTTAGCGAGAATGGCTACTACACGGTAGACCGTCAAGGTGAACAAGTAAAAGTGAATATCCCCAAGGGTTTTATCAATAGTTTCAACTCGGAAGAGGCCTTCAGCAAGTTTATTGCAGTTCGCTTCCCCTTTGAAGTAGGATCAGTGGAGCCTGGTACGGGTGCAGCACAAGTGGGCATTGCGGCTGGGGATCAAATCATTGCGGTCAATGGCAGTCCAATTACCTATTTTGATGAGATGCAAACTGCGCTTCAGCAGGTTAAAAATCAATCGGTGACTCTAGTTCGTCGTCGTGATACTCAGGTAGATACCTTGAGTGTCCCTGTTTCGGCAGAAGCCAGAATTGGCATCGCAGTCAATCCGCTTTTGGAACCCGTACGAAGAGAGTTTGGATTTATGGAAGCCCTTTCCCGCGGTACATCTCGTGCCTTTGGAGCGGTGATTGTCAATGCGAAAGCCTTAGGTAAAATGTTTACTGGTGAGGTGTCTACCAAAAATGTGAGCGGCCCTATTGGCATGGCAAAAATTTATGGAAACCAATGGGATTGGGTGAAGTTTTGGAGCATCACCGGTTTGATTTCCATGATTTTGGCCTTCATGAACTTACTTCCAATTCCAGCCTTGGATGGAGGACATGTGGTGTTTTTATTGTATGAAATGGTCTCTGGCCGTGCGCCCTCTGACAAGTTTTTGGAAGTTGCACAGAAGGTGGGCATGGTCATTTTGCTCGGCTTGATGGTCTTTGCCATCGGAAACGATATTTTCAAATTGATCTTCTAACCTTTCTGTCAATTTGGCCACCTCCCAGTTTGGCATTTCTATTGAATCATTTGGAAGAACTTGGATCTAGTCCGAGTTCTTCCTTTAGTTTAGTTATATCCTGACAGCAGGCTGTCAATCTGTCTATATGAGCCAATTCGAAAACTCTTTATTCCATAACATCATGAACGGCGAGTTTGCCGCTGAAGGTGACTTGATTCAATTGATTACGGATGAAGAAGACGAGGTCAATTCCAAGGAAGCCTATGGAGAAGAGATTCCTATCCTGTCCGTTCGCAATACGGTCCTTTTCCCGGGGGTAGTTATTCCCATTACGGTTGGACGACAGCGTTCGATTCGCTTGGTAAAAAAGGCACAAAAAGGCAATAAATACATTGGGGTCTGTGCGCAGATTCAACCCAACCAGGACGATCCCAGTTGGGAAGACCTGTACCAGGTCGGCACCTTGGCCAAAATCATCAAAATGATTGTGCTTCCCGATGGAAATACCACGATCATCATTCAGGGGAAAAAGCGCTTTGCCATTCGGGAGCAGGTCACTGACGATCCGTATTTCATGGCCAAAGTGGACTATTTGGAGGAAAATTTTCCCAAGAACTCCAAGAAAATCAAGGCGCTAGAAGAGTCGCTCAAGGATGCAGCGATCAAGATTCTTCACCTCAACCCGGAGATTCCTCGAGAGGCTCAGGTAGCCTTGGACAACATTGACAATACCGCTTTTCTCACCCATTTTTTATCCTCCAATATCAATGCCCCTGTAGAGGCCAAGCAGCGCTTATTGGAAATCAACGATGGGGTAGAGCGTGCTACCTTGTTGCTGGAATTCATGATGAAAGACATCCAGATGCTGGAGCTGAAGTCGGAAATCCACAAAAAAGTACATACCGACATCGACCAGCAGCAGCGGGATTATTTCTTGCGTCAGCAGATGCGCGTGCTCCAAACCGAATTGGGAGAGGAAGGCCCAGAAAAAGAAGTGGAGGACCTTCGTGCCAAAGGTGCCCTAAAAGCCTGGCCAGCCGAGGTGAAGAAGCATTTTGAGAAGGAATTAGACAAGATCCTACGCATCAACCCTTCTGCTGCGGAGTATCCCATTGCCTTAAACTATGCAGAGACGCTCGTGGAACTGCCATGGAACGAGTTTACGCAGGACAATTTTGACCTGAAGCATGCCCGCACCATCCTGGATGCAGACCACTTTGGGCTGGAAAAAGTCAAGGAAAGGATCATTGAATACCTGGCGGTATTGAAACTGAAGAATGACTTGAAAGGTCCAATTCTCTGTTTGTACGGCCCTCCAGGTGTAGGTAAAACCTCCCTAGGAAAATCCATTGCCTCGGCATTGGGACGAAAATACATCCGCATGTCTCTTGGTGGACTTCATGACGAAGCAGAGATCCGTGGACACCGCAAGACTTACGTAGGCGCCATGCCTGGTAAGGTGATTCAAAACATGAAGAAGGTCAAGATCTCCAATCCGGTATTTGTGTTGGATGAGATCGATAAACTTTCTTCTGACTTTAGAGGAGATCCTTCTTCAGCCTTTTTGGAGGTTTTGGATCCTGAGCAGAACTATGCCTTTTTGGACAATTACCTCGAGGTGGAGTACGACTTGAGCAAAGTTCTTTTCATCGCCACTGCCAACTCCCTGGATTCCATACAGCCGGCACTTCGGGATCGTATGGAGATCATCGAGGTGACAGGCTACACGCAGGAAGAGAAATTGGAAATTGCCAAGCGACACCTCGTTCCCAAGCAACGGACCGAGCATGGTCTGAAGCCTAAAGAAATCACTTTTGAAAAGGCGGCGCTACAGAAATTGATTGAAGAATATACCCGCGAGTCGGGCGTGAGAAGTTTGGAGCGGGTCATCGGTAAGGTGGTTCGAAATATCGCCAAATCCATTGCCATGGAGGAGGAGTATGCCTCCAAAATCACCCCTGAGGCGGTTCGTAAGATTCTAGGAGCTCCGATTTTTGATAAGGAGATCTACCAGGACAACAGCATTGCTGGGGTTGTGACCGGCTTGGCTTGGACCAGTGTGGGAGGGGAGATCCTCTTTATTGAATCCAGTCTGAGCAAGGGCAGAGGCAAATTGACCCTTTCAGGCCAGTTGGGCGATGTGATGAAGGAATCTGCGATGACGGCTCTTTCCTACTTGAAGTCCAAAGCGGAGCATTTGGGCATTGACCACCGCGTGTTTGAGCAATACGACTTGCACATTCACGTGCCTGCAGGAGCAGTTCCCAAAGATGGTCCTTCGGCAGGCATTACCATGCTGACTGCCATGGCATCGGTATACACCCAACGTAAGGTTAAGGCAAAAGTAGCCATGACTGGGGAGATCAGTTTGATCGGTAAAGTCATGCCGGTAGGCGGAATTAAAGAGAAAATCTTGGCAGCCAAGCGTGCGGGAATCAAAGAAATTATCCTTTGCCATAAGAATAAGCGTGATATTGAGGAAATTGATGCACACTACTTGAAGGGCATCCAATTCCATTACGTGACCCAAGTGGATGAGGTCCTAGCTATCGCCTTGACTGCCGCCCAAGTGGATCGCCCGCTTCAATTCAGTTTCACTGCTGAAACCAAGCCCGCTGTTTAAGTTGGTTTAGGAGTTTTGCAAAATCACCATTCAACCGAATTTTTAAAGATCAGTTTTAAGATATGCTCACACCCCTTTCCCTAACGCCCAGACAGATCGTAGAAGAACTCGACAAGTACATTATTGGTCAGCAGGATGCCAAGCGCAATGTGGCCATTGCTTTGCGAAATCGCATTCGACGCATGCGGGTGACTTCGGATATCCAGAAGGATATTGTTCCCAACAATATCTTGCTCATTGGGAGTACGGGCGTAGGAAAAACCGAGATCGCACGCCGCTTGGCAAAGATTGCGAATGCTCCCTTTACCAAGGTGGAAGCGTCCAAGTTTACCGAAGTAGGCTATGTGGGGCGCGATGTGGAAAGCATGGTTCGTGACCTAGTTGAGCAGAGTGTTCACCTTGTTCGAGATACCAAAAAGGAAGAAGTGAAGCTGAAAGCAGCCGAAGCGGTGGAGGAGGTTTTGTTGGATATTTTGATCCCTCCGGTAAAAGGGATTGGATTTGGGGGAGGGACATCTCCTTCTGGAGAGGGTTCGGTGCCATCTTCCGATGAAGAACTCAACGAACGCACCCGAGACCGGTTTCGAGAAAAGCTTCGTCAAGGGGAATTGGAGGATCGGAAGATTGAAATTCAAGTCAAGGCAGCAGCTCCAGTAGGAATTGGAATGGTAGGCAATGGCATGATGGACGATGCGAGCATGGCTGGTCTTCAGGATATGATCTCGGGCATGATGCCCAAGAAAACAAAAAAGAGGAAGCTGCCCATTTCAGAAGCCAGAAAAGTACTCTTGGAAGAGGAGGTTTCCAAGTTGATTGACTTTGATGAGGTGAAGGAGGAGGCGATTCGTCTAGCCGAGAATAATGGAATCATTTTCATCGACGAGATTGATAAAATTGCTTCCAAATCCGGAAAAGGAGGGGGAGGACCGGATGTGAGCCGTGAAGGCGTACAGCGGGATTTGCTGCCCATCGTGGAAGGTTCCTCCGTTACGACCAAGTACGGAGTCATCCATACCGATCATGTGCTATTTATTGCTGCCGGGGCATTTCACGTAAGCAAACCTTCTGACTTGATTCCTGAGTTGCAGGGCAGGTTTCCGATCCGTGTGGAGCTGCAGTCGCTCACGAAGGAAGATTTTACGCGCATCCTAAAGGAACCCAAGAATGCCTTGACCAAGCAGTACCAAGCCCTTTTTGAGGCAGAGGAGGTTTATTTGGACTTTACGGACGATGCCATTGAAGAGATTGCTAGCCTTGCCTTTTTGATCAATCAGGAAGTAGAAAATATTGGAGCACGCCGATTGCATACCGTCATGAGTCACTTGCTCAACGACTTCCTGTTTGAAGTTCCGGACTTGATTGGTCCCAATTCCAAGATTCGAATTACCAAGGAAATGGTGCAAGAGCGCCTCAGTACCTTGGTGAAAAACAGAGATCTTTCCCAGTACATCCTGTAATTTGTGAGCTGATTGAATCCGCTACAGTAACTGGGCGGGCACTTATTTTTTAGGACTATCCCACCATGCAAAAGTGCAGGTATCTCGGCTCAGTTCTTTCCAATGGGTTGTGGATAGCGAAAAGGCAAATTGCCCGGAGGTAGGTAAATCATCCAATTTCACTCCCAGTAAATTGATCAATTCTGTGAGCCCTGGATTGTGACTTACCAATACCAAGGTTTGGATATGGTCCGATTGGGATTGAATGAAACGCAGTAAATGATCTTCAGAAGCATGGTAAAGGGATTTTTCCCAGTGGATTTTTTCCTCTGGATACCCAAGCACTTCTGCGGTCATGCAAGCGGTTTGCTGGGCCCTTTTGGCAGTGGAGGAGCAGATTAGGTCTACAGTTATCCCTCGACTTTTCAAGGAAGCAGCCATTTTGGGCGCATCGCGCAACCCTCGTTCGGCGAGTGGGCGCTCAAAATCTTGCATCCAGGTGTGATCCCAGTCCGATTTGGCGTGTCGTATCAAAATTATTTTTTTCATTTTGGTATAAAAAAAACGATTATTTTGTTTTTTTTAATTGAATAGTTACATTTATCGCAATTTCAATTCCAATTTATCACAATTTATTATGTTTACCGGGACAGTAAAATTTTACAATGAAGCCAAGGGTTTTGGATTTATCGTTGATGACGAAACTCAAAATGACGTGTTTTTGCACGCTACAGGCTTAGTGGACAAAGTTGCTCAAAACGACAAAGTTACTTACGAAATTAAGGAGGGTAAAAAAGGACCCAACGCAATCAACGTGAAAAAGGCCTAAGTTTTCCTTAGAATCTTGGATCATGAAATCCTCCAACTCAGGTTTGGAGGATTTTTTTTTTGCAAAAGTCCTCAGGTTTTCAGGTCGATTTGTCAGGGTTACCTGTTGGTCAAATTGCTTCGGCCTAGAATTCCCAAACTTCTCTTGCTCGAATTAGTTAAGTTTGGAATCCGTATAAAAAAAGGTCGTTAATTCTTGTTAATGAGGATACCCTTTGCGAAAGATGGGCGTTAAAATTGAGGTGAAAAATCCAAAATCTGGAACAGTTAAAAAGCGATAACTATGAGTAAAAAACAATTCTTTCTTGGGGTCCTAGTGGCCGCTTTGGTGGGTGGAGTCGTGGCAGTAGCGGGAGTGAGTTTTTTGATGAGACCGCAAAATGCCAGCACCTTTGATGAAAAACAAAAATCAAGTTTTGTCAATTTGCTAGGAGACAAGAACTTTACAGTTCCTGACGGGATCAACTTTATTGCTTCCGCTGAATTGGTTACACCAGCAGTAGTACACGTGAAAAGTCAGGTGTCTTTTTCTCCCCGTTCACGTGTGCAGCGAGACCCGCTGCAAGAGTTTTTTGGTTTCCCACAGCCTGAAGAAGGGCCTAGAAACCCAAGAGGAGACATGCCGATCAGTTCGGGTTCAGGAGTGATCATTTCTCCTGATGGCTACATCGTCACCAACAATCACGTGATTGAAGGGGCTACTCGTGTGGATATTTCCTTGGACAACAACAAGCGCTACGAGGCCACTGTAGTAGGAACAGATCCCACAACCGATTTGGCCTTATTGAAAATTGAAGGAGAGAATTTTCCCTTCATTAAGTTTGGAGATTCGGACCAAACCAAAATCGGCGAATGGGTACTAGCCGTAGGCAACCCTTTTGACCTCAACTCTACCGTCACTGCGGGCATCATCTCTGCGAAGGCGAGAAATATTGGAATTCTTCAAGGTGTCGAAAATAACCTGCAGATTGAATCCTTCCTTCAAACCGATGCCGTGGTTAACCCAGGAAATTCTGGAGGAGCTCTGGTGAATTTGGCGGGTGAATTAATCGGAATCAATACCGCCATTGCCTCCAGTACGGGTACATTTAATGGGTATTCCTTTGCGGTACCGAGTTCTTTGGTGAAAAAGGTGATGGACGATTTGTTGAACCATGGAGCGGTTCAGCGTGGACTTTTGGGTGTGCAAATCCAGGACGTAAGTCCTGAACTGGCAGATTACTTGGGTAAGAAATTCCCCGTAGAACAAGGGGTGTATGTAGGTGGAGTCAATGAAAATTCTGCCGGAAAAGCCGCTGGTCTCTTGGAAGGGGACATCATCGTAGGAATAGATGGTAAGGCAGTGAACAATGTAGCCAACCTTCAAGAATTGGTGGCTCGAAAGCGACCCGGGGACAAAGTAGAAGTGAGTTACCTTCGGGATGGAAAGGCGCTAAAAACTACTGCTACCCTCAAAAATTTCTCTGGAGATACCAATATCGTTAAAAAAGAGGTGCCAAAGGTCTTATCCTTCGAAGGACTTCAGTTGGAAGATGTCAAGCAGCAAACCAAGGAGCAGTTGAAAATTGCTGGAGGCGCTGTCATCAAGTCCAATGCGAATGAGACTTGGAGAGAAGCAGGTGCCCGAAATGGATTTATCATCACTTCAGTGATCTCGGACAAGGGTCGTAAGCGTGTAACTAGTGCACAAGAAATGATTGACTTCTTGGAGGACTCCAAAGGGGAGGAAATCGTAGTCTTGGGCATGTTCCCAGATGGTACAGAATACTACTTTGAAGTGAAGCCAAAGTAAAGAATTCCTCTTTGTAGTTGGGAATCGAGAAAACCGGAGTAATCCGGTTTTTTTTGTTTCTGGATTTGCTTACTTTTTCCTCTTCAAACCCAAAATCCTCATGAAAAAAATTTTCATTTATAGCCTTCTTTTCCTTGGTTTAGGGGCTGCGGCCAGTGCTCAAACCATCAGTGCTGTAGGGAATAACCCTGTTCCTGGTATTTCAAAAGACCGAATCGCCAAGATCGATGCGATGCTGGAAGCTGCCATCAAAGCAGAGGAAGTGCCTGGATTGGTCGCTATGGTTGTCAAAGATGGAAAGATCGTGTACCATTCAGCCAAGGGATTTGCCGATGTGGCCGGAGGAAAAAAGATGGAGAAAAATTCCATTTTCCGAATCGCTTCCCAAACCAAGGCAATTACCTCTACGGCTATCCTGATGTTGTATGAGGAGGGAAAGATTCAGCTAGACGATCCCATTTCCAAGTACATTCCTGAATTTGCCAATCCGCAGGTTTTGGCTTCTTTTCGCTATGCTGACACCAGTTACACGAGCAAGCCAAGTAGTAAAGTTATCACCATTCGTCACTTACTCACCCACACTTCAGGCCTAGGCTATGGGGTGATTGATGGAGACGAGCGCATGAAAATGATCTACCACAAAGCCGGTGTGACGGACTTGTTTACGACGGAGAAAATCTCAATTGGTGAAAGTGTGAAGCGCCTAGCCAAACTGCCTTTGCACCACGAGCCAGGGGCCAAATTCACCTACAGTGAAGGGCTAGATGTGTTGGGATACTTGGTGGAAATTATTTCCAATAAGCCGTTTGATGTTTTCTTGAAGGAGCGAATTTTTGATCCATTGGGCATGAACGACACTCGTTTTTACCTCAACGAAGCCCAAGGGGATCGTTTAGTGGAGGTACACACCTACCAAGGAGGCAAATGGAAAGCCTTTCCAATTACCTTTTATGACCCCGCTTACCCCAAAACAGGAGCCAAAACTTTCTTTTCCGGGGGTGCTGGCCTTTCGAGTACGACCGAAGATTATGCCAAATTCCTGCAAATGTACCTGAATGGAGGTACCTACAATGGACAACGCCTCCTAAGTCCACTCACCATCCAAACCGCCATGCAAGACCAGGTGGGAGACCTCTGGAATACGGACCACTACCACGGCTTGGCTTTTGGAGTAGTGACTGCCAAGGGGGTAGCCCAAGGTGGACAAGGAAGTGCCGGAACTTTTGATTGGGGAGGAT